>Ga0302271_10004591_pt1 | contig 10955 bp, 7 predicted proteins | sample III_Bog_N1_1_FD_198767 | JGI IMG/M metagenome (GOLD analysis project Ga0302271, IMG submission 198767) | Peat permafrost microbial communities from Stordalen Mire near Abisko, Sweden - III_Bog_N1_1 | ecosystem: Environmental > Terrestrial > Soil > Wetlands > Peat | place: Sweden: Abisko... | reverse complement strand
CTCTTTTACAACATCACCAAAATATGGCGATGAATATTTCTTGACAACTGTCTGTGGGGTACGTCCCATATGCCCGTAAGCTGCTGTTTCTTCATAAATTGGATTACGAAGTTTTAAGCGTTCTTCGATTGCATATGGCCGAAGGTCAAACAATGCAGAAATCTTATCGGCAATTTCACCGTCATTTAACTTCACTTTCGCTGTTCCATAGGTGCTTACGTAAATGTTAACCGGTTGCGCCACCCCAATTGCGTAGGCCAGTTGGACCAAAATCTCTTCAGCAATACCGGCAGCGACCATATTTTTTGCGATATGTCTTGCGGCATAGGCAGCTGAGCGGTCTACTTTGGATGGATCTTTACCTGAAAAAGCGCCGCCGCCATGAGCACCTTTTCCACCATAGGTGTCAACGATGATCTTGCGTCCTGTTAAGCCTGTATCTCCGTGAGGACCACCGATCACAAATTTGCCGGTTGGGTTGACATACAGAATGTAACCTGGTTTAAATAGTTTCTGAATTGATACGGGTAATTTGGCAATAATTGCAGGAATCAGGTATTTTTGGACATCGGCCTTTATTTTGTCAACCATGGCTTGGTCAGCTTTAGACTGAGCTTCAGGAGAATTATTTTCAGGAAGAATAAACTCGTCATGCTGAGTTGAAACAACAATTGTATGAACCTTAACAGGTTTGTTATTAACGTCATACTCAATCGTTACCTGCGATTTTGAATCGGGACGCAGGTAGGTCATCACTTTTAGTTCGCGACGGATTGCCGCAAGTTCGACCAATAATAAATGCGACAGGTCGAGTGACAATGGCATGTAATTCTCGGTTTCGGACGAAGCGTAACCAAACATCATCCCCTGATCACCAGCGCCCTGGTTTTCGCGGTCGACCTTATCAACGCCACGGTTAATATCAGGTGACTGTTCGTGCAAGGCTGTTAAAACGCCGCATGAATCGCCATCGAACTGGTATTCGGCTTTTGTATATCCGATCCGGTTGATTACCCTACGGGCAACTTCACGTACATCAACATAGGTTTGTGATTTGATTTCGCCAGCCAGGATAACCTGACCTGTCGTTACCAGCGTCTCGCACGCCACTTTTGAGTTGGGGTCGTAAGCCAAAAATTCATCAAGCACCGCATCCGAAATCTGATCGGCAACTTTGTCAGGGTGTCCTTCTGACACCGATTCTGAAGTAAAAAGATATCCCATAATAGAAAAGATTTTCTGTCCCAAAAAAATTGGAGCAATTAATAATTAATAAATTACAGGGATATTTGATTGATATAGGAGAATCCGAAAATTTTGTTTTAGCATTTTTTTCCGTGGTTGCAATCAATCAAATTTATCCACCAATAATGAGGCAAAGATAAAGTCTTTTGTTTGATAAAAACAAATTTTCTTGAAATTTATTTAGACGGGATATTAATAATCTTTTTGAAAATGAGTGCAAGTGAGTTCATGTTAGACTTTTGGGAAAATCTCTTTTTTCCTACCTCGTTATTTCCAGAAAGACATTTTCAAGACTTGATTCCTGCTTATTTAAGGTAAGAATTGTCAAATTGTTGGCGACTGCAAACCTGAAAATCACGGGGCGAAGGTCTGTCTCTCCGCCATTAATAAGCCAAGTTTTCTCAGATAATGGCTGGATTTCCACAATCCCTTCAATATCATTTAGGCTGTCTTTATTGATGGATTCTGCAAATTCAACCAAAACTTTCTGAACACGGGTCGTAGCAAGCGCTTTGATATTTCTTGGCGTATCAGTTGCTACAATTTTGCCATGGTTGATGATCATGATCCTGTCGCACAGTGCTTCAACTTCCTGCATGATATGGGTTGAAAGCATCACGGTTTTGTTGGCACTTATATTTCGGATCAATTGCCTGATTTCAACGATTTGAGTAGGATCAAGACCTGAAGTTGGTTCGTCAAGTATCAATACAGAAGGATCATGGATCAGTGCCTGGGCAATACCGACACGCTGTCTGTATCCTTTAGAAAGTGCCCCGATTTTTTTATGCTTTTCCGGATCGAGCCCTGTGAGACCGATCATTTCTTTAACACGCGACCGAACAGATTTCAGTTTGTAGATACCAGCTACATATTCAAGGTATTCAGAAACATAGAGATCAGTATAAAGAGGATTATTCTCGGGAAGATATCCAATCTGGCGCCTGATTTCGAGGGCATTTCCTCCGATAACTGCCCCATTTATCCAGACGCTTCCTTCTTCGGGATGCAAAAATCCAGTAATTATTTTCATCATTGTCGACTTTCCGGCACCGTTAGGTCCTAAGATTCCAACAATTTCGCCCGAATTTACAGTAAAGGAGACTTCGTCTAATGCTTTCTGTTTTCCATATATTTTTGTGACCGATTCTACCCTTACCGACATTGCACCTAATTTTTCAACAAATTTAATTCAAAATAAAGAATAAATTTGCAAAAGCTTTCGGCTAAAACAGACAATAGGAATGAAAAACCAAAATTTCAATTACATCGATTCCCTTTTACGATTCAAAAGACAGGATACTGAAATAGTTAAAATTGGGATGGTAACACTGGGAGGATTGTATCCCATCAGGCTTCAGTCGATGACTGACACTGACACGAAAGACACTGAAGGAACAGTTAATCAGATAATCCGAATATTAGATGCCGGAGCTGACTTTGTCAGGGTTACTGTTCAGGGGGCAAGGGAAGCGGAGAATTTACAAAATATCAGAGCTGAATTGGATCGCAGAGGTTACCCCAACCCTCTTGTCGCAGATGTTCATTTTAATCCGGCTGCAGCAGAAACCGCCATCAAATATGTACGAAAAGTCAGGATAAATCCAGGAAACTTCTACGATAAACGGGCTACATTCGAGAAGGTTAATTATACTGATGAAGAGTATCGCGAAGAACTCGCCAGAATCGAGGAGCGGTTTGTACCGTTTATCACAGAATGTAAGGAACGTGGTACTGCATTACGTATTGGCGCTAATCAGGGATCACTCTCCGACAGGATTATGAGCCGCTATGGCGATACCCCGGCCGGAATTGTAGAGTCGGTTATGGAATTCCTCAGAATTTGTAAAAAGCAAGATTATCACAATATTGTTGTCTCCATTAAATCAAGCAATACCCGAATGATGGTTTATACCGTAAGGTTGATGAACTATCGGATGCGTTTGGAGGATATGAATTATCCTTTTCATATTGGTGTTACTGAAGCTGGTGAAGGAGAGGATGGAAGGATAAAATCGGCCGTCGGTTCAGGTGCACTTTTGGCGGATGGAATCGGCGACACGATTCGGATTTCTCTCACTGAAGATCCAGCTGCAGAGATTCCATTTGCACGCAAACTGGTTGATGTTTTTAAAGGAAGAGAGAATCATGCTCCTATCAAAGCGCCACTTGTCGCTCAGACTAATCCATTTGAATACGAACGACGTTCAACCAGACCGGTTAATGATATTGGAAGCAAGAAGCCTGTTGTAGTTGTCGGCAGTCTTAATAAATATACACGCGAAGAGATTCGCTCAGTTAATTCAGGTATAGAACCCGAATATTTTTACGATGGTAAGCGTGTTGTTGACCGCGGGAATAAGTCATACCCGATTTTATCGCTCGAAGATTATCTTTTCAACGACAATTACACGGGCCAGATGCGCTTTGTAAGGGTCAATAAAAAGACCTACGATGTTTTCAAGGAGGAAAATCCCGAAATCATCGAAAAGCTAAAGAGAGAGCGAAAAGTTATCCTGATTATGGAGAGCGATAACCTTAATTGTTCTGCAGAGATGCGTGCTTTCTTTATGGAGCTGGATGCTCATATTTGCAAAAATCCTGTAATTCTTCACCGATCGTACAAGGAGAATAATTACGAAGATCTTCTGATTAAAGCGTCAACAGATCTGGGCGGATTATTTATTGATGGATATGGTGATGGAATCTTGTTAACCAACGAAGGGAATATTGGTTATAACGAATTGAAAAACCTTGCTTTTGGCATATTACAGGCCAGCAGGATGCGCGTAACGAAAACCGAGTTTATCTCCTGCCCGGGATGTGGAAGAACCCTTTTTGACCTTCGTGATACCCTTGCCGAGATTAAACGTAACTTCAACCATTTGAAAAACCTTAAGATTGGAATCATGGGTTGTGTTGTGAACGGTCCTGGCGAAATGGGAGATGTCGATTACGGATTTGTCGGTGCCGGCAAGGGGAAGATAAATCTCTATAAGGGTCAGAAATTGATTAAACGCCATGTCGATACCGAAAATGCAGTTGAAGAACTCAAAAAATTGATGATGGAATATGGTGATTGGAAAGCACCGGTATGAACCTCTAAAAGGTTAAAGTAGAAAGGATAAAGGGTAAAGGGTAAGAAACTTCTATGTTTCAAACACTTTACCCTTTATCCTTGATTTTATCTCAGAAGAAATCGCTTTCGCTTACAGGAGGAGCATCCTCTTTCATCACCTTCGAGCAATCAAGGTCCATATTAAATCCTTCCGGTGCTTGAAATCGGGTCTCCTGTGATAAACCTAAGCTGCGATCGCGATAGAGTTTATTCATAAAATAGCCATAAACGGGCAAAGCCAGGTTTGCTCCCTGTCCCATTGAAAGTCCTTCGAAGTGAATTGCACGCAAATCGCCGCCTGTCCAGACACCTGTAACCAACTCTGGAGTAATTCCCATAAACCAACCATCCGATTGATTCTGAGTCGTTCCTGTTTTCCCAGCAATATCAGCTGTTAAACCGCCATAAATGCGGCCAGATCGAAGCCTTGCGCTTGTTCCTTCGTTTACAACACCTTCCATAAGATTCAACATCAGAAAAGCTGTTTTGGCATCAATGGCATCGTGGTGTTCAGGAGAGAAACGCGAAAGAATCATACCGTTTTTATCTTCAATTCTTGTAACAAAGATTGGTTTTGTATATACGCCATTGTTGGCGTAAGTACCATATGCCGCAACCATCTCGTAGATACTAACATCCGATGTTCCCAGGAACATCGACGGTACTGCATCGATCGGACTTGTGATTCCAAGTTTTCGCATCATATTAGCCATCGACTCCGGGTTGAATTGTTTCATCACCCATCCCGAAACCTGATTGACGGAATTGGCAAGTCCCCATTTTAAAGTAACCATTCGGCCGTCGTAATCGGTATGTCCTGAATTTTTAGCCGTCCAGGTACGACCATCGGATAAGTAAAAAGTCTGTTCGGCATTTGGAACCAAGGTACAAGGCGAATACCCATTTTGCATGGCCAGCGTGTAAAGAAATGGTTTTACAGTTGATCCAACCTGCCTTTTTCCTAACTTCACCATGTCGTACATGAAATATTTATAGTTTGGTCCACCGACCCAGGCTTTTACATGACCGGTTTTTGTCTCCATGGTCATCATTGCCGACCGAAGGAATCCAAGCGTGTATTTTACCGAGTCGAGTGGTGTCATCGTGGTATCAATCTCTCCACGCCAGCTGAATACTGTCATCTCGGCAGGTTTACTGAACTCTTTTGTGATTTCATTCTGGTTCATTCCCTGATTACGGAGTTGCCGGTATCGCTCGCTTTGTTTGATTGAGAAATTGAGCAGGTTATTTGCCTCTTCGTCGGTCATGGAATTCGGGAATGGCGGATTACGTAATATCTTGATTCTTTTGTCAAATACTGGTTGTATTTCAATACTAAGATGTTGCTTTATAGCGTATTCGGCATATGTTTGCATCCGCATGTCTATTGTCGAATAGATCTTTAAACCGTCAGAATGGATATTATATGAAGTTCCATCTGGTTTTAGGTTCTTATGGCACCATCCATACAAAGGGTTTGTTTCCCATTCGAGTGAATCTTCGTAAAACTGTTGGTTCTGCCATGCTCCATATTTCTCACGGTCAGGTTTCTGCGACATCAGAATTGTACGCAGATATTCTGTGAAATAAGTCCCCGGACTTGATTTGAAGTCCTCTTTGTGGTAATTTAATTCTAACCCTTTTACCTTCAATGCGTCGTACTCTGATTGAGAAATGGCTCCGAATTTTCGAACCTGATTAAGTACAATATTCCTGCGTTGTTTTACTATTTCAGGACGTCGAAGCGGATTGTAAAGCGAGGGGTTTTTAGCCATTCCGATTAACATGGCAGCCTGTTCAAGCGTGAGTTTATCGGGTGTAATGCCAAAGTAGATCTGGGAAGCCGATTTTATTCCAACGGCAAGATTTAAAAAATCGAATTTGTTGAGATACATGGTAAGGATCTCTTCCTTTGTGAAATTGCGTTCGAGTTTTACGGCAATTATCCATTCTCTGAATTTGCGGAAAGCCAGATCCTTCTTACTGTCCATCTCCTCACGGGGAAAAAGCATCTTGGCCAATTGCTGACTGATTGTACTTCCTCCACCTGAACTCTCATCGTTGGTGAGAATTCCTTTAACAACCCTTAATAGTCCCCTGATATCAATTCCTGAATGTTCATAAAAACGCTCATCCTCGGTTGCAATAAGTGCTGTAATTACATTTTGACTGATTTGCTCGTAGGGAACATAGGTCCGGTTCTCCTTGTAGAAAAATTTTCGCATTACCACACTGTCGCTTGAATAAACCTCGGATGCCAGCGATGATTCAATGTTTTCAAGTTCTGTCAGTGTTGGCATAAAACCCAGCTTGCCATTCGCTACCAGGGAAAATAAAATGATAATCAAGAGAATACCAATTCCGAAGATGCTCCAGAATATTTTGATGTATTTATTAAACGGATGATCTGTAACAGTCATAAACGAATTTATTGGAATTTTACAAACTTACATGAAAAAACTTAAAGTGGGAGTGGAGGTGTGGCGAAATCAACTTAAGGAAGCTTAAATTTTGCTTGTACAGCTTCAACCGGTCAAAAAAATAACCGGCTGTTGACCGGTTATTCTGAAATATTGTGAATGCAGGCTACTTTTATCTTAACTGAATCTTAAATGTTCAATCAATTTATTTTGATATAAAGATTAGAAGGTGTGATGGTAATATTACCGGCAGCATCAGTACAGGTAACTACAAAATTATAATCTCCGGTAGCAAGAGGGCTACCATTAATATCTAAAGGAATAAGTATATCATACGTAATATCCGTTGTCTTTGGACCAGTGGGGAAACTTACAGAACCCTTTGTATAACTCCATGGAACTGCTGTAGGTACATTTTTTAAGATAAAAGCACTTGTAATCTTTTTCGTGATAGCAATGTCATAGCTACCAAGTTTGTCGTTATCCGTGAAAGAAGCCTGAAAAGTAATTGTATTCCCGGGAACGAATACTTGTCCCGCAGTAGGTTTCGTGACTGAAATAGTAGGCACTGTGGTATCGGGAATTATTGGTTCAGGTGTAGTGCCTCCTTTTTTACATCCATAAACCACTGTGATCAGTAACGTGCTAACAATTAAATATTTAATCGCAGTTTTCATAGCTTTATTTGATTATAAGTTTAAGTTCTCTTGTGGAATATTTAGACTAACAGATAGTGCAATGGCGAATGACCTATAAAATTGAAATGAATCAGGAAAATATTCTATTGTAAAGGTAATAATTCAGCTATATTCTTTAATGTTTTACCTGAAATTTTTATAGTCAAAATACAAGATTTGTTGCAACGAAGGTTGCTTCATGTCTTTTTCAGAGAGTTGAATTTCGTCGGGAGATAAAACCCAGTCAATATTTACTTGGGGATCATCCCATGCAAGCCCTCCATCGGCACCTGGATTATAGTAATTGTCACATTTATACGAAAATACTGCCGTTTCGCTTAGTACAACAAATCCATGTGCAAATCCCTGGGGTATATAAAGTTGGCGATGGTTCGATTCTGAAAGATGCACTGGTACATGCTTTCCGTAAGTTGGGGAGCCAATCCTGATGTCAACAGCAATATCAAGAACTTCTCCCTGCAAACACTGAACAAGTTTAGCCTGTGTGGCTGGTGGTTTTTGAAAATGGAGTCCACGTAAAACCCCGAAACTTGATTTCGACTGATTGTCCTGGACAAATTGAATTTTACCTACCTGTTTTTCAAAAAAATCCTGACGAAATGATTCAAAGAAATATCCACGATGGTCACCAAACACATCGGGCTCAAAAATCAATACTTCAGGAATTTGAGTGGTAATAACTTTCATTAATTGGGTTTTTAATTGAACAATTACTCTGCGGCTAACCGGATAAGGTATTGTCCATATTGATTTTTAATCATCGGTTGTGCCAAAGCGATCAACTGATCTTTTTGAATCCATTCGTTATGGTAGGCAATCTCTTCGGGACAGGCTACTTTTAATCCCTGACGAGTCTCAATTGTTTCAATAAAATTCGAAGCCTGAATCAGAGATGTATGAGTCCCGGTATCCAACCATGCAAAGCCACGTCCCATTGTAGATAATCGCAACTGTTTACGATTCATATATTCTTGATTAACAGTTGTTATTTCCAGTTCGCCTCGCGGAGATGGTTTAATGTTTTTGGCAATTTCAATGACAGAATTGGGATAAAAATAGAGCCCGACAACTGCGTAATTCGATTTTGGCGAAACTGGCTTTTCTTCGATCGAAAGGACATTCCCTAATTTGTCGATCTCTGCAACACCATATCTTTCGGGATCAGAAACAACATAACCGAAAATAATTGCCTTTTGGTCCTTCTTAACAAGTTCAACCGATTCACGAAGCATTCCCGAGAAACCATAGCCGTAAAAAATATTGTCCCCCAGAACGAGACAGACATCATCGGTCCCAATAAATTCTTCACCCAGGATAAAAGCCTGTGCAAGTCCGTCGGGAGATGGTTGTATTTTGTAGGAAATATTAATTCCCCAATCTTTTCCTGTTCCTAACAACCGTTCGTACATCGAGATATCTTCTGGTGTGGAGATCAGCAGAATATCCTTTATTCCCGCGAGCATCAATGTTGACAATGGGTAGTAAACCATTGGCTTATCATAGACTGGCAACAATTGTTTGGACACCCCTTTTGTAATTGGGTACAACCGTGTTCCGGAACCTCCGGCAAGTATTATTCCTTTCATAATGAATTAATTAAATGAAATAGTGCTGATATATTTTATTTAATAGCTTTAATTTTGATGTTCCTGACTTTTGTCTTCACCGTTTTACGGTTCTATTGAAATCAATATTTCTTTTTAGCTGTGCCATCATGATGTAAATCAATACCCCGATAAGCGTGCCGACTGAATTGCCTGCAATATCGTAAAGATCGAATGAACGACCCATATGCATCATATATTGGAAGATTTCCATGATTGCCCCCCAACTAATAGAGAAGAGAATGATCAGGTAATACCAAATGTGTTTGATTTCCGCATGCATTGACCAACATGCCAACCAGGTAAGCCCCAGATACAAACAGGTATGTACAATTTTGTCTGCCCCCGGAAATAAAGGAATATCCGGAAAATCATTAGGCGGAAGTAGTGAGAGAAAAGCAATGATGCCCAGGTATATCAGGCTAAGTGTAATTCGGAGCCATTGTGGAATTGAGAAGAGAAGTGATATCATTTATTTAAGTGAAATCTATTACGATGTTTAATATTTTCTGAAATAACTTTAAGCGACAAATTTAAAAAATGTTTTTGTTAAAAAACATTGATAAATCATAGAGATGAGTCCGATCAGTGTTTGAACTAAAAATAGCTCAATTTCTATTTTTTTGTCTTCTCATATTTTTTCAAAATACTCAATTCTTCTGCTTTTAAATTTATCTTCTGATTTTAAGCTGAATTCCATTTTTGATCGGGTGATCCGAAACCAAAACAAGATAGCCACCGCCTCCTGCCCCTGAAATTTTCCATCCCAGTGCTTCAGGTTCGTAAAAATTGATTTGCTCAAGGATATAGGGATTTATCATATGAGGGAACATGGCAATCTGTGCTTCAAATGATTTTTTGACACTTTTACCAAAAGCGTTTAAATCTTTGTCTGCAATAGCTTTCCAAACATCTTCAGCAGCATTGGCAAGCATTTGTGCATTTTCCTCGTTTATTATTGTGTCCGACAATACATTATAACCGTTCATACGTGGTGACAGGTTGATCAGCCACAAATGTTGTTCAATCCAGTCCAATGTCGTTTCATCGGTGATAGAATTGATTTGGTTTGGCCAATAGTTCTCCTGCGGATAATCAAGTTTATTGACCCCAGGGTAAACAATTCCTATCGAATCCTGGGAACCGCTGACATAACTTGTACCAGGAGGATTTTCGACGCAGAACAATGTTCTTGCCAATTTCTCTTTATCACCTTCCGGGATATCTGTTTGCCAAAGTTCTATTGCTTTTGCCCTTGTACTACTCGACATTCCAGATCTGTCATTGAACTCATATTCCGGTTCAATAGAAATGGTGATCACTGGTCCGGGAGCATATTTTGATACAAAAGGCTGATCGAGCCATCCTCCTGCCAGATCGAGCCGGAAAGGAATTTTACACTCTTTACGCAATGCAGTCGTTGATCGGGTCGGAAGTCCCTGGTGGGGAATTCGCTTGCTCACTTCCAAGGTGATCCCAAGTTTTTTACAAAATTCCTGCTTGTCAGGTGTAAAACCATCTTCGTTGACGAAGAAGATATCAGGATGCAATTCTAAAACCTCTTTTTCGAAATCCATCAGCCCCGATCCGCTATTGATCCAGGCATCTTTGACCATACGAAGCGCTTTCACCATATAAAGCCGTTCCCGATCGGTATTAATCGTTTTTCGGCCTTTCAGCTGACTAATTGTCTGGTCTGATCCCAAACCGACAAACAGATCGCCAAAGGATGCTGCCTCCTCAAAAAATGCCACATGCCCCGAATGGAGCATATCATAACAGCCGGATACAAATACTTTTCTTGTCATTAGTTGAAAATTCCAATTTGTTAAAGGAGTTTTATTTATGAAATCAATTAATAAGATACCAT
>Ga0302271_10004590_pt1 | contig 10955 bp, 7 predicted proteins | sample III_Bog_N1_1_FD_198767 | JGI IMG/M metagenome (GOLD analysis project Ga0302271, IMG submission 198767) | Peat permafrost microbial communities from Stordalen Mire near Abisko, Sweden - III_Bog_N1_1 | ecosystem: Environmental > Terrestrial > Soil > Wetlands > Peat | place: Sweden: Abisko... | reverse complement strand
ATTCTCGTTTGATTAGTAATAATTGTGAGATTAAATTCTTGTAAAACCTGTGGATGTGCTCCAGTTAGTCAAAGAGGTATTTAGGATCAAATTAAGATCGAAAAGAATGATACCTCAGGTGATCAGGAATAAACTGTTTGATCAAAAATTATCAATTGAAATTACCAACGTTCTTTAATTAAGGCTGGGAGATCTTAGAATTAGTTCTTTGCTTTGATTTGATTTCCTTGATAATCATTTAGAGTTTAAAATAAAACGGATAGTTCATAGCCATGCAGACATTAGATTGAACGATAAATAACATCCTTAATTCGGGGAATACTAAAATATCATTGATTCATTCTCTCTTTTTCAATTGCAACTCACACACACACACATGACTAATATCATTATGATAAACAAAGATTATCTCATTCATCATCTTACAAAAATAATTCTACTTCATCGATAGCAAAGCTTGTTTGAAATCTGCTTTTACTCAAGTTTGACTCAAATTTCAAATGTAGCTAGCTCTTTCTTCATGCTTAATAATAATTTCAACTAACACCCAAAATGAGGATCAGTAGGTGAAAACCATCACTAATTGTTTACATGATTTTGATTTGTTTCAACTAATTTTCAACCATACCTCTGTGTGACCATCAATCACCATTGATACAAGTCCTCCCACTCATTTATCAAAGAAATGAACTCTCTAGAGTTGTTAGAGTTGATCTCAGAAGCGATAATTCCATTTTGATGTAAGTAATCTGTTCGTTGAGATGGATTTAGTATAACAACATTGCCATTCACATTCATGTCTCCTTGCTTGCATACAACTACTTCAGAAGAAGTCAATAATTGAAAGGAATAGAAAATTCTATTTGATTAAAACCCGTTCTTCAATTCTATTTTGCACTTGAAAAATATATGAACGAACAGAGAGGAATACAGTGAATAACAAAGCTTACAAAAGAGAATGAAGGTAGACACACATACTTATACACTACAAATCCTTATGATTTCAGAATCTCATGGTGAGGACATTCCTTCAGTGATTATTTAGTTTTATTGCTGAGATTAATTTATTTAGTTTGCCTGCTGGATTTAAAGTGATTACTGCTATTTCAGCTCAAACAATTAAAGTGGATGCTGTTATTATTATTACTATTACTATTATTATTACTATTATTGTTCCTGCTGCTATTAAGGCATTTCTTGTGTTTCCTAAGGCTATTAAGACATAGCCTTTTTGAGTGCATTTCCGTTGTTGTTATGATGATTTTTATGTCTTTTGGTAGTTTGATTAGCTGAACAAGTAGAATGCAATGATAATTCCATTAGATTGTTAAGCCCATTGTTGTTATTATTGTTGTTTTTATGATGATTATCAGTGTCTTTGTAACTAGAATTAATTGTATTGTTGCTGCTGTTTTTGGTGCATTCTACGTTTGTAATAATATTTTAGATTTAGTTTCCACTTAGCAGCATAGCTAGTTCCTTGATTTACTCGCTGAATTCTAATTTCTCTAGTCGTTCGAGTTGGCTAAAGGTATATTTTTCGAGATATTTATCGATTGTTTTCTGAAATTCGTTAAGTTTAGTGTAGAATCCACTGAATTCTTTGAGTATCTCATCGATTAAGTATGTATTCTGTGTCATGATCTTTCCCGTCAATGGATCGACAACTTGCAATTTGGATTATGATCCGTTGCGCGTTGTACAAAAGAATGGGCTGAAAGAGAAAAGGGAAATAAATCAAATCAGATAAGCCAAGATCAAATAAAATGTGTTATTATGTGCCAATTTGAGTATGAGTTGTTTACTTGCCGTTTGATAAGGAAATCCCAGTGATTTCAGGGTAAAATTGTGTTCCATAAAGTTTTAAGAAGCTCAAGAGAATATTAGAGTAATCTTCACTTTATGCAACGTTCTGATTATCCCTGAAGAAGGCTATGATCAAGATCAGCAGACAATATGAACTTATACCACCTTGCAGAAACAGACAAAATAACATAAAAAACCTTTAAACAAGCACAAACCATCTCAATCTTCATACCTTTGAAGTTTGTGTTGAGATTCCTTGCATGCAGGAAGCATTTCATAACGATTGTCATAGGCTGCAACCTCGCATAGTATGACATCCATCTTACAACAAAATCCGTCGATAAAAACCCCATGTGATTGAGAATCTCAGAGTTCGTGCTTTGCATCTAGCACTCAACAGTTATATCGACTTTCAGTAATGAACTCCCTGCTAAACTGCGCGATTTATCGTCTGGTTGCATGTTCAACATGGCATAATCTGCAGGTGATAAATCATCCATTCCTTCTTATCCAACACCGAAATCCAACAAGGGATCAACTTCCTTATTTTTGGAGCAAACAACAAAGTAATTTAAGAGAACGTCTATATTTCTTGGAAAAGTGTGCTGCTTACCATTTTGATGATAGGAATGTTAGCTGTGAAGATCCTTTCTATTGATTTCACCCAAGGTAGTTTCTCAAGGATATTCGCTAAGTTTGTTAATAGGTAGATTAAATCACTTCTAGGATGCGTCTCAAAGCCAGTGATACCTAAGTCAATATCGCTTGTAGGCAACGATAACCCAGTAGCACAGGAACCAAATATTCTCAAATCAACTTGTTCCTCATCTAAGCATATGCAAGAAATATCCAAATTAACAAATTAAAAGAATTAAATAATTCTTAGAATTATAGCTCTTACAATGATCATAGATCTTCTTGAGGACAAACTAGATTCTCAGGAATATTATGTATCGACTCGGCTGATACCTGAACGACTCTGCGTTGACTAAATCAGTGAAATCAATAATATCAGCTGTGATTTTCTTTCTAAATAGCTTCTTTGCTAGTCTAGATCTTGCTTTATTCATTTGAGAAACTGTCGGAACACTTGAGGCAATGTTTGTTTATGACTAATTGTTAGGATTCCCATTAGAAAGATTCTGGGCATTTGTAGATGTACTAGAACTTGTATTTGTCTCATCCTTCCATTAATTTCCAGCCACCCCTTGAGATTAATTATTGATATGACTATTATATATTCCATTTCCTGATTATTTCCTTGCATTTTCAGGTAATGCAGTGCTCTTCTTTCTACCACTGTTACTATTTCCTTTTTATAATTTTTACACTTATTTTTCCTAACCTTGGTTTAACTCTAATGTCTAATCTTGGGAGACTTACGCTTAAGATTGGGCTTTAGTAGGTTCAGAATTATTGAAAGGAACAAAATTATATGAATATTCTTTCACTTCTGGATAGTTTGAGGGTATAAATCCATGCGATTAAATCACAAGCGGAGATTACTTTAACAATCGCTATTTCAGATTTTTCACAGGTGTTAGCTTCGATGACTCCGTTTCCTTCGCTATCCTCTCATTAGATACAGCATCATTCAACTAAGGAATGAAAGGAGGAGGAGTCTTAGGAGACTATTCGCCTTTTTCTTTATCAAAAATATTGCCATTTTCTTTATTCGTTGTGATGCATATTCCGTTCTTAGAAGGAAGGACAATAACTTCTTTTAAAGTTTCAGATACTTATTTTTATTTCTGATTTTGATTTGATGTATCTGAAGCCATATCTGCAATACTTGGGGATATCTAAACACTTTTGGATTTAGTTAATTGAATCTAACCACTGCTGGATTGCTTTGTACCAGCTGAGTTATTGTTATCTTTCTCAAAAGTATCTCTATGAATGTCGATTGTATTGATTGCTGGAAAGGTGTCATTGAAAATTATCTTCTTCTTATTAGTTACACTCACAGTGAATGGTGCTGTAGTATTGCTATCATTAATCTTATTTGAGCCTATTAATGAGCAGTCTTCTTTCTTTGAGATCTCTGAGGCTGCTGGCTATGAAGGTAACCCAGTACTTATGGTTTTTTTCAATTTGTGTGCTGATTCCTTTGTGTCAACTACCAAAGTCATAGATTTATGTTATTTAATGTCGTTATTAGCTTTATTCTGAACATTTTGATTGGTATTTCCGTTTGTTTATTTCTTATTATTGTTTCCTTGATTTTTCTTGGGTATTTCTTGTGTTTAGGATTGTTGCTGTGTAGATGTTTCAGAATTATTCTACGTAACATTTTTTGATTTTTAGTTGTTATTTCTATTCTTTCCGTTGTTGTTACTGTTACTGTTAGTGTTATTGTTGTTATGTTTGTTATTTTTATTCCCTTTATCTTATGGTTTCAAGGTATCCTTCTTCTTTTTTATCGCAACCTAAATGAAATCATCATGACCATGATTTGCTTATCTAGTTAAAACTACTTCACTTCCTGCATTTCCCACTGTAAGATGATTATTAACCGTGTCAAAAGTATTAAGAGTATCAATAGATTACTACTGTTAAGTTGATTTAATAATAGTATTTATCTGATTAATCTCTATTAATTAATCTTTTCTATCTTGCTACTACTATTCAGACAATTTCCATTATTTCTTCTCCTCAATCATCTATTTCGAAGGCTATTCTGCAAATGGATTGAGTTATTACTCTTCATCTGAAAACGCTGGTGGTGTTAATGGACTCTTTTTTGTTGTGTAGTAATCACATGAACACGCCATAGTCTGCGTGCTTCCACCTTCTTAGGAATCATCCACAGTAGTGTGATTCTTTTTGTGGTGATTACTCTTGTGCGGCTAACCGGCATGGTTGTCATCAGAAAAATCAGATGATTCGGCTTCTTTAATTCCCGTAACTTCATCTGTTTCCTCACCGCAGCTCACTGCATGCACATTGCAGCTTCGGTGGATGGTTTGGATTCCAAGGGGATGGGAATCATCAGATAGCTAGGAGATCTATTGTGGTTTCTTCAGATGAGATTTTTACTCAGATTAAGTTAGTTGCTGCTATTGCTGTTGTTATTCTCTTTTCTTTTTCTTTTTCTTTTGCGTTTATTATGATTAAGGTATCTGCTGTTGCTGCTGTTTCTCTTACTACCTCTACTAATTCGATGATGATGCTGATGATTTCGGCGAACCTTAACTCTCTTCTACGATGTTTTCATCTTCATTATCATTTAGATTCCTATCAAGACCTTGTATGCAATTAGAAATCAACCTAGCTGCAATAGCTTTGGATATCTCTAACATCTCACACTTATTTTACATGCAGCATATCTCAACTGCTTCTTGCTTCAAACTCTGCATGGGAGGTGCTCTTTGTTCTAATTATTCCTCAGGAGTATTACTTTCATTTTGCATTTGACTACTATTCTACCCCTTGTTTTTGGCATTTCCTTGATAAGTCTGCTCATTCTAACTCCTTTATTTCCCCGTATTCTCCAATAACTAATTCGCTTGATGCAATAGATTAACTTCTTCCGCGAATGTTTTTTCTTTCTTCGTAATAGACAGCGTGCTACTGCCATTATTCTTTAGATTAGAAGCAGGAGACTTCAGCTAAGATCGACTCTACGAGCTAGGATTTTGCAGTTTCTTTTTCTTTAAACTACTGCTATTGTTATTGTTGCTATTCTATGCTATTTTCTGATTCTTCTTTTTCTTGCTATTTCTTTCAAGCTAGTCATTTAGAATTAAATCAGCTTCGATTTGCTCAGCGTACATTTCATTAATAGCATCATGCATCTTTTTGAGCACGACAGTCATGATATTTGTAGTATCTTCAAGTGTCGTAAAGCACATTGTCTCCATGAAACGAGTAGCTTATGATTCTTCACTGAACTAAGAGAAATATTACTGGATTTCTTCATCGTTTGGGGGCTTGCATTTGCTGTAGAATATTTCTCGTTTCTTCTTGTACCACTCTAAAGGTCTGTCATACTTTTCTGCGCCTTCAATTTAACTATTCTAAACTAGCTTCCGATGCATCTCAACGCTTTTGTTTAGGATCTTTGAAATAAAAAAAAATGAAAAGGATAAAAAAGATTCTAGTTTGACTTTTATCATTATTTTACCTTTTTTTTCTTGGATGCATTCAAGCTTCCCCAATAAGCTAGGATATTCTGGAAATGGCATAGATTTTCTTAGGTTGAAACACTATCTCTGATTAGGAAAAAGCAAAGAAAAACCATTTATTACAGTTGTATATTCGAGAATAATGTCCAAATTGTGGAGGGAAATCAAAAAGATAAAGTTCAAAGAATCAATGTTAATCCAATATATTATTGTTATTTAATAATAAATTTTACTCCTTTAGCTCACAAGAATCTCCATTGCTACTACCTATCATATTGCTTGAGCTGTTCTTATTAGCATTACTGATCGCACTCTAATTATTTGATTGAGTGGGAGAATCACTGAAAGATCCTCCATGTGCGTTCGATTTAGACTCTTGACTATTATTAGTATTATCTTTATTATTTAATCCTTAGTTACTTTCTTCCGCTAATAATTTGCTTTATTTATAGTTAAACTTATGTCTATCTTCAAGGAATCTAAATTAAATGATTCTCTCAAATTAACTCACAATCCATGAAGCGATTGTCTGAAATGAATTCTAATTAAACCAACTCCATTGCTGAAAATGAGGTGTAGCGAATACATTGCTATCGGAAATCAAATCGAAGATCTCCACGACGTGATCTATGTCTTCAAGGAATTTTCTGTCAAAGACAAGGCAATCGTAGATATCGGCGGTGTCAAGGATTCTAAGGACTCTTATCAGCTCCTGTTCACCTTCTCTTCGGATAGCGTTACTCAAAGAATCATGCTCTACACATTTCCTGCAGTAGAACTATTAATCTAGCTCAACTATTCTGCCGTTATTTCTGAAGTTGAAAAAAGAAAACAAAAAATAAATTCTATGAAAACTAATAAGACATCTTGATCAATTCAAATAATCTAAAGTATTTAATTCTTTAACTCCCCACCCTTTCTTATCTCTTTCTTTGTTCTTATTTTTCTATTCTTCATCCCTTTTGAAATTATACTATTAATAATAATATATTCCCTAAGTATATTTTAATGTGCTTTTGTTCTCACCTTTCTTTTTTATCTTCTTCTGAATACAATGCAAAAGATGAATCTCCTGCTGTTTTCTACTTCCAAAACATCTTAATGATTGTCTACGCAAACCATTTCTCCCTGATCATGAACACTTCGAACCGCTCATCCATCTGTAGTGACTTCAACCTTTAGAACCATTCGTTCAGCACAAGGAATATAATATTATCCCCTCCCTCCCCACAAGCAGAAATATAAATTTATTATAAAGATTCTTAAGTAAATAAATCTAATCAAGATTTCTGTATGATTTGGGTAAATTTTTTTAATTGTAAAAAAATGACGCTACCATTGTATTATCTGCTGCTTGTATGCTTCCGATTCTTTATTGCTTTCTTATCTCTCCAAGCCATTGCTATAACACGATGACTAAGCTGAAGAAGTTGGAACCAGAGAATTAGATGCAGCAGCTCCTATTCCCTGAAACGCAGCAGCTTCTTTTGATTTCCTTAGACTTTGCTTTGGAATCCCTACTGCAGTTTACGGTGGCGATACAGCAGGACTAAGGCAAAAACAAAATCAAAAAGAACATACATAGTATTGTTTATAAATCCTCATTTGACTTGAATTATTGTTTGTTTCTTACGGATGTCCAAAGGCAGCATTATAGCCATACTTCGGCATGTAATTATTGAAGTAGTAATACTATTAGTAGTATGGGAAATCAGGGTAGTACATATTCGACGTAGTGCAATTCGCAAACCAATTGTACAGCGCTGAAAAGGTTGTGCGTGAAGGAGTGCTGCTGATGTTGTTGCAGTTGTCCTGCTCGCGACAAATATGAGTAGGAGGAGATAACTTGGAAATCTCCGCAGAAATATCTGTGTGCAGCGAGATTGCTTGGGAGAGGTATCTAAGAAGTCAAAGGATGATTGATAATTATATATGTATGTTTTGTTTATATATATCTAAGAGACCTGGGGAGGATAGGACACACACTGTCTTGATCCGCACTATTTGTTTGTTTTGGATTTTTATTTAATTATCTCTCATTGTTCTCTCTAGTGTGCAATTCCTCTCGTGTGAGGAGAGTTTCTCCCAAACATTCATATTGTCTTTTGGATGTTTCTTGTGCAGGTTAGTAGTAATAAGCCACTAAGATAAATTATTGAGTTTTTTAGTTCATTTTTCTACAATAAAAAGACATAATTTGAAAATATTCACTTTCGGAATTGTTTAAATTCATGAAAATAACTCCAAAGCTAATAGATTGGTCATAGAAGGATTAATAAAATAATAATATCTCTCTATGTTGTGAGGTATTTCCTGTCTTTTCCATGAAATCTGAGAGAAAATACCTCCCGAATCCCCCCTGAATAGCTTCAAAATTCACCTTAATTAAAAAATTAAAAACTGCAATCATTCTGTTATCTTATAGTTTTCTTGGAATTATCTAGTCTCTTTCTTCTCCTTATCTCTGTCTAGTTACAGATAAATTGCTTTTATTAAGGCTGCATTAGAGATTGATTAAGGGGATAAGAAATCATTCTGCTTTGGATATGTAATAAAATAATATCAAAAAATACTTATTTGTAGTTTATTCGTTTTGATCTTCTTGGAAAAAAGCTCATTGAAGGTCTCAAATACAACTTAAACATATTTCAAGTTCCTGCATTCTCTAAGGAGATACCTTCAATAAGCACATCAGAATAAGATCACTTTAGGAAATTATAAAATGCTTCTCAAAAGATACATTTCAGCTGAATATTATCGCTATTTTCTGCTTAAATTAATGCCTTTGACATAAAAAGCCAATCCTCATACTTTAAACTAACTAACCTTCTTCCATTCCACACATCTTCCTCCCTTTATCTTTCTCCTTGTATTATTCCTGTGCTGACTGCCTAATGCTTAAACTTTTAGTTAAAAATGAAAATGAACAAAACTTTTTGAAGAATATTTCATTCAAAAGACCACTGATTACCCCCCACTAATCTAGTCAATCTTATCAAACAAAATAAACTCTCTTGCTGCTTTTTTATGATAGTTTGATTGTTTAAAATGAAATCTCCATAACTTTTTTCGAACTCTTGAGAATAATAAATAGTATTTATTAGTCAACTCGATTGACAAATTCAGGATGCACTGATAGACTCTTTTGATTCTTAGTATTTGCATGCTAAACCTGAGAGTAAACATCTAAAAAAATTCATAATTATACTAATTATCAATCCAAATAATGCGCATTATCTGAAGTAATTTTGTGACGTAGTAGATTAGTAGTTACCTTAAAATCAGTATTCAACTAGAAGTGTATATTCCCATTTGATCTTAGATTCTTGATAATAATCATTCTTTGTCCCACTGTTTTGATTTTTATTTCTGTTAATTTACCGAAAGTTGAGTCATTTTAATCGTTTAAGAGAAATGATTGATGAAATTGTTCAACAATAATAAATATGTAAAGGAATTAGTTCTTACTCAATCAATTCTATAATGAGTTCTCTTCGTAAGATTATTTATATAAAATGTGATTTTTAGGAAATATGTCTTTGAAGGAACTTTTGTAAAAAAATAACAAAATATATTAGTCAAATACAACACTGATAGAAAATAACAATATGAAAGTTTCTTTAGCATCTAATTCAGTGAGAATATCCTCTTTGATAATTAAACTGTAAGTTAAATAAAAAGTTTCTAATATCTTCTCTATTGTATCTTATTTATTTGTCTATTTGCAAATAAAAAAACAAAGATGTTTTCGATTTTGGTTAAAATTGATAATCCAAGCCTCTTGATGTAAAGAAGCTATTTATTGTTAATTGCAGATATTTTCTCACCTTTGAGATAATAAAATCATTTTGTTTTGTTGCTAACAATTCTATTAAACTTTGCTTAAATTAACTTTTAAAATGAAAATGTGAAACATTCCTCACATAATTGGAAGAATCTCTTCAATATTATGATAAATCTGCTATTTGTAGAATTTTCTTTAAAACTAGATTATCTTTCAGGCTATCATAAATGACCTTTCTTTAATTATTCTTCAAATGATATTATTAGTTGCTGATAAAAGTTGAAATTCTTAAAGTAAGTTAGTTACTTTAGAGATTAAAAACAAACAACATTATTCTAATTATAAGCTTGGAAGAGGTTATGAATTGTAATGCTGTATCTTTGCATTACCACCAATAGGTTTATCAATTATTTTATTGTCAAAATACATACCAATACCAGTGATTTTCAATTGAATAACCTTTCCATAAATCCCTTAAAAGATATTGTTTCACTTTTAATGAAGAATTAGGTTTTTTGTAGAATAGGAAAATACTATTTTTGACATTTAGCTTCTGAGAAATGATGTGGTATGAAAATCTGACAGCAAAATAAGTGAGATTTATGATAATATATGCGTTTAAATATGAAAAAGAAAAGAGATTTTAGATTTGTGCATTTGCACCCAATGAAGATAGTCTTAGAGTTCATGGGGAATCGGGGAACAGACAGGAGAGGATAAAAGCGTCTTAACAATTAATATAAAAGTGTGTTTCCTAAGCTAAAAGAGAGGATTGGGGGATAGGTTAAAAAGAGTCTGGTAAAGTTAAAAATAAAAAGAAACTCGAGAGTTATTAAAAGATAAATAAAATAAGGAAAATGTCTGAAGAAAAAGGATTCGCTACTAAGGCTAAATTGTTCGGTACTTGGGATTACGAGGAGGTCAAGATTCAAGACCCTTGCTTCCAAAACTACATTGCCTGCACCACCACTAAGTCTCAAGTCTTTGTGCCCCACACTGCTGGCAGATATCAAGTCAAAAAATTCAGAAAGGCTCAATGCCCTATTGTTGAAAGACTCATCGGAACTCTCATGTTCCACGGCAGAAACGCTGGTAAGAAAGCCCTCTGCATCAAGGTTGTCAAGAATGCCTTCGAAATCATCCATCTCGTCACTGGCAGAAACCCTCTTGACGTCTTCATCGGAGCTGTCCAAAACGCTGGTCCCAGAGAAGACTCCACCAGAATTGGAACTGCTGGT
>Ga0302271_10004589_pt1 | contig 10955 bp, 5 predicted proteins | sample III_Bog_N1_1_FD_198767 | JGI IMG/M metagenome (GOLD analysis project Ga0302271, IMG submission 198767) | Peat permafrost microbial communities from Stordalen Mire near Abisko, Sweden - III_Bog_N1_1 | ecosystem: Environmental > Terrestrial > Soil > Wetlands > Peat | place: Sweden: Abisko... | reverse complement strand
ATAATTTATTATGCTAGTGATTTTCTTCTTCGTTTAAATTTTAATAATAACTTTATTAATTCTCATCAAGGCAGAATGGGAAGGGGGAGGGCAATTTTTGTCTGGAGGATTAGTGCTTCCTCTGCGAAGTCTAAACAATTTTGAGTTTATTTCGAATTATTTTTAATATTGTTCCAAATACATGGAAGTATTTAAAAAAAAAGAATACTTTTAATCAGTTCTCATAGCCTAGCCTTCTTTTCATGAGCAATTTTCTTTTTTTAGAAGCGGGTAGTGAAAATTTACAAATCACCAGCAAATATGTAATTCGTTTATCCACCTTTAGAAGAAGTAAATTAAGAAATAAATGAGAGGCTATTAAATTAACTCAGATTATCTGCATCGATACTTCTGATTTTGCAAGTTAAAAAGAAAGCTTTTATGTTTATTTGAAGGATATGGAAAATATTTAAGTAAAGATTTTTAAGCGCAACGAGATCGATGAGCTGTTACGCATGCAAACGTACTAAAATAGCTATGAAAAACAGCAAGCGACTCCCTTAGAGGAAGAAGAATAAGAAATGTCTAATAATTACCTGGAGACTATGGAAGAAAATTAGAATGAAAACATGTAGAAAAACTAGAAAGTTTAATTGTATCTAAATCCATATCAGCGTAGAGCACATCACAGGAGTGAGACGATGCTAACATAGCATGTGAACTTTACTATGCAAGAAGAAATACAAGTTAAATCTCGAAGACCTCCCTCTCAACTCAAGCACATATTGAATCATCCTTCTAAGAGTATCAGAGACATGTATGCTAATCTTTACACTCGAACAGCAACATCGTGTGCTAGCAGCAGGAGCTAAGATAACAAATATTCATAGATAAAATAGGTAATTTCCCCACAAAGCTTGAAGAATCAGAGCATAAATCATAATAATTAACTTCATTTAAATGGCAAGTTTCAACCTAAAAATGAGCTAACAACAGCTCAATTATCTAACACCAAGCCTAGTTTCATTATGCAACTACTGAGTTCAAAACCATCAACTCCCTCGAAATACCCAAATGGCTTTGATTCTATGAAAAACAGATTCAGAGTATTTTCTGAATATTCTTCTCATCACAGCACTAGCAACCCTAAGATTACATTCTTGCAAAGTCCAAACATTTATTCTGCGACTTAAAGTTGCATAAACTCTCAGCCATCTACTCCTATTGCTATTTCAAGCAAGGCGAATATTTATTTCAAAAATAATCTGCAAAATTCCAATACTGCTATCATGAACTAAAAAATGAGATCAGAAGAAAGATAATATATGGAATAATATGAAATGGAGGAATAAGAAGAGAAATAGTTGTAGAATTACATCCTCAAGGGTTCTTTGGAAAGGCTTCAGGGGAAAATAAATGAATAACGGAATTATTAGGAAAATAGTATTAATGGAGAAGAAATAACTGAGAACTACGATATGGCATTCTCATCATAATAGCAATTTGATTATAGTAAATCAAGTATTCTCAAGAAGATTATGAATGGCTCTTAAATTGAATAGGGAGACAACAGATAAAATGACAACATATAAGCAGGACCCACCAATTTAGTCTAAATCAGAATAATAAATGGCTCAGGAATTACTCCACTTTCAAAGAAATCAACTTTTACTCATTTCACTGTTGGAAAGCTTTAAAATATCTCATCAGGATACTCAGCTAATAAGCAAACTACCAAGATTGTCGAAGAGCTTGATGTGAATGCCAATGAGAACAACAACTACAGTCCAACATTTTCAAATAAAGAATAGAAATCCGCATCAACTTTCGAAGCAGGGGAACAAGTTTCTAATAAAGATGATGGTGAGTATGATAAAACACCAAAGGATATTAAAGATTAAGTGCCTCTTTTTAGTCTGAGGAAGATATCATGCTATTCTGATAAATACAAAGGATAGCGAGATTTACTTATGAAAAACTTTCTTGAGCACAATACCAAGAAAATTAGTGTAGGAAATGGTCAATAATTCCTTAATTCAAATAAAGAACCTAGCAATCAGCCAATATCTTTCTTGAAAAGACATTTTTCTGTTAGTGGAGATGTTCAAATAGCTAGAAAAGTATCCTAATAATCATAGCCTACTGCAGGAGTGAAATAGACTGTAGAAACGGAATCAGATATTGATGGGTATTCTAGCTCACAATAATTGAAATAAGTGTTCATTGGAAATAAAGCAACACTGTTGAATAACATAGAAAAATGTGGCAGTACAAGTAATTAAACTAGTACCAAGAGTAATAAAAGCAATGGTTAATTTACCATGAAAAGTAATTTAAAAAGTCCTAAACCTAATTCTGGAATTGCTGGTTTTTATACCAAAAGTTCCTGGGAGAATAATAATAATAATAATCAAGAGACAATAAATCCTTAGAAAAATACACTAAAAACAGATGTAAATCCTTAATAATAGAACATATTTCAGTAATTTAACCCTGAATGGTGGGATGGATGTGTTCCTTCTTCTCCTTGGGAAGTCAACACCGAAAAAGGGTTGATTGAATTAACTGATTCGTAAGCTGAATAGATTAAAAAGAATATCAAGAAATAAGAAATCAATCTAAATAAACGGAACACACTTGAAAAGGTATTTGGTGCAACTAATCTAGAAAAAGAAAAGAATTTAAAAGTATAGATTCTTATAGCTGAAAATGCAACTTACACTGGAAAGATAGTGAGTGAGAGAAGTAACTCTCAAGGAAACCATTTTGCCAAAACCAAACAGAACGAACAGCTAGAAGTCGAAAACATCAGAAGAGTTAGTAGCTCTTAGAATTTTAGAAGCGCTCGAAACGTTAATTCTTAGAATTAAATGTCTGGAAATGTTAACTTTCCTAGAAAAGGATATTAAGTACAAAGTAGACAGCTTTTTACAAATACATAAAAAGATATTAAAGAATAACCTTATTCACAGAAGTAATAATAGTTACAAGAGCAAAAATCGTCTTAATCTACTCCAATTTAACATACAAAGACAGTTCCATAATCATAAATATCTCTTCAATAGGGACTTATTCGTAAATAAGCTCAAAACTAGCAATAGTTTAATGCCTTAAAATATCAACAATAGTAAATATTTTAATCTAAATAGTAACGAAATAATAATTTAATCAACTAAATAGAAATAGGTAAATAACTATCCAGTCAAGGTGAAGGCTGATTCTTGAATTTATTATTATAAATATGGGTTTTTAATAAAAAAACATACTAAACTAAATCTCTGATTTGCATTCATGAAATGATCGAATTTGATTTTTTAATTGGGTTAGAAATCCAAAGATTTTCAGGTTTTTTAGTTTTATTATTTATGTTGATTATGCTGGTTCTTCCAAAAGGAGATTATTCATCTTTTTCCAAATTAGATTATGAATAGGGGCTCACAGATAGTCGACTATTTAATCTAAGTTTAATATTTGATGAGTTAATCCCAATTTGAAGAAGGTTTTTTGTTTTATTTTATTCAAACTACCTGTTGATTCGTTCATTTGTAGTCTATTGTTATTATGTCTAGTTGATTTCTGTGATCTCATTAGATTTCCTTCTAGTCTGCTTTGTATTTGGAGGTTTCACAGCAGAGAAAAGTCTTTTTTTAGGTGAGAATGGAATTAGATGATGCTAATTGCATTTTACTGTAAATCCACATGATTTATTTGAAGTTGCTGATTGAGATTATGTTTATTGAGTTGATAAATTAGGTGAAAGACCAGAAAGACAATTATTCGCTGGTGTGAGTTAACTATCAAGAATTAAAGTTTTACTGAGTCTCTCTTATTGAGATTGTGATGAGGTTTCTTTAAGTTAATGTCTTGATAGGTCTAATTTTTCTTGCTTTTATGATGTTAAGGTTTCTTTTTCATCTTCTAAATAGATTGATTCTTGATTATAATCTTTAGCATTCATTATTTGTTTGATTTCATGATATTCTTCTTCTTACTATGCTTCATCCAAACCTCCTTAGAATTGAGATGTCAATCTAGAGAAATTATGAATAGATTCCCCAAAACGTATTATCAATGTTATTTTAGTTTAAACAGCTGCATTTCTTTTTTCTTTTCCTTTATGGCTGAAACTCTCTGGATGATCGTCATTTACACACCCATCTATTTATGCCTTATTGCTATTATTAAGGGCTGAAATTGGTGGAGAAAAGCTCCTAAACATCCTATGAAGACTTTCAACAGCTTGCATTCGAGCTTACTAGCGATAGGAGTAGCTAGATACTTAAATACCACTGGAGTACATATTTGGAGATTGTGTTCTCTTTTTTTCAATATTTTTATTCATTCTCACTGACTACAGCCATATTTCATAAGAATCCTTGATTTAAGCAGGTGATTAGGGCTATTTTAGATTTCTTTTTGTATCTTCGCGCATGGAATTCTTTTTCTCAATTGAATTCAATTTCTGCTGTGAAAAATCTGTCGAATCCAATACACTATTCGATTACTTTATTCGACTCAAGTCCTCTGTATTACCTGAAAACTACCTATCCTCACAGCTACTCTCACACCTTGAATTCAAATACGATTAGAATATACTCACTTCTCCTGCTTGGGCATTTGCATTGTTTTTACGGGATTACATTTTCCCATTTTTCCCATAAAAAGTTCTTCTCTCTCTTGGATAATAAGTTGAAGGCGATGGTTAAGAAATAAGGAAATTTGATGTCTTTGGTCGAAGTTATTATTAACTTATCGGGCTTGCTCTGCCAACACTTAAGGCACTATCTCCACTGATCTTTCTATTTCGTTAATCAAAGCCGCTAGTTCTTCTTTATTAGAGTTCGCTTGTTGTACTATTATTAGGAGATTAAACATCTTCTTCATTGATAAACAATCGCTCAGTTTAAGTTCCTTTATCCCTTGTCTTTTTATGAGAAAATCAACAATAAATCAATATTTGAACATAGCGTTTCAGTAGAGATTTTGAATTAAAAATATTAAGATTTGTATTACAAGATGGAATGAAAAATGTGTTAAGTTAGGGGAATTCGATCCATTTCTTTCGTCTCTAGAAAGAAGAAGAGGCTTCTTTTTGTTTAAGGAATCTTTATTACTCAACCGTGTGTCTCTGCTATTCGGAGAAAGTGAGAGAATCTTCCTTGTGGTTTTTTTCCCTTGGATGCTACTAAGCTCCTTTTTATTGAGTTCGTCTTCAGAAGGACAACTATCAGATCCACTATCTGCTCCTGTTGCTGCTTATTAGATTATTGTTTCTTTTCTCTCAATGATTTCTACTAATCTTCTCCTGTGATGTTCAGCTTATGCTTTAGATTGTTCAATTTAAATTTGATTATTGTTTTAAAATGAAGATATTTCGTCTATGGTTTCAAGTTCTACAGCATGCTTAAAACCAAGAAGTATATCCCTCCCTAGGTTTCTTAAATCACTGATACTAAAATGCCCTTTTTAACCTCCTTTCTGATACCCAAAAAAGGAAGCTTCAAAGGTATATACAAAGCAGTTTTTCTGGAAAATATTATTCCCTAAGGCTTGTCTTAATGTACTCTCTTTATCTGTAGAACATCGAAAAGTACTTGATCTAAAATCGATGTTCGGATTGATTTCTGCACATTCCATGGGGATAATTCTAGGTATAATAGCATCATCTTCATTTGGATTTCCATAAAAGAAACTGTTCATTCTAGAATAAAAGCAAAACAATTCGAAAATCAATCTTGATTTTTAGATTTGATGTATGTTATTACTTTTTGCTATGACCATGGAAATCGCATACAAACCGGCATTTGTTCTCGGCCATGTGTTTCAAAATTGCATTCTTTGCGAAGAACACAGTAGGGTGCATATCCTGATAAGAAATATTTTTTGTAACTCAGAGAATACACAATTAATTGTAATTGCTACTTTTGAAGGATTCAACCACTGGCGATTGAGATCTACTCCTTGCAGATTGCAGCGATAATTTCCATGAATAACTCCATCTGGATTCATCATCGGAATCACTTTGAAAATAAAGTGTTCTCGTAAGAATGCAGCTTCAACGTTGTGTGGGTCCGTTAAGAATTCAATTGCACCTTCAATCATATAGGAAGAAGGGGTCTCTCCAGGATGCTGCCTTGCAGTTAGAAATACAACTTGCTTCTTTTCAACTAGCTAGAGACAAACATAAGCGTTTAAATAAGGAATCTTTGTGAAGTTTTAATTCTAAATAAGAATTATCTACCTCAAGTGGTCGGTGTAAGAATTCATTCCCTAAATTTTAAGAGTTGATTGCTTGTTATTATTCTTATTTATCTCCTTAATTATCGAGCTGCAGATTTACAGCTTAAGGAGCTGTGATAGTAAGGATGTTGCATTAATTTTTAGCAATTGTCAAGCACAACAGTTTCTTAGTAATAAAGATCGATCTGAGAGGATCGTTCAAAATTTACGCTGTGTATTTTTAAAGATCTGAAAGAGTGTATGGGAAGCAGTGGGCAAAATAAACAGAATCTCTGGAGTACTTGAAGGTATATGAGAAAGAGAGTTTGTAATAATAGCTAGAGGTACTTCCTTCTCTGAGAACATTCGTTTTTTTATAGGTTATTTTGAAACCATCACGTTTCCATCCAGTTCCATTTTCATCACACTCTCGTTGAGAAAATACTACTGGTTGCATCCCATCAGAGAATAAAGAGGAATTTTTCATCTAGAGCAAAATTCAAATAATCACTTTATTTTGTTGGAAGTTATTCTTTATGGAATACTGCCAAAAATCAAAAGAAAAGCCAACAAATTGAGTCAAAAAGATTTAAGAAAACCATACGAAGTTGATGATGTTGAAGGTAGCTGTTTAATTTTTGACAGCGTTATTCACAGAGAAAAAAAACCATTAGGTATTTCCCTTTGAGTTGATGTCATTTTAAAGAACTAAGTCGTACTCCTTTTCATTCACCTTTTGAGACAACAAAAATCAATTTACTTGGGTTTTTAGAGAGGGAAGGGATTTTGAAGATGTTTTATTGAAGAATAAATATGAAGAAAGTATTTTAAGATTTTTTGAACCTTAAAGCTTGCAAACAGATTTCCACTTTCGAAATTGGAATCAAAGATTAATTGCTAATATTTCTCTGTTGGTTTTTGATGCTGGCTGAGAATATTTCGAAGTGCCTCTGTTTTTAAAGCTTCAGGATTAGCATATTGTTCTTGAAACCGAATGGAATTTTATTTTACCATTGAATCTCTATCATTTTCCTCATTCTTTGCTTCTTTCTAAATGATATTCAGGGATTCCATAGAAATTGGATTCTATTTGACAAGTGAATTCGCATCTAACTTTATCTAACGCATGTCGTAAAAGTAACTTGCATAGTATTGCTAGTGTGAAAAGGGAATCATGTTTTGTGATTAATTATCAAATTTCTTATAGACCTCTACTCCACGGATACCCATCACATTCTCCCTTTTCTTTGCATTTGTCGTTGTATGATTAGTCGAAGAAGAATTTAGATTTTTAGGCAGGAAATCAAATCTAATTATGTTTGGATTATCAAGTTCTTTACTGCTGCTATTCGTACTGATTCGAGATGCTCCTTCAGTTTCTTCGTCTGTTCGGCTATTCTACTTCATTAATCTCATTTTAGGTCGGCTGAAAAACTCAGGCAATGCTCTAAAAATAAAAATAGTTAAAAAAGCTATTTAAACCTAAAGAAGATCATCGCTTTCCTTACTTGAAAATTATTTTAAGAGCAGTGTTAACACCATCAGGGCAATAATTCTTCACTAAAATTGGATTCGGTGGCGGTAAGCTTTCCTATTTGAGATAATTTAATTCTGTGCTTTCATTCCCTTATTTTTATTTTTGTTCTTCATCAATCTTGGCTATTTGTTTGATGACTCTGGTAATCTTATTCAAGCTATCTTTCTTCGGATTGGTGTTTTCAGTTCTATCATAATTATCCAGTTGACTCAAATTGACAGCTATTTTTGCAAAGCGTAACAAATCAATCAAGCTAACAAATCATTATCTGCATCTTTATTCTCTGAAATGATCTCGTTTAATTACTTTAATGGCGCATGTAGAAGAGAAAGAGAATTTCTACCTATCAGCCTCGAAAAAAGAGGTTATCTAAGCAATTCGTCTCTTTGCTGTATCTTAATGAAATAGTAGACTGTATTTGAATTAATTTACAAAAATAAGTGATTTGTTTTTATTGTTAACATCAATTTTTTTCCCCCAATTCATTTGTTGCATGTTCATTAGATATCCTTATTCGGCTTGTCACTTCGCATATCTTTCTGAAAAATGAAAATCAATTTAGAAATTTAATTGTAAAACTAAAAATAGAGATTTGTTCATTTTTTTTCTTATGATTATTACTATGTTTTTTAAGATTTAGCATTAGCAATTCTCTGTTTCTTTTTTATAATTTGAGAAAAATACAAATCAATAAGATAAATCAAGATTCCAAATCTGTTTTGTTTTCCACGGAATAGGGAAAAACTAGTTTTTTAAAAAACCAAAAACTTCATCGGTTAAAACATATTCACGAAAACACTCATTTAGATAAAATAATGTCATCGCCTGTAAGCTAAATCAAAATGATCTTTCTCACTCGAAACAATAAATGTTAAATTAAAGAATTTGCTTTTCTTCCGAATCAAATTATATTTCTTTCACAAAATCTATTTGTTTTAGATTACACTAAACTCTGCTTCGCTGATTGCATTAGTCTTTAGTTACCATAAGTAACGAAATCATTTGCAGGAAAAATTTGAATTAAGGAGGAAATCTAACAATGAATTCAGAAGAAAAACAAAAAAATCATACTTAAAAACAACAACAGTGAATTTCTGTGCTATTTTAACCAAAACAAACAATTCTCAATTGTTTGGTCTTCTATTTTATGGGGGGGTCAGCAAGACAACAGCTTAGGTGAATTTCATAATTGAAATCTCAAAATCAGGTTGAATATCAAACCAATTTTTCTATTTCAGGATATTAATTGATCCTTTAATAGTTATATAAATCTGAGTAAACCTGAGAGTTGAATCTTTAAAATTACTAGTTATTAGTGATTTCAGGCTAAAAATAGCTTTTTTATTCCAAAGAATGTTTCTTGATCTATTTTTTTCTTTCTCTTCATCATTTTGAGGTCTCCTAACAATTAGAAAAAAATTGAGATTTTTTCATTCTTAAGTCTAATAATACTAATAATAGAAGTAAAGATACCAATAATATTAATAGTATTTATCTAAATAATTCAGGTAAATATTTGAACTGTTATAATATCCTAAATCTCCTAATTTGTAAACGCAATAAAAGAGTGATCACAAAAGAAAAAACAAACAAGAAACAAAATTGAATGAGATTATTAAATCATTTGTTCTAATAATAAATCAATTTTTGAATAAAATATTAGAAAAAAGATTAAAACTGTATTTATTGTAATTGTATCAAAATATCAGTGGCCAGCAAGCTAACCTCTAAGTAGCTTTCACAAAAATCATAAAAGAAGATGAAGAATCTACATGATAGATGCTTGAGTGTGATATGTTTTCTCAAATCTCTGTTTATTCTAACTATTTATCATGGATTCGCCCTCTCAGGTAAGGCTAACACTTTAAGAAGCAACAAATATATCACAACTACATATGAACCTATTAGATAACCTTGCTTTTTGTTTGCTTGTAAAAGGTGTGGTAAGTCCTGATTCCTCAAATCCGATAGTACTTGAAAGGGTGAATGAAGCCGCAACTTCTTCATATACATTTTACATGAGTCTAGAGACAAGACTGACAGCATGTAAGATGAAAATATTCACTTTTAAAGACATTATTTCAAGAGAAACTCAAAAATTATTACACCAAAATGGAGCTTATCAATGAAACTACTTAAAACGCACAATTTTTTTTTGAAAATCGAGTGGGCTTATTATCAGAATCTTTTCAAAAAATGGAGGTTATGTCAAGACAATAATTTTGTTAAAGATTAAAAGAATCGAAGGTTGATTGAAAATTTCAAATATTTGTGGAGTTTTTGGCTGAAACAAATAAATTACATTTCTTTTTGATTTTTTTAATAATGTGTGGGGGTGGGGTAATTTCTGATTGTAAAGGAGTTGTGGGATTACTTAAGCGATACTTTTTAATTATTTTTCTTTATTGAATATAAGATCCTCCTTTACAGTTTATTAGCTTAAGTCTAAACCAGTTTGAAAGCAATCTACCTTCTTTTCTTGATTCTTTTTATTTTGTATATCATTTTTTCAAGCGACTGGCATAATCAAGATAACATTCCCAACTTCGACATTCTCAGATCCCGATCGGAATCCTAGCCTATGGAGTTACGATTATGACTTTGATTTCATCACAACGACATACAGCTAAGTGACATTAACACAAAATGAAATTTACTACACAACAGATGGAACGTTAACATCAAACTACTTGAGTGCTGTGTGGACTGCAACAGATCGAAGCTTAACGATAAGTAACATATCGGGGGCTGTGAACGCTGGGTCAGTGCAGGTATGTATAAAATTCATTAGGAATCCGCTGAACGTAGCTGGGACAGTATCGGGGTATTTCAAAATCTAGACATACACGCAGAGTACCCTCGTTGATTCGAATATAAACTTTGGGAAAGTATCCTACACAAGTTCGTACGTTTAAAGTAATCAAGCTACGATTTCAAACGATGGATCGAATCTTGGAGGATCTACGACAAATTACAAGTACGCTTTCAGCACGTCTGTGACATTGCCTGTTGGAACGTGGTTTAGAATGAGATTTCCATCTTAGTACACTCTAGGAGACACAACTTGTTCGCTGGTAACAGAATCTGAAACTCTGACCTGTGCGAAATAAGACGATCATGTTCTAATAATTAATGGCATTTCTGAGTCCCTAGCAGCTGATTCATATACAGTTTAAATTAAAAATATCAATAATCCAACTGTTACAGGGTTCTTCTATGA
>Ga0302271_10004588_pt1 | contig 10956 bp, 11 predicted proteins | sample III_Bog_N1_1_FD_198767 | JGI IMG/M metagenome (GOLD analysis project Ga0302271, IMG submission 198767) | Peat permafrost microbial communities from Stordalen Mire near Abisko, Sweden - III_Bog_N1_1 | ecosystem: Environmental > Terrestrial > Soil > Wetlands > Peat | place: Sweden: Abisko... | reverse complement strand
CAAAAATGAAAAACAAAATTAAAGTAAGGTAACAATAAAAAAGACTTCTTCGAACTTTTTCATTATTGCGTGCATCACGAATCCTACAGTAATAAAGAAAAGTAGACTTGATTCTTCGGGGAGAAGATGTTAATTAATTTGTGAGTACCTTTTTTCCCCTTACTCAAGTACCAGAATTAATCAGAATTTTTTACAAAGCAGCAAGAGACTGGATAAAAGCAAAAAATCCTAAGTTAGGCTAGCAGTTTAACCTGTTGTATTGTTCTTGAATGCTAACAGAGAAACAAATAGAAAGCAATTACCCTTGAAGTATTCAAAAACAATAATATGGAAAAATAAGAAATTGATTATGAAAAACAGGTAGCAAATGTAATCTGAATTGCGACTAAGGAGTAAAAAGATGTTTTTGTCTCAGAAAGGCGTGATTTGAAAGAATCTTTGTGCAAGCAGATTTCAGTTATTCAGATATGCAAGGGTGGGAATATTATTAAAGGAAGTCGAATAATACTTTAATACAAGAGTAATAATATTGTTAGGAAGATAAATTTGGCTAAAAAAGTGTAATTAAAAGAAGGAAAACAACACCAGACAGCTTTTCTAAAGTTAAGATATTTTTATATTTTTAAGTCCCTATGCTAGCCATTTTGTGGATTCTCTTTGTATCGAAACTCGTCTTTGCAAGTAAGTTTCCGCTAATTTTGACTGATTCTGACATTTCCTTCTTTATTCCTTGAAAACATAGAAGAAAGCCTTGTAACTTAAGAGTTCACAGATTACACGATCACTTCTACTCAGACAAGTTCTTGGAGTTTACCCAATATCTATAGTTGTCCAAGTACATCTAATCTTAAATTCACAGATTATAGTGGCAGAAATTTCGCAGGGATGTTCGGGAATAAGAAAACTTCAAGCAGGACATATCCAAACTTACTTCCTCACTGGAGTTTATCAGTGAGAATGGATATATTGGTGTTTGCTTCATATGACGGCTCATAGGATTATACATAAATTTTCATAGATTCTTACTCTTCTATTCATTACACTAAAGGTGCGTAAGATAGTTATTTTATCTGCAGTACAGGAGACAACTGGTTCATTAAATACGAAGACCAGTTAGTCCTTTACAATATGAATCTCACTACACACACATCTAGTAGCGTTACTCTTAAATTTTATGTCTGCACCGATGAAGGCTTAGACAACGAAGGAGGAGCTTTTAAGAATTTATTTATTTACGTTGATACTTGCGACATTTCCTGCAGTGCTTGCACTGGACCAACTGCTGTAAGATTTCAAGAAAAGAAAGTAAAACAGCAACTTCATATTTATTTATTGTTTGAATAGAGTTAGTGTTCAGCCTGCCCAAGTAACTCAGTCTAAAGTGGAACGACTTGCACTTGCAGTACAGGATATATTTCTCATTTATACACTTGTGTCACTGCTTGTCCAAGTGGATATGTCAAATCTCTTTCTGCAAATGTCTGCGTTGTTAATCCCTGTGCGAGTAACTGCTCATCTTGCAATTCTGCGAAGTAGATTTGTCTGTATTGCAGTTCGGGGTATTTATATTTAGGATCTTGTGTAACTTCTTGTCCGTTCTCTTCAATACTCTCTGGCACCACCTGTGTAGATTTCTCTTCGACTTTAATCAGTAATTCAATCTACCACAATAATAATTTAATGCTTGATCTTTTTCTTTTTTGCTTTCTTTTGAAGATCCAGGATATTTAGTCAATGGCTTATCTTCTTAGAGTTTTGGTGAGAGTGAAATCAAGGGTTGGGGCTTATCAACATCAGGTTTTCTGGGCTATGACGGAACTTCTGATTCTACTGCAATGACAGCATAATGTGGATAATAATATCATCTTCTGGGAGGTCCTTTTCTTGCAGGAACCGGTGCTTCTATTATTGGAACATATATCCTGTAATCTCATTTTCAAGCTATTCACTTATTAATTCATTTCTTTTTGTTCTTCTAAGTCCTGCTCATTGGTCTGTTCGGATTGATTTTGTCCTCTTAAGGATTGATAATTGGTCTTCAAGTGAAAGTGTCATTGTCAAAGTGGATTCAACTGCTAAAAGCATCTCACCATCTGCAGTCTCTGCAAATATTTGTGGGTTGAACAGCTATTCTGATTCAACGACTGTTGTTTCCACTAATTTTACGCATTCTGCGAATACAATGAAAATCACGATTACAACGAACTTAGCCAAAGGTAACTACATAGAGTCCTTTGGAATCTATAATCTAGTTGTCCTTGTTGATTACGTAAGCAATTTCCTTTGAACAACAGTGTGAAACGATCTTAATGTTTGTTTTTAAGTGTCCAAGTTAATGCACAGCTTGCGACGCTACTGGCTGTACAACTTGCTATACAGGTTATTTGAGTTACAAAGGGTTATGCTACACTGTATGTCCTAGTGGAAGCTTTTAATCGTCAAGTACAGCATGCACTAGCTGCAGTTCCAGCTGTAAGACTTGCACCGCAAGTAATATTATTATTAATATTGTTTTAATTTGATTTTCGTTTAGTGAATATACCCTTTTTTGAATAGGTACAACTTGTACTTCTTGCTATGCTTCAACTTATCTATATTCAACTTCTTGTGTTTCAACCTGTCCTGCGTTGTTTTGGGGTGACTCTTCTACCTTGAAATGTGCTTCTTGTGATACCTCATGCTACCAGTGCATAAGTCCAGGTTTAAATATATTAATTTGAATTGACATTAATTGAACCATTATTGATAAAATCATTACTTTTTCAGGTACTGCGTCATATTGCACAGCATGTGCTGGATAGCTTTATCTCTATAACAGCGCTTGCTCTTTTACTTGTCCTGATGGATATTATCAAAATACATGTAAATTTCATTACATTTTGAAGTTGATTGTTAATTCAATTTCACAAAAGAATAAATTGACCTTTGGTTTTGGAAAATAAAGCAATAAACAATAACAAATGCGCTATCTGCGATTCGAGTTGTATGACGTGTAATGAAGGTAGTTCGAGTAATTGCTTGACATGCACACTGCCTTTGTACTATCAAGCAAGCGCAAAAACTTGTGTTACGACTTGCAACTCAAGTACTTACCCTGATCTTATTTCTCCAATCTGCTAAAACTGTGATTCAACTTGCACCAGCTGCACAGGAGGACTCCCGAATAACTGCAGCTCTTGCTCAGGGAGCCTTTATCTTCAAACTAGCTCGTCTACATGCATCTCAGATTGTGGGAGTGGTAATTACGGTGACACATCCACTCATAAATGCACAGTCTGTGACTCAAGCTGCGCAACTTGTACAGGTGGGTCATCTTAAAATTGTTCTTCCTGCACTTTGCCTAATTATTAATAGCCACTTAATAATTCATGTGTTTCAAGCTGCAATATCAATTAATTTAAGCAAGACTCTACGGCATAGTGCATGAGTTGCGATTTGACTTGTGATTCTTGTTCTGGTTCTTTGGGGACATAATGCCTCTCTTGCAGTGGATAGTTGTATTTTGATTCTACAACATCTTAATGCTTGGCGGTGTGTCCAGATGGAACATATGGAAATAGTTCGACTCATATTTGCACTGTTTGTGACAGCTCTTGCACGACTTGCTCTGGCGCAAGCAGCTCCGAATGTCTCTCTTGCACCCTGCAGCTGTACTTCTAGCCTCTATCTCAGAAATGTATTTCAGACTGCAATCTCAACCAATACAAGTCTCCAACTCCAACTCCTCAGTGTCTAGCCTGCGACACAACCTGCACAACTTGCTCAGGAGGCCTATCGACTCAGTGCCTGACTTGCAGTGGATCTCTTTATCTAGACACAGTCTCACATGCTTGCGTGTCAGCTTGTCCCGATGGATACTACATTGACGCTGCGAATCAGAACTGTGCAGCTTGCAGTTCTCTGTGCAAAACTTGTTCTGGTGGAAGCACCACTCAGTGTCTCTCCTGCTCAGATCCACTATATTTTTAGGCTTCGCTTTCTCAGTGCGTGTCTACCTGCAATTCTAACCAATATCCAGCATCCACACCGACTCCTACCTGCGCAAGTTGTGATACTTCTTGCCTGACTTGCTCTGGATCAGGCTCTACAAATTGTCAGTCTTGCACAGGGAATTTACTCTACGATTCTGTTGCTAAATCATGCAGCTCCAGTTGTCCAAGTGGATATTATGCTGATATTCCTATAAACAAGTGCTTAGCTTGCAACAGTGTATGTACAACATGCTCTGGAGGAGCTAGCAATTAGTGTTTGTCTTGCACAGTGCCATCGTATTACCAGACGACAACCTCTTCATGTACTAGTATTTGCAATCCAGGGTAATATCCAGCATAATCACCAACTGCTCTTTGCACGAACTGCAATTCTTCTTGCTTGACTTGCACTGGACCTACTTCAACTGATTGTCTATCCTGCACAGGCTCATTATTTTTCGATTCCTCCTCTAAATCTTGTGTATCAACCTGCCCAAGTGGATTCTATTAAAATATTACCAATAGCATCTGCACTGCTTGTGACAGCACTTGCACAACTTGTCTAGGGGGAGGCAGCACTTAATGCTTAACTTGCACATTTCCTCTGTATCTATAATCTTCTACTACTTCATGCATATCTACTTGCAATGCAAATCAATTTGCCTCTTCAACTCCAACCCCAAAGTGCTTAAGCTGCGATTCCTCTTGTGCTACTTGCTCTGGTACTTCAAGTTCTGAGTGCCTGTCCTGCTCTGGTACTCTATTCCTTAACTCTACAACACATACCTGCTCGGCTGCATGTGGAGATGGATTCTATAAAGACACTTCGACTAATAAGTGCACTGCTTGCTCTACAAGTTGCGCTACTTGTAAAGGCAGCAGCTCCACAGATTGTCTTTCATGTGTGAGCCCTAATTATTTCTAAGCTTCTACAGGTGCATGCGTAACGACTTGTAACACTAACTAATACCCGGATTCAGGTACTAATCGATAATGTCTCAACTGCGATCCAACTTGTCTGACTTGCTCTGATTCTTCAAGCACACATTGCATGACATGTCTTACTAATTGGAATCTGCTCACTGCGAATCCACCTACTTCTTGTACAGCTCCTTGCAGTGGTAGGAAGTATTACGATATAGGAACTACTACATGCTCCTCATGCGATAGTAGTTGTACTACTTGTGATGGATCAACGAGCTCAGATTGTCTCTCATGCACTCTGTCACTTTACTATCAAGCTTCAACAAAAAAATGTGTTAGTACTTGCGATTCTAACTAATTTTAATCGAGCTCTCCAACTCCATAGTGTCTCAGCTGCGATCCCACTTGCTTGACTTGTTCTGGGAGCTTAAGCACTTAATGCGTTTTATGCCCTGTTGGACTTTTCTTTGATGCTTCAACAAATTCATGTACTTAAAGTTGCCCAAGCAAGTTTTATGAAAACGCAGCTAATAGTATCTGCACAGCTTGTGATGCAACTTGCACTACTTGCAGTGGAGCTAGTCCTACACAGTGCCTTTCATGTACTCTTCCTCTCATGTTTTAAGCTTCATTCGGCACTTGTGTTCCAAATTGCGATTCAAATTAATACCCTTCTGTAAGCAACCCACCATAGTGCCTCAGTTGCGATTCGACTTGCCTGACTTGCTCTGGACCTTCTATTAATCAGTGCCTATTATGCACAGGAAGCCTGTTTTTGGATTCCACTACCACCTCCTGCGTGCTAGTCTGTCCCAATGGCTACTACAACAATCTTTCAGATCACAAGTGTGCAGCGTGCAACTCTGCATGTGCAACTTGCAGCGGTTCAGGTACTTCTGCTTGTCTCTCTTGCTCTGCTACCTATTTCCTTCAAGCTTCAACTAGCCAATGCGTATCTTCTTGCGACCCAGGTCAATATCCCTCTTCTGGCACTCCTTCTTCGTGTCTCAGTTGCAATCAATCCTGCCTGAAATGCACAGGCCCTTCCAGTACCGAGTGCACTGCTTGTACGGGAAGCTTGTACTACAGCCCATCGACTCACGCATGCGTTGCTGATTGCCCAGCAGGCTATGTTAAAAGCAGCTCTACCGCTAATCTTTGTTCTCCATGCCACACAGACTGTGCAACTTGCTCTGGCACATCGAGCAGTGAATGCCTGACTTGTTCTTCTACTCTTTTCTTCGAATCTTCAACACAAAGCTGTGTGTCAGTGTGTGATTCAGGCCAGTACGGTTCTTCTAGTCCTCCTCGATCATGCGTGAGCTGCAATGCTAGCTGTCAGACTTGTTCTGGTGCTTCTGCTTCTTCCTGTGTCTCGTGCTCTGGAAGTCTTTTCTTGAACGAATCGAGTTCAATGTGTGTCTCTGACTGTCCTTCTGGCACGTTTAAAGAAGCTTCAACGAATAAATGTGCAGCCTGTAGCAATCAATGTGCAACTTGCTCTGGTTCTAGCAACTCCCAATGCCTTTCTTGCTCATCGTCATTATTCTTCTAAAGCTCAACTCTCACATGCGATCCCACCTGCAATTCAAATCAGTTCAAATCTACTAATCCTGCTAGATAATGTTTAAGTTGTTCTCCGTCATGCTCCTCGTGTAATGGACCCACGTCTTAGGAATGTCTTTCTTGCAATAACGGCCTTTATCTAAATCCCTTAACAAGCACTTGTGTTTCTACTTGTCCAAGTAATACATTTACTTCTTCAGATAACATTTGCATTGCATGCTATTCGGACTGCACTACATGCTCAGGACCATCAAACATTGACTGCTTAACTTGCACCTTGCCTTATTATTATTTATCCACAGTTAAAGTTTGTGTTCTTTCATGTCCACCTGAGCTTTTTCCTTCATAGATCACTTCCAACCCACAATGCCTTGGTTGCGATCCTACATGTCTCTCGTGTTCTGGTCCATCACCATCACAATGCCTGTCATGCACAGGGTCATATTCTTTCGACACCACATCACAGCTATGTGTTTTAACTTGTCCAAGTGGCCAATTCAACAACTCCTCCACTCACATCTGTACAAAATGCGAGATGTCATGCTCTACATGCACAAATGGAACAAGCACAGATTGCAGTTCCTGCATTTCTCCATTATTTTATCAAGCCTCCATAACTTCATGCCTTTCTACTTGCATTGAAGGTTATTACGGTGCTCCAAGTGCTAGTCCTTAATGTCTTAGATGCTATCCAACCTGCAAATCTTGTTTCGGGCCTTTTGCTTAATAGTGTCTATCCTGTACTGGTGATTACTTTTATGAACCTAATACAGGTTTTTGCCATTTATCCTGTCCTCTTAGTTACTTTAAAAACAAAGTAAACAACGAATGCACCGAGTGTGATCCCTCTTGTGCGACTTGTGAAGGACCATCTAACTTAAATTGTCTTTCATGCGATTCTCCTCTTTCGTTTTAAGCCTCTGCAAACCAATGCACTCCCAATTGCAACCAAGGATAATACATGTCTCTCGGCGATCATCCTGAATGCTTAAGTTGTGATCCAAGCTGCTTAACTTGCTTTGGAGCATCAAGTATGGCATGCGAATCTTGCAGCTCGAATTCTCAGCTAAACAAAGTTACAAACACTTGTGATTTAATCTGCACTGATGGGTATTTCCAGCAGTTGCAAACCTGCGTTAAATGTGATTTAACTTGTGCACAGTGCACTGGCCCAAGTAGTTCAGAGTGTCTTTCTTGCGCAGACCCTCTTTTCTACTAGGCTTCTTCAAATAAATGTGTTCCTCTTTGTGATCCAAATTAATTCTCTTCTTTTAGTCCTTCGCGTAAATGCCTAAGCTGTGATTCTACTTGTCTGACATGTACTGGCTCTTCAAGTTCAAACTGTAAATCATGCACAGGATAACTCTATTTTAATTCTCTTACCAATTCCTGCGTCTAAAATTGCCCTGATGGCTACTACGAAGAATTAACCACGAATAGCTGCTCTATCTGCAACTAATAATGTGCCACGTGCAGCTAGAAAACCATATCAGATTGTACATCTTGTGCTGCTCCTTATTTCTTCGAAGCCTCCACCAATCAATGTAAAGCAACCTGCAAAGCTGGATACTACTAATCTCCTTCTCCTGTTTAAAAATGCCTAAGCTGTAACCCTTCATGCCTCACTTGCACAGGTCCTACAGATTCAGAATGTCTTTCTTGTCCAGCAGGTTTATTCTACAATCCAGCTGCTAAATCGTGCGTTTACGATTGTCCTAGCAATTCTTTCATGAATTAAGTCCTCATGCAATGCACTAAATGCGATAGTTCTTGCACGACATGCGTTGGCCCAGATAATACAGATTGCCTTTCATGCTCTCTTCCTTTGTATCTTCAAATATCTTCTAGGCAATGTTTATCCTCATGTAATTTGGGCTCTTATCCTGGTTTATCTCCCCAATGCCTTAGTTGTGATTCATCTTGCTTAACATGCACAGGTCCATCAAGTACAGAATGTCTTTCTTGCATACCAAACTATTTCTTTAATCCTTCCACTCACGAGTGTTCTCAAGATTGTCCTTCCAATAAATACAAAGACTATTAAATATTTTCATGTCTTCCTTGCGCAGAAGGTTGTGCAACATGTAATGGTGGAACAGCCACTGATTGCCTCTCCTGCACTACCTCTTCTTCTACTTATTATCAGGCTGCTTCTAAATCTTGTGTGAGTACTTGCAATTCAAACTAATACATAACCCTTGTTTCCAACCCTGCATGCATAGATTGCGATGCTAGTTGCCTTACATGCTCTGGTTCCTCTGCTTCAAACTGCTTGTCTTGCCCAATTAGTTTAGTCTTTGATCCAGTGTCAGAATAATGCAACACTTCCTGTCTTTCTAAATAATTTTATAGCAATTTATTTAATTCATGTATTAGCTGCCATCCAAGTTGTGAAACATGCACCGGAGATACTGATTCTGAGTGTCTCACATGCTCGCCTTCTCTGTTTTATCAACCTTCAACGAAACAATGCTTGAATGACTGTGATTCACACCAATTTAAATCGTTATCTCCCAATAAATGCAATGATTGCGATCCTTCATGCCAGACTTGTCTTGGTTCCTTGAACACTTAATGTCTATCTTGTAACGGTAGCTTGGTGTTCAACTCCTTAACCAAAGAATGCACTTAAAATTGCCCTCCTGGATACTACTCACATATCTTAGATAACACTTGCTAGCCTTGCAATGCAAACTGCAAGACTTGCACTGGCGGATCTGTTCAAGAATGCATTTCATGCTCTTCTTCATTATTCTATCAATCTACCACAAAAGAATGCGTAAGCTCTTGTCAGACCAATGAATACATTTCCAACACTCCCTCTCCAAGAACATGCCTCCCCTGCGACTAATCTTGTTAAACTTGTTCGACTAGCTCTCAATGCTTATCGTGCAGTGGTAATCTATTCCTCGATGATTCTACAAAAACTTGCTTTCCGACTTGCCCTCATGGATAATACCGCAATACTTTTAATAACATCTGCACATCTTGCAACCCACCTTGTACAACATGCTTTGGGGGAAGCACCTTAGAGTGTATATCTTGCTTGAATCCACTTATCTACTAAGCTTCTTCATCAAAGTGTGTGAGCAACTGTGAGCCTAATTAATACACTATTGATAGCTCAACAAACTAGCAGTGCTTCAATTGCGATCCTTCTTGTGCTTCTTGCTTAAGTCCTAGCAGCACGAAATGCAGTTCTTGCAGCGTTAATTTACTTTTCAATCCTTCTACTAATTCTTGTTCTACCCAATGTCCTACGCACACATACATCAATACCATCAATCACACATGTGTCCCTTGCTCAGCTAATTGCAATACTTGCTCTGCTGGAACTGACTCTGATTGTCTCTCTTGCATTGAGCCACTTTCCTTCTAAGATTCCACAAATCAATGCGTTAACACTTGTAACTTAGATCAGTATAAATCTTAGAGTCTCAATCCTCAATGCTTGGCCTGCGATTCCTCTTGCAGGACTTGCTCTGGACCTTCTAGTTCAGAGTGCATTTCCTGCAAAGGTAATTTATTTTTGCATGAGGGAGTCTGCTCGCTGACCTGCCCTTAAGGCTATTTTTAAAATCCTTTGAACAATGAATGTGCATCTTGCGATAAAAGTTGCTCTTCCTGCAAGGCAAGCAGCAGCTCCGATTGTCTCTCCTGCGAGTATCCTCGTTACTTTCAATCCTCCACAAATCAATGTATTTTTTCTTGCAAGACGAATTAATTCACTGCCCTTGATCCTACTCCTAAATGCATTGATTGCGATATGTCTTGTATGACTTGTTCTGGTCCTTCAAAATCAGAATGTCTGTCATGCTATGATAGTTTTCTCCTCAATCCTTCAACGAATATGTGCTCTATCATTTGTCCATCTACGTAATATTGGAATCTCTCTAGTAATTCTTGTCATCCTTGTCCTTCTGGCTGCAACACATGCAATGAGAATTTGGAGTGCCTCACTTGCGTAGTTTCATACTACATGCAGACTTTCTCCAAGTAATGTCTGTTGTCTTGCGATATGAGTGAATATAAAACTGATATTCCTATATCGAAATGCGTTAGCTGCCATGATTCTTGTCAAACATGTTCTGGACCAACAAGTTCAAATTGTGAGTCATGTGTGGATAATCTTGTCTTAAGTGGAGGTTCTTGCACATCGAATTGCTAGAAAGGGGAGTATTATAATATCTCCTCAGGATCATGCAGCCCATGCAATTTAAGCTGTGCTACTTGCATCGGAGGGAGTATCTCAGATTGTCTTTCTTGCTCGGGTGTTCTGTTGTTTTAGAAATCTTCTAAATCATGTGTAAATGCATGTGAAACACATTAATATGAATCTTTGATGACTAAGGAATGTCTGAACTGTGACTAATCCTGTGCTACCTGCCTTGGACCTTTGAATACATAATGTAAAACTTGTAGCAATGGATTAGTATTAAATTCCAAAGGTGCCTGCAGTTCTCAGTGTCTCTCAGATTAATATTTTAATTAAGCG
>Ga0302271_10004586_pt1 | contig 10959 bp, 14 predicted proteins | sample III_Bog_N1_1_FD_198767 | JGI IMG/M metagenome (GOLD analysis project Ga0302271, IMG submission 198767) | Peat permafrost microbial communities from Stordalen Mire near Abisko, Sweden - III_Bog_N1_1 | ecosystem: Environmental > Terrestrial > Soil > Wetlands > Peat | place: Sweden: Abisko... | reverse complement strand
TATATGCCGATAGCTTCTACACGTACTAGGATCCGTAATAAATAAGTATTTTTAATCTAAATTTTAAAATAATCATAAATTTTATTGGCGGCGTTAAAAAGAGTTCGTAAATTTGGAGTGTAAAAAAACTGGGTATATCCGCCTATATAGTGAATATGCCTAATCAATTACAATAGATATATGTGATATATGCCCAGTCTAACCAAGCATATCCAAATTCTACTCAGTATATATATGTGTTATGCGTAAGTGTAGAAAAAGAAAATCCGTGAAATTAGAAACTTATATAAATGGAAAAACTTTATAAAAAAGAACTATCAGAATATCCAGACAGTGATTTATTATCATTGATAAGAAACCCAAAGAGCATGGATAATGCGAGATTTAATGAAATCCTTGAGGAGTTAAAGAAAAGAGGACATTCTGAAGAAATAAACAAGGTTGAAACAGAACAAATAAAACAAAATCCTATCTATTCTAAATTTTGGAACAGAGTTGGTGCGTATTTTATCGACATTTTAGTTCTAGCATTAATTGGATTTATTTTAGGATTATTTTTAAAAGACACCTTTGCTCAACTAGGCAGTCAGGCTTTATTGATTGGATTTATAATCTCGTTAATCTATTTTGGACTCGGCAACAGTAAGATTTTAAATGGTCAAACATTAGGAAAGAAAGCTTTAAAACTTAGGGTTGTTGACGGGAATTTTGATCCAATATCATTCCAAAAATCGATACTTAGAACATTAATCTATACTGTTCCATATTTCTTTCTGAATTACGGATTGAATGGCTCTACTGAATTCTCAGCCATTTTTATCGCAAAAGGCATAATCTTATTGTCTTTTCTTCTAGTCTTACCGATTCACTTTATTATAAACTCCTCGACTCGACAAGCGATACAGGACTTGATTTTAAAAACATACGTTGTTGAACTATCTGCTTATCCAGGACAACAATTGAAGAAGTCGAAATTATCTCCAATTATTTACTCTGGTGTAACTTTAATCATTTTGATTGGATTGTTTGCCATGTTTAATCTTCTGAACAGAAACTTAATTGAAACAGCTCAAAAACTAATTCCTATAAGTGAGCAAATTGACAAACATAGTGAAGTTCAGAACTCTTCTGTTTCTCTGAATTCTTCAACTTTACGAAAACTCGGTAGTGATGAAAATATCAGTTCGACAAACTCACTTGTATTGAACATTGAACTAAACAAGAACCTTATTTCCGACATTAGTCCAGAAGATATTGCTGACTTAGCTTTTGTAAAAGACGCGATTAAAATCATACTGAAAGATGTAACGAATGCAAGAAGATTAGATTTTATACAAGTGAATCTGATTTACGGATATAATATCGGAATTTATAAAAGTTCTAACTCTTTGACATTATCAAACTCGATTGAAGAATGGGAACAGAAAACAAAATAAACACCTAACGCATAACACACGCCTATGGTCATTGGCTGGCTGACGTGCATTCCGGCGGCTTTGCTCCCGCATTCACTTTGTCGTTCCACGACAGCGAATGCTCCCGCAAACCGCCAAATGCCCATAGCCTCGGTCGTTATGGGCAAGTGTAGAAAAAAAAGAAAAACATGAAGTTATACTTATCAAAAGCGCATTCAGACGAAGATGGACCTCTTGCAAAAGAAGGAAAATTAGGAATTATTTATTCGTCAAGAGAGGACATTATTCCACTCTGTGACTTCTTTGCAGACATTCAACAACAACTAAAGAGCTCAGAGAAAATCCATATGCATTTCCGAGACAGTTTTAATGATTGGAACAAGGATAAACATATTGACTTTGAAATAAATATTGAATAAATTTGAGAGATTGTTAAGTTCTTCATTTGAGAACATAAATTGAATTATATGTGGATTCCTAAAACAGAAGATGAACTTAAATTTGATGAAAAGAAAAGAGAAAAAAACGCAAGATTTTCTGGGTTATTTTTCTTCTTTTTCATACCAGTTATAACTACGTTGCAAAACAAATTCATTGGTACGCAAGCTTATAGAGGTGCTCCACTTGAATCAACATTGACATGGACACAAATTTTACCGACTCTGCCAAATTTGTTCTTCATTAGTAGTATCGGCGGAATTTTATCTTATCTTGCATTTAGAAAATTCAACGAATTTACAACGCAAGTATGTCTTAAGTGCGGAAAACTTAAACGGTTTAAGAAAAATGAGAATTGTGACTGCGGAGGTAAACTTAGATTATTGAACGAAATGAAATGGATTGATAACAGCGAACCAAATCAAGACAAGGAATAAACACCTAGCCCATATTACACGCCTATGTTCATTGGCTGGCTGACGTGCAATTAGCGGTCTTTGCTCCCGCATTCACTTTGTCGTTCCACGACAGCGAATGCTCCCGCAAACCGCCAAATGCCCATAGCCTCGGTCGTTAGCTGCCATTTTAGAAAAAGACCTTGCTATCTTAAAAAAAGACATTATACAGTTTGAACGAAAACAAATTTGCATATTATATGTTTACTTATTATCTTTGCACAGATAATATAGTATTAATTCAAAAAAAACAAACGTATGTGGACTAAATCTCATTCAATCGTAACGAAAGAAGTTACAAAAGAACAAATGTGGAAACTTTTTGCTGATGTAAACAATTGGCATACATGGGACAAGGGAATTGAATTTGCAAAAATAGATGGTAAATTCGAAAAAGGAAATCATTTTTTATTGCGACCTAAAGGAGGTCCAAATGTAAAAGTTGAATTGCTTGAAACTATTGAAAATAATAGATTTCTTGACGTTACAAAGTTCCCATTAGCACAAATGTATGACAATCATTTATTTGAAGAAACTTCTAATGGTCTTAAAATAACGAACACAATCACTATGAAAGGCTTACTAGGCTTTCTTTGGGTAAAGATTGTTGCTCAAAAAATCGCTGACGCCTTGCCAACTGATATGCAAGAACAAATAGAAGCAGCTTCAAAATTATGAAATCAATTGATAATACATTTAGCGTAGAGAAACCTGAAGAAAGTTCAGGTTTCTTATTATGGCAAGTTACAAACCTTTGGCAACGAGAGATTAAAAAGGCATTGGAAGATTACGGATTAACACACTCTCAATATGTATTATTAGCAAGCATTTATTGGCTGACAATTCATAAACAAGAAGTAACTCAAATTGTGTTGTCGGCTCATACGAAAATTGACCCAATGACAACTTCAACTGTTTTGAGAACGCTTCAACAAAAGGGTTTAATCCAAAGACAAGAGCATTTGACCGACACCAGAGCTAAAACTGTTGGACTTACCGAAGATGGAAAAACCATGATTAAGAAAGCCGTTGTAACGGTTGAGAAATTTGATGCCGACTTTTTTTCGACACTCGGAATTAAGAGACCTGAATTTAACGACAATTTATTAATTTTACTCGAAACGAAATAAAAACGGCAGCTAACACACGCCTATGTTCATTGGCTGGCTGACGTGCATTCAGCGGTCTTTGCTCCCGCATTCACCTTGTCGTTCCACGACAGCGAACGCTCCCGCAAACCGCCAAATGCCCATAGCCTCGGTTGTTAGCGGTCATTGTACCGAACCACAGAACCAACAACAATTGAAAGAAAATATGACAATAAACAAAAACAGATTAGAAGCATTTAGTGATGGTGTTTTGGCAATAATTATTACTATAATGGTTTTAGAAATAAAACCACCACATAGTAGTGAATGGTCAGAATTGCAATCTCTCATTCCTATTTTAATAAGCTATTTATTGAGTTTTCTTTTCATTGGAATTTATTGGGGAAATCATCATCATTTATTATACTCACTAAAAACAGTAACGTCAGGAATTATTTGGGCTAATTTGAATTTATTATTTTGGCTATCTTTAATTCCAATCGCAACAGGTTGGATGGGCGAAAATCATTTTGCATCAAATACGGTTTTAGTTTACGCCATCCTTTTACTAATTTGTGGTATTGCCTTTACTATTTTGCAGAAAGTTGTAGAGAAAAACACACACGATTTGGCATTATTAAAAATTGCACTTAAAAATCAAAACAAGAAAGCAATTGTTTCAATAATTGGATATTCATTAGCCATTGTTTTTGCATATATTAATCCAGTAATATCAGGGATATTATTCTTTGCAATATCAATTATGTGGATCATTCCAGACAAAAATATAGAGAAGGCATTAAAAAAAGAGTAATTATGGAAAAGATTAAAACAAACATTCCAACACTTTTCGAATGGACAGGCGATATGCAGACATTTGTAACTTTGTTCACAAAATTTTATGACAAAGTTTTGAAAGATGATTTATTAGGCGAAGTATTTAAAAATATGTCAGATGAGCATATTAAACATGTTTCACATTTTGTAGCGGAAGTTTTTGGTGGTGACAAACTTTACACTACTGAAGACAGCGGAAGCCACTCCAAAATGATAGGAAAACACATCGGCAAAATGCTAACAGAAGAAAAACGTCAACGTTGGGTTCAATTATTACTACAAACCGCTGATGAAGTTGGACTAAAAAGCGACCCTGAATTTCGTTCTGCTTTTGTAGGTTATTTAGAATGGGGAACACGTATTGCTGTTATCAATTCTCAATTAACCGAAAACCCAATGGCACAAAATGAACCAATGCCAAAATGGGGCTGGGGAGAAACAGGTGGACCTTATATTATAAACGATAATTTAAAATAATTATGACAGTAGAGTACATTCGTTACAAAGTAACACCAGAACAAAGAGAAGCATTTATTCAGTCTTATAAAAATGCTTCTGAACAATTAGATAGTTCAGATTCTTGCAAGGCTTATGAGCTTACAGAATGTGAAGAAGAACCAGGGCAATTTATTTTAAGGATTGAATGGACTTCAAGTGAAGAACATATTAATGGCTTTAGGAAGAGTTCCGTTTTCCCTGCATTTTTTGCTAATGTGAAACCCTTTTTCGACAACATTCAGGAAATGCGACATTATAATTTAACAAAAGTAGTAAGGAGAAAATAACAACGAACCGCTAACACACACCTATGTTCATTGGCTGGCTGACGTGCATTTAGCAGGTTTTGCTCCCGCATTAGCTTCGCTGATTTTCAATTCACTTTGTCGCTTTGCGACAGTGATGCTCCCGCAAACCGCCAAATGCCCATAGCCTCGGTCGTTATGGGCAAGCATAAAAAAAAAGAAAATGAACAGTGAAGTAATAAATACAAAATTTGGAGAAATAGAATATTCTTCTGTAGGGCAAGGAATTCCTATCATATTTGTGCATGGTGGACATTCAAACTGCAATGAAACACTTTGCCACAAAGGATTTGATTTAAATAAATATCGCTTGATTATTCCTTCTCGTCCAGGATACGGGAAAACACCATTGAATAAAAATAAATCACCAAGACAAACTGCTGAATTAATTATTGAACTTGTCAAACATTTGACTCTAGATCGAATAATTGTATATGGAATTTCAGCAGGTGGATTAACTGCAATTGAGTTGGCAAGTAATTATCCTGATTTTGTTTGCAAATTAATACTAGCTTCTGCTATTTCAAAAAAATGGCTAGACGAACAAGGAACTACGTATAAAACGGCTAAACGGATTTTCAACCCAAAGGTTGAAAAAATCACTTGGGGAGCGGTAAATTTTTTTTCAGATATTTTTCCAGATTTAATAGCCAAAAGCTTCTTTCCTCAGTTTTCAAAGAAGACTATCTATAAACTAAAAAAAAGTGATATTCTTGAATTAGTATCAACAATGAAACATTACAACTCTAAAACAGGGTTTTTAAATGACATTGACCAGAATATCGATAACGAGGTAATTACAAAAATTAAATGTCCAACTTTAATTATACATAGTGAGTTTGACAACAGTGTTCCAATCGAACATGCTAAATATGCAAATAAGATGATTGAATATTCGGAAATTCAAATTCTTCAAAATGAATGGGGACATTTAATTTGGTTGGGTACAGATTCCAAAATAGCTATAGAAAAAATCATGAAATTTATAGAAAATTAAATGCCTAGCCCATAACACACGCCTATGTTCATTGGCTGGCTGACGTGCAATTAGCAGTCTTTGCTCCCGCATTAGCTTCGCTGATTTTCAATTCACTTTGTCGTTCCACGACAGCGAACGCTCCCGCAAACCGCCAAATGCCCATAGCCTCGGTCGTTATGGGCAAGCCGAAAAAAAAGAAAAAAACGATATTTTGAAACTAAAACATTTTGAATCTATGAAAAGACTAACTATTTATTTTTTTATTTTAGTGATTACAAGTAACTCTTTTGCTCAAACATTCACGAATTATACGAAAGCAGATGGTTTGGGTGCAGATTGTATAAATGCAATTTCACAAGACTTACTTGGAAACTTATGGTTTGGAACTACTAACGGAGTGACTAAGTTTGATGGTATTACATGGACAAATTATACCACTGGAAATGGGCTTGTTGATAATTTAATTTATTCTCTTGAGTCCGACAAAAATGGTGCAATCTGGATTGGTACAAATACTGGAGTTTCTATGTTTGATGGCACAACTTGGATTAATTATGGAATCGAGGATGGTATAAATTATGTAAATAGTATTGCTATTGACTATGATGATAACAAATGGTTTGGGACTACAAGTGGTGTAGTTAAATTCGATGGAAAGACTATGCAACACTACAGAATGACTGATGGTTTAATTCATAATTCTGTATTGGCAATCGCTATTGAAAAAAATGGAACAAAATGGTTTGGGACACCTAAAGGAGTATCCTGTTTTGACGGAACAAAATGGACTAACTATACAACAAAAGATGGTTTGGCAGCTGATTATGTTGGTGCTATTAAAATTGATTCCAAAGGAAATAAATGGTTTGGAACCTTAGGAAAAGGTTTGACAAAATTTGATGGCTCGACTTGGAAAACATATACTATGGCAGATGGGATGATAAGCAATTATATTTGGGCATTGACAACAGATAAGGAAGATAATATTTGGATTGGAAGTAGCAACAATGGACTGTCAAAATTAGATGGTTCAAAATTCGAGAATTATACCACAAAAAGCGGAGTAATAAGTCCTTATGTACATGATTTATTAATACAGAATAATTCTATAATTTGGGTTGGCACATATGGTGGGCTATCAAGACTAACCATAAACAATACAAATAATTTGATTGAGAATAATTTTATTGACAATTTCACTCTTTATCCCAACCCGACAAGAAACATAATTCATTTGAGAATTGACAATATGCTATTATCTTCAGAATTGACTATCAATGACTTAACAGGAAAACTGGTTCATTCTGAATCGTTAGACAAAAATGAAACTGAAATAAATATGTCTGATTATCATGTAGGAACATATATTGTAAGTTTGAGAACACCCAAAGGTATATTGAACAAGAAAGTGATTAAATTATAATCAAAGGCCAGCAGCCCATAGGCTCGGTCGTTAGCGGTAATGTTAGGAGACCTACTGACACAGGGTTGTCACACCATGATATTAGATTTAAATTTAAAAACTAAATTAAAAATTATGAGACAAAAAATTTACGGCTTTATACTAGCAGGATTTTTGACCTTCGTGTTTTACGGATTTTCCTACTCACAAGACATATCCAGTACATTGATTAGTAAAATAGAAAAAGAGATTACTCTAATCTTTGATAAAAGCATTAAAGCAGGAGAAGAACTTGATGTTATAAGGATTTCTGAAAACATCAATGATTCCTTAAAAACTGGATTTATTGACAATGGCTTTTATTTTAAATCATTCGAGGAATTAATGGTCGGATTCAAATCAGGAATACAAGGATTAGAATTCCAGAAAATGAATGTTGACACAAAAAAAATTACGGTATTATCCGAAAATAATGCATTATTGACTGCTCATGGAAATTATTCAATAAAAGTAGTTGATGGTCGCATATTGACTGGTAAATTTGCCTGGACTTTTGTGTATTCAAAAATAAAAGGAGAGTGGAAAGTGATTCATTCTCACATGTCTAGCTCGAAATAATAGGTGTATGTCTGGAAGTATTTACACTGAGAAATTGGTTGAACCTGATGATAAAATGTTGACTTAAGATTTGGCAGAGACCAAAAAGGTCGGACTATTCAGATTGAGATAAAAACAGAAACGAATTTGTATAAAATGCTGAAATTGATATAGATAAAGCCTACTAACTAAATAAATACTGGTAATAACTTCATCTACCCGCAAGTGCGGCAGCGGTGTTTCTCGATGGGCATCTTTCCACCCAGGTTGTCTTTCGGTTTGACCGGAAATCGCCCACAATCAGCCAAACGCCCATAGCCTCGGTCGATATGGGCAAGTGTAAAAAAAAGAAAAACCATGAAATGTATAAGGATTTTCATACTAAGTGCTATCATTTGTTCTTGTTCTGGACACAGCGACAAGACAAAAGAAACAAATACTAAAACCGACTTTAACATTACAAAAAACAAAAAACTCGACTTGATTATTACTGAACCGAAATCAAATAACACTGAAATTCCGAGCTATTGGAAAAGTCTAAGTTCAATTCAAAAAGAATGGATTGAAGTTGAAAAAGATAAGGATGGATATTTAATTTACGAACCATGTGATGGAAATACACCAACAATAAAGTTTGAGAGAGGAAAGCTTGTTATAAAACCTCAAATTGAACCAGAAGAAATTTGCGAATACGACAAATTTACTCGACTTACTGGCGACAAATCATTCAGAATGGACACAAAATTTGGCGAAATTAAAGCGACCATATTCGACTATAAAAAAGGATTGGTTTTATGGGAAATCAACGGAGACAAACAATTAATGACACCTATTGAGAACTCGAAAAACTTTAGACACATAAAAAACAATTGTCCAGACGAAAAAAGAACTGAACTGAAATTCGACTTGATTGAAAAAACAACAAACCCATGACACACGCTCTTAGGTTTGCACTGAAATTAGAATTTTGAAAGTCGAGGTTGATTTCTGTACTTTTGTTGTAAAAAAGCGAGGAATTAACCGGCTGACAGGGCAAACTATTAACACACTTGAATATAATTTACCGGGATACCGCGCGACTGTATCACATGGGAAAGCACTGGTAAATAAATATGCTACACAATGTAGTCATACGGCAGCAACAGCTTGTTTCAAGGCGATATAAGCTCTTTAAAAAAGCGGACGAAATACAAATAGCTTCAAAGCAGGTCTCCTCAAATGGAAACTATAGATGCCTGAAAAGATTTAAAACAATATAAAACGGGAGAATATTAGGTTTTTGAACAGGCTCACGTTATCACCAATATTAAAAAACTCCGAATAAACAGTTTTGCTATTAGAGAAATATATGAAGGTCAAAACCAATGTTTGATTTTGGATTTTGATGGAGAGCTATTTTTTTATTATTACTTTGCCATTTAGAGATAGCTAGCGTGGTTTTCAAAAGGATATATGGTGATTTATAATTCCGATTGGGAATTTTTGTATGATGATAATACTTTAAAAAAGAGAAAACATGTTGCTGCAAATGGGATTGATGATTGTATCCCATTATATAAAACTTCATAGATTGATAAAAACCTTAACGATTTGATTAAAATAAAATTTTAGATTCATTTAACTGTAAGATAAATAATGGATTACTATTAAGGTATTTATAAATTCAAAGAATTGACCAAATTCAAATATCCTACCGATAGATAAATAATGATGTATTAATAAAAATAGTGTATATTTGCGCGATTTTTTTTGGAAGCCATATTGTTTTCAAAGAAGAAATTAGTAAACATGAACCTTAAAACTAATATTAATTACCCGGAATAATACACTATACAATATGAAACTGAAATTTCTATTACTTGCTTTAGCCGCGTGCGGTACCATGACGATTGGTGCGCAGAACTACACAACCGGTAACCCGGCAGATGAAACGAATTACGGATACCTGAAGAAATATCTGCCGCTCAAACAATACATTAATTATGGTAAGTATCCTAATTTCAAGCTGGGACTTGCTGTCGGAGCTAATGATTATCTGAACAACAGCACGGTTAAGGCGGTTGTCAATGACTATTTCACTGAGACTGTTGCGGGCAATGAAATGAAAATGTCAAGCTGTGTGAGTAGCAACGGGACTATGAATTTCAATACCGTTACTAATTTTGTAAATACGGCTTCCGTAGCCGGTGTAAATGTATACGGACATACACTAGCATGGCATGCACAGCAGGCTACTGGCTACCTGAACGGTTTGATCAAGGACAAGGCTCCGCTACCGATCGAAAACAGTGACACGACCGTATGGACGTTGATGAAGTCAAAGGACTTCACACAGGAAAAGAGCATCGGTTGGTCATCAGACAAAACAACGTATGGCTATACCACCTCTTTCGTCGGTGATGGTCTTCAGGTGCATACCACCAAAATTGTCAACTCATGGGAGGTTCAGTACATCGTTATGGACAACATCCCTACAGTTCAGGGTGTGACCTACAAAATGACCATCACCGTAAAAGGATCTGCTGCCGGCAATATTCACAGTAAACTTGGAGGCTGGAGCGGCGGAGCAAGCGCGGAAATACCATTCACAACAGAATGGAGAGATGTGGTTGTCAACTATACCAGCACACTCGATAACAGTTTTCTGCTTTTGCAGAACGGAGACTTTGTAGGTGACATCTGGATTAAGAACATCAAGTTTGAAAAGTCCGTGGAAGGAAAGAAGACTACCCGAAGCTGTATCGTGATGAATGCCACTGCAAAGAGTGCGAATACATGGGATAATCAGTTCTGGATCAAGCTGCCCTCTTTCAATAAAGGAGACCAGTACGAGTTCTCTGCCCAGGTTCGAGCCGACAATGAAGCTAAGGCATCGACTCAAATACACAGCTCGCCGGGCAATTACGTAAACTATCAGGCAGTTGGTGATGTCAACTTCACAACGG
>Ga0302271_10004585_pt1 | contig 10962 bp, 4 predicted proteins | sample III_Bog_N1_1_FD_198767 | JGI IMG/M metagenome (GOLD analysis project Ga0302271, IMG submission 198767) | Peat permafrost microbial communities from Stordalen Mire near Abisko, Sweden - III_Bog_N1_1 | ecosystem: Environmental > Terrestrial > Soil > Wetlands > Peat | place: Sweden: Abisko... | reverse complement strand
TCTTGATTAAAGTATTGAGATAATTTGAACTCAATTATCTAATTTGCTAATCAAAAGTGATAATTATCCTGAACATAAATTATATTTCTAAACTAATAAACAACTTCCTTCTCTCTCCCACTATTTGATATCGAAAAAAGAGAGAAGGAATGTTTACTTTTTTTCTTAATAAATTTTGTACCTCCAAAGCAATCACTTTTATTTTCTGGTGATTAGATTTTTGAAATTAACCTTCTCCTCTCCCCCCCCCCTTCCCTTATTTCTATGAATATCCCTCTCTAAAGCTATTTGTTTATCTAACAAAAGTATTATATATACAAAGGTCTCTAAAACAAAATAACCTCTCTCTCACTCTATCTTTTCAACTTCAAATTGAAACCACATTGTTGCTATTGTAATGGAATTACTTTGTTAGGTGAAGATGAAATTCATTTAAATCATAGTATTTTACTTCATTACTGCTTGATTCATTTTATATTCTGATACTTTTCTCAGTTAATGAAAATGACCATCTGTTTAATCGACAGGTAGAAATGGAAAGTAACCTGGATATTTCTCTGTGAGGAAGATTCTCAGATTAGCTTAAGCTATTTTGTGATTATTTTTTTCTCAATTTCTATACATGTTTTTGTTGTTGTTGCAATATTCAACTTCTCTTTTTCTATGTAGCATATTTTTTCAGTAATTACTTTAAAAACAATACTGAGAATAGTCTAATACAATTGAATCAAGACAATAAATATATCAACAACAAGCAAGCACGCATACTTTCTAACTATTTACAATATTTCATCTTAAGGATTCTTAAAAATAAATAATTTTCAACTTTTGGTGTTGTAAATTGAGGATAAATTGGTTAACTATGATCTTTATTACCATCACTTATTTTTAAATATGTAATAAACTGACCTCAGTAATAGACACTTTTAGCTAAAATAGTCATTATCTCATAACTGTCTTTATGAAATTGTAACAGCCATTCTTACATTAAAAATAATTTGACCAATAAACGCATAAAAAATAAAGTAAAAAAGGCACTATTGCAAACATATTGCAATCTATCTCTACTTTTTGATTTGATTTGATTAGTGGCTATTTTTTTTTGATTTAATTTGTGGTTATTAGAAATTATGTTCTTCTTCTTCTTTTGGTTTCTTGTTTAATCATAGCTAAAAACAAGACAGAATAATAATTTGATTCAAAGGGGAACTAAGCTTCCTTATTTCTTATGAGAGTTTATTCCATACTTGATTGTAGTGGTCTAAAATCAATTTCAAATTACCATTACAATTATCCCTTGGGAAAAGAACTGAAAACTGTTTCTTCTTTATGCGAGATAAACTAAGAAATAAGATTATTTTCTTTCTGATGGTTCAAAAATAATCAATGTAACCAATCACAGCATATAAACATCCAATTTCTAGAGTAACTTAAGAGAAATAGATAGAAAAAAGCTATGTTTGAATATTATACACCACAAAGAAGATAACCGCGCATTGAGAAGAACAAGCATTGGAACTTAGATTTTTTGCTTTGAATCTTAAATGAAACACATCAATTCATGAAAGAAATTAATAATTAACTGAATTGGAAATGATGATATTGTTACTTTCAGCAAGACTAATGAGCTTAATGTGTGAAGATAAGCTAGAAAATAGACCTGAATCCTTTTTGGTTCAGTCGGAATTATTCATAGCTCTTTTCGACAACACGAAAGGATGTTCACACCCAATGTGTCTTAGAAAGCTATCTGTTATTCCTTTGAATTATTCCAAAAGTTACATACCTAAAAGCAAATGAGACATAATTTTTTCTTAAAATAAATTCATTTGTTATTCTATTTAAACCATAAATACTTTATTTTGACCAAAAATACTTTATAATTTTTCAAAAACACCAGTTAGTTCAATGACAGCTCTAAGAAGAGAAGATTAAGGGAATGTTGATCTTTGTTAATGATACTTGAAATGAAAATGAGAGAAAAATGATTTCTTAGGCAGAAGAAATTGGATATTTACAGAAAGCAATCCATATTAGGGTTTTTTTTTGCAAAGCAAAGAAGGAAAGGAAAATCGTGTTTTTGTTTTTAAAACTTACATTTTTGTTTGGATTAATTGAAGAAATGAGATTGATTCAATCTTACACATTTTAACTCACAGCTGTTATTTTTATTCTATAAATTAGATTTAAAGCAGTTTGAAAATAAAAATCAATGGCAAAAAATATAAAAATGCTATGTAGATGCTTTGATGAAATGTCAGATGAAGAATTTGAAACAACCAAAATGGTTTATTATTTTTGTGTTTTTTCTTGGAGACAATTTTTCTGGATTAAAAAAGATCCAGTTTGAGGCAGGCTATTGGGGTGAGCTGGGTTTCTACTGTAATTGAGAATAGAGGGAAATTATTGTGGGGGAAACTGAGAAGGGTAATTCAGAGGTGATTCAAAAAAAATTATTTGGTATGGGAGGAGTCTGAAGTTGGAAAGGTTAATCAGCCTTTGCTTTGAGATTATGACGCTGGCAGGGCTTGAAAAAGATCAAGATACGAGCCTAGAAAGGAAATAATAATTAAATTCTCAAATAAATCAAAATAACCCTTCATTTCACTGCATATTCAAGCAATTTACCCTTTTCAATATTTTACCAAAACCAATACTGTTACCTTCAACAATTGAACTCCATCTCAAAAAACCCTCTAGTTACATAATTTTCCTAACACTGTTGAATCCCCATAACAAAAATGATGATAAATTCACTACTATCTTATCCCGATTCTTACACTGAAAGAAAGGAAGAAATACGGACTGCTATTGAGCAATTACTATTCTAAAAAGGTAAAGACACTAACTACGTCAACAAAAGAATGCAAGACAGCATTGCTAATTTTTTCTTAGAGGACTATGTCGCCCCTTTATTTTCGATTTCATCAATTTACAGCTCATAATCTCGTAAGGAATTTCACGATTATGTACGTGAAATAAATAAATCCAAAGGATAGTAAATGAAAAAATCTCCGAAGTATGTGTAGATGCTTGAGACGTATCTTGAATTACTGAAAGAAAGCGATTTACTTTCTACATACAAGAATATGCTTCTAAGAACTGTAATGCTGGATATTTCTGATGTCAAAGGTGATTCCCTGACCCTTATTTGGAGGAAATTACTCTGTATTCTCCTACTTGAACATGCTTAAGATCCAGTTGCCAACACTATCTACAGAATGTGGAATGCTGCATACCCTGATCACCTGATTTACAATAAAAAAGAGTCGTTTTATCGTAAAACAATCAAACCTAATGACAAGAATGAAATGAAAAACAGTCCAATAAAAAAGAAACTTCAAAATTCATTTCAAAAAGAGCCCACCAATCAGCCACTTTCTGTCTCATTTGGAGTTCTTGAAAAAACCAAAACAGAACCAGAAAACCCCCAGACACTCAATGAGCTATTTTCAAGCACTTCCTTTAACAGCATATCTTACAAAGAGATACCTTAAGTTAAAAAGCCCATTCAAGCTTCGGTTAAATCTCTAAATATTAGTAAAAAATAGTTTATTTCCTTTGATATTTAAATAATTCAATCAATAAGCTCATTACCTATCACTCAAACATTCCTCTCATCCTCTATCATTAGACTTCAATGAGAACTCTCTAAGATCATGAAATTATGCGAAAGTCAATCCCCTTCCCCCACCCCCTATTCTTGTTTCCTTCCTTCCACCACTTCACAATCTTTCATCCATATTCCCTTAACTCTTTCAAGCCCCTTCAAAAAATATACCTTTTCTCCTTTCCCTTACATAAAATCTTTTTTAGTTGTTCGTTTATCCGTTATTTTAAACGTGAGATTGTAATATCTTCTTTGTTTGTTTTTCGTCGCATTTATTAAAAAACTGCTTTTTCTATTCAAAATGTGAATTAACTTTTCGAGCTGTAATTAAGAAACTCCTAAGATCTTTCTAATCTTTCTAATTTCAATCATCATTACAAAAATAAAATTTTAATTCAAGAATTTCCTTTTCTTTGCTCTAATATTATCCTTATCTTAATGCACCAATAATAGACAAAAAGAAAACCAAACGAACGCCTTCTTATTACAAGTTGTAAAGTGAATATTCCTTCCTTCTCCCCACTTTGAATATGCCAAATAAAACTGAAAATATCTTCTTTTTGGAAAAATAAATAAAAAATTTAACTTATTAATAATTTTGCCTTGGAAGAATGCCCATCTTCACCTACCTATTCCCCAAAGTTTTCCAATAATTCCAGACCACTTAACCCATAATGTTCCATTTCTAAGAAAATAATAACTATTTTTCTTCCATTATCTATCTACTGTTTGATTATCAGTTGCTTGTGTCTTTTTACATTAAAAATATGTTTCTAAAATTGATTTTGCAGTTGTTTGAGAGAAGAATATCGATAATTAAAAGATGCTCGTAATTAATTATCGTAATGTAGATTGAGTAATTAATTTCCTTGATTTTCCTTTTGGGAAGTAAGTGATTATGTTTCAAAGAAGGAAACTCGAAGATAAATCTTAATTTGTTTCCCCTCAATTTTATGGATACACTAATTCCATCTCTCGAATTCATTTATTGAATACTTCACAAAGAAAGTTATTTTTTTATCTAGGAAATAACAAGAACCAAACGTTTAATTAAACATAATCTTGGGGTTGCCAATTACTTGATTGCTCAAGAGTAATTTCTGGAATAACCGTAAATTGTTAAAGGGACTGGAATCTTCAAATAAACACAGAGGAATAATAACAATTTTCGCTTATTTTTTTTAGAACTCTTTGAAGTTCATTTTTACAAAAAACCCCCAACGCTGAATTATTTTATTATCCGCAAAGCGCTGATTTTCTAGATAGAGAACATATTTTTTTTTATTTGCTTAGAAAAAATAAAAATCTTATTTCAGATGGAAATATCTAAGTTTATTTTACTTCTACACCTGACACAATATGATATATAAAAGAACAACCTTACTATGATTGATTTGCTTTTTTCTATAACTAAATTGGAGCTTTCGAGCAGACAATATTTCTTGTTTAGTATTACAAAGCAAATCAAAGTTGTTATTTATTGAAATAAACTGTCAGCTGGTTAGGATTTCTTAGAATAAAATCAGTTATTAAATCCGTTCTAATTTGCTTGTTTCAAATGTGGTAGAATCACTCGATTTATTAAATAATAATTCATTCAAATGATTAAAGATAATTAAAGATGTCGAGTCTCTGATCTACACAAAAAAGCTCTTAAATAACTTAACTTAATTACAAAAACTAATTATCAGATTAGTTTAAGTTATTTCAGAGTTTGTGGTAAGGGAGTACATAATAAATCTTATATCTATTAACATTCTGATATTCTTCAAATACTCCCCTCCCCCAAATCTCTTCAAGTGGTGATTATTAATTAAGAAATTATTGGGAAGGTATTTCAGTGGGTTGATCTTTTATCTATTAGAGTGGGTTTTATTCTTAAAGACAAAAAACGGAAAAAAAGCTGTTAGAAAGAAGAAGCAGAAGAGGGTTTCTGCAAATATTTTTAGATAATGCTTTCCATTTTTTGGATTTAAGATCTTCTTAACGAAATTGATCTCCAAAAGTTGTAATTTTATTTACATAGGTATTTATTATTTTGTAAAGGTTATTTAAGATTTTATTTTATTTTTTTTTCATGGCTAAAATAATAATCAAAGATATTTATCCATAAAGAGCTCACAGCTTCTAAAATCACCATGGAAATACTAAATAAGAAAAAAGAAGAGAAAATTAAAGATATATTTTTTGTATTTTGAAATTATGTTGAGTTCTGCTATTTCATTAGAAATACGATAATATCTAAATAGATTTCACAATTTAATCTATCTCAAAAAAGAATCTGATCAAATTTCATCATGCAATTCCTTCCCCAAATTCAGTTAATTGTTAAAATGATCAAAGAAAATAAATTAAGATTCTTTTTCCATTTTGTTTTTGCTCAAAAAAGAAACAAAAATGAAAAGATCTCCGAGATAATCTACAGTTATTTGAAAGAATCTTCATTAATTTTAGCTTAAATTATCTTCATAAACCAATCAACCTTGGAAATCTAAAAAAACAGATGAATTCACTTTATGAACTAGCTAAAATAGACATTGTTGTAAATATTCTGTTTTAATTAGGTTTTATTTGAAAACTTCTAATAACTAAATAAACAACTTTGGATTAATAAATTATCATTCCCATCCCGTAATAAATACTATTACCCATAAAAAAACTACTTTTATTATCTTCTCTTGTTTCTTCAAGTGAATTTATTAGTCAATATGGCCCTCAAAACAAGCTCCTTTCTTATTAATAAAGTACAAAAATTTCCCTAAAAAATATTATTCCTAAATTTTGGTGGGGGTTCAATACTTGGGAAAATATTCTTTTACCTTAACTCCATATTCTTTTATTATTGACCTTAAGCTGATTTATTATCAATAATTACAATTGTGCAGTGAAATATGAAACAAAAATACAATTTTCTTAGATACTTTTATAACGGGATGAACTAATTTTAACAATGAGGGGTGAATTAATTGAAGGTAGAGTTTTGATAGCATGTATGGGTTAAAAGGATACTCAAAGGAAGCTTGTAGGATATTATTTTTAGAATCAAAAGAAATAAAAAAAGATTGTAGAAAATAGAGAGTCTCACACAACAAAAGATGCTGAGCTATTTTGCCATCGGAGTCTTAGCGCTTCTAGGGTTCATTCTCTACAGACACTGGCTACGTCCATACATTATGTACCGTAGATACGTTAAGTACGGTAAGGGTGAGTTCTACCCATTCTTGGGAGTTTTCTATGGAGCAGGCTAACGAGTTAAGAAATATGGTGATGTTGATTATCATCTGAAGCACATGTTCGAGAATGGCGGTGAAAACGCTAAATTGTTCGTTGAGAACAACAGCACGAATGTGATCCTTAAGCTAGCTGACGTTGAGTACATCAAGGAGTTCACATAGCTTGAAGGCAAGGTCTACAACAAGAGCATGATGTTTTTGGATGACTTGATCAGATTAGTAGGCAAAGGAGTCATTTTCTCTGAAGGACCTTAATGGAAGAAGAACAGAAACGTTCTCTCAGGTGTGTTCCACTTTGAATCCCTAGCGAAGAGAGTTCCTTCCATTGAGAAAATCACTAAGGAAGTCTACCAGAGATACATTGATGAAAAGAATTTCAAGAATATTGATATGATCGAAGTGTTCTAAGAAATCACTGCTGAAGTCGTAGTCCAAACATTCTTCAGCAATGTCTCCAAGGATAAAGTCTTCTATGGCATGTCACTCTCAGTTGCACTTTCTTACCTAGTCAACTCGATTGGATTGTAACTTCTTTCACCGGGTTATTTCCTCTTCGGAAAATAATATTTCGAGTGGGGCTTAACTGAAAAAGATAGAATTCTCAATAAACAAATCAAGGAGTTCAGAGCACTTGTCGGCACCATCATTCAAGGCCGTATTGATGAAGAAGAAGAATTTGAAAAACGTGGAGAAGCCAGCACTAAGGAAGATCTGTGCTATTATTTGAAAAAGAACAATCTCCTCGGTGAGATGTCCTTGGATTAGATCATCAATGAATTCATGACATTCTATGTTGCTGGTATGGACACAACTGGACATCTTTGCGGAATGGCTGTCTGGTACCTCACTCAGGCACCTGAAATTAAAGCTAAATTGCAAGCAGAACTCGATTCCAACACTGATCAATCTTCCAAAGGACTCCTGAACCTCCCTTATCTTAACGGAGTCATCCAAGAAGCTCAAAGGCTCTACGGACCTGCAGGATAACTCTTCAATCGTGTTGCACTTCAAGATCATTACCTCAAGGATATTTTCATTGCCAAGGGAACACTCGTTAAGCCTGTTCCTGTCGCAGTTCACCGCAATCCTAAATACTGGGAAGATCCTCATGTATTCAAGCCTGAGAGATGGTTCAATAAATCAGCAATAACCCCATTCGCTTTCATTCCTTTCAACGCTGGCCCTAGAAATTGCATTGGTTAGCATCTCGCTCTTATCGAAGCAAGAATTCTCCTCAATGTCTTCATGCGAACTTTCTCTTTTGAATTGGATCCTAGCTATGAAATGATCCTCAATTACAGTTTCCTCATCGAGCCTCTTCATAAACTCAGAATTAATCTCACTCCCAAGGATTCCGCAGCTGTTGCCTCATGAAAAATATGCTAATATTCTAAGTGCCCAATAAATTTCATTTTGAATTGTTCGCTTTTGATATATTTTTGTATGTGTTTATGCTCTTTAATGAAGGTATTTTCAAGTTAGCAAGCATTTAACAACAAATTTAGTTTCGTATTCTTCAGAAAAAACAAACAAAGAATCAATCTACTTTTCAAAAATCTTAAATTAAAATTAGAAAGAGTAAAAAAATATTCCATTAATTCCACATATTTCTAAAGGACTTGATTACTGAATAAATACTTTTAATACTTTCAGTTAAAAGAGTGATTCTTGAAAAGCCTCTCCCCCAAAAATAATAGATGTTTATACAGCTTTAATATAAATAATAGTCAAATTAATTAATCCATTTTATACAACGACATTCAAGCAAATTTGAGTAATTGAGCTTGGAAAGTATTGAATAATCTTAGATACTACTTCCCTTTCAGCTGCTTTATTTGATGGTTTCATCTTCTTCAATTACCTCTTCCTTCTGCAGTGTTTATCCCATTGGGAAAGGCTGTGTTTTTGGATAAAATTTATCCATGAAAATTTCGCTATTTTAACCCCAAAAAAAGAAACAAAATCAGTTTTAAAATATGAATTCGTTTAAGGTTCTAACAGTTTTTACCTCATAGCCGAATATTCTAGCTCTGAATCTTAGTCTTCTACTTTTTACTTCGATGCAGCTTCTTATCTAGCTTCTTTGAGGTGTTTAAGAATATTTGGGTTGATTTCAAACTTAAAAAGCCGGAACACAGCGAATTAAGATTAAAACTCTCCAAACAGTTATTGATAATGTTCACTGTCTTGCGCACTCTCAAATTGAAAGTCAGGAGAAAACACTTTACATTTTACAGGGATTGTAAATCCATCGACAGTAATAATATCATGATCTAAGCTAAAACAGCAATTCGTCCAGCCATTGTTAAGGATCAGTTCAAGACGAAAAATCAATCGAAATAACCTATTTTTAGAAACAAATGTTTAAACACAAGTATTTGGTTTATGAAAAATCAAAGAACTTGAATTCCATTCTCATTTTTGTTACCTTGATAACCCATCAATGTACTCAAGTCTACCTCTTCTCATGATAAAAGAAATAGCCGTAGTCTTATTCAATCCCAAAATATCTAATAACAAAGAGCTGAATCCTTAATTTTTGTAGTTCTAATCCATTGTCGTGAAATCTAGCTCATAATACTAGAAATAATACGCATCTTCTGGTACTGTATTTCTTTTCACCCACTCGATACATCTGTCGTAGTATTTCTTCGAGTTGGATAATAATTTATCGAGGAAAGCTGGGTCTTTAAAAATGTGTTGTTCCTCCGCAATCTACAGGAAATGACTGATTTTCTTGAAATATTCGCTCAAGTACACTCCCAACTAGTGCATTTGTTAATCTGGCGTATGGAGATACTTTTGAATTGCACACTCAAAATTCGATTCAGTCTTCACTCCTCTCCCTTATGGGAAAGACATAAAAAAATTTCTTTTTGTTGTTGTTGTGAAAGTTATGATAAAATATTTTACTTAACTCAACTTAGATGCAATCCATATCCTTGAGATATTTGACTTGATCGCCTCTCTTGAAATATGACCAATTGTATGTTTTTTCTAAGTTAAAGGCATCTTTTTTAAAATCGCCTTCTAGCATCATCTCTCCGAAAACAAAGCAATCTTCACTTGGCAATAAGAACTTTATGAACGGAGATACTGCTAGACATTGCTAGGCTTGATTTTATTTCACAGATAAAGTAGAAATTTATTATTTATGAGAACCTACTAGAGATTAGTGTTTTCCTTGTGCTTTTTCGAGTTTCTTTTTGATACGGCGCTACAATAATTATCTTTGTTTTATTTTCTTGTAAATCTTGGTTTCATCGTTTTCTTATTCACCAATAACTTGCATCTCCATGACTAGCTACTCGCTAGGCTAATGATCCTGCTATTCCTGCTGTAATTGCTCTTATTTTTAAGAGGAATCACTGCTCGTGATATTCCAAGGAACAGTAGTAGGAGAGGAAGAACTTCTTGATTGTTCTTCTTCTTGTTCGATTTCCATTCAGTCCAGTCTCACACTCCCTTCTTATTCTGTCAAGGGAATCAATCAATTAAAACCAAGTAGTTATTTCGTCTTTGTCTCTTTCTCCTTCTCATCAAAATACTCCTAAACTTAATAAGCCTATCAGATTCAAGCCTTATTTATTATCGTTTGCTCTTTTTCTGCAATCCCATTCAAGAAAAGGTTTTCCTTTTCTCGCATTTTTATTTTTTAATTTTTTAGCTTACAAATAAAAATTCATCTTTTTATGATAATGAGTCCTCTTAAACAACTAATCAATTTTTCTGTAAAGATGCTAAATTTATGCTTTCAAGAACTCCTAAATTTACTCCAAGTAAATTGAAAGAAATTATGTGTTCTCTTCCACTTCAAGTAAATAATTGTTATCTTAATAAAAGAAACTTTTATTAAAAAAGATCCCATAATCAACCCAATAAATAAATCACTTTAAGATCAGAGATTAGCCAAATTTAAGATATTATAGTAAATCAAAACTGAATACAAATAGATTTCTTTGAAATTCAATGATCTTTATTTAATTAAACCAAAGATCAGCTCCCGAAAGAGAAGACATCATCCAATTCTTACTGTCGTCTTATTTGATTTAAAATTCGTAGAAAATTATTTAAGAAAGTATTGTATCGAAGATACGTAATTATTAAATCCAATTCTTG
>Ga0302271_10004581_pt1 | contig 10966 bp, 7 predicted proteins | sample III_Bog_N1_1_FD_198767 | JGI IMG/M metagenome (GOLD analysis project Ga0302271, IMG submission 198767) | Peat permafrost microbial communities from Stordalen Mire near Abisko, Sweden - III_Bog_N1_1 | ecosystem: Environmental > Terrestrial > Soil > Wetlands > Peat | place: Sweden: Abisko... | reverse complement strand
TCTACGACTTGAATCTTCGAAAGACATCTGAAGAATTCTTCATAGATCTCTGGGTTCCTCAATTCATCACAGGAATATATTATTTCCAGTGAAGTGTAGTATTTTGCAAAGCGAAGAGATGACAACTGTCTATTTGGTTTAAGATCACCAATGTTTATGCAAGCAGCTTCAACTTAGGCTAAGACTTTATTCAATGTCAGAACAGTATCATTGCTACTATCTGCCGAGAGATTAAATGCTCCAAGATCTATTGTTTTCAGTGATTTGATACAAGCTAAACTCTCAAGCAAGCAGTGGGTTTACTGAGATACTAGAAGAAAGTGCTTGCTGAGAATGTCTCAAGTCGAAGGGAATTACCTGATTCAGCCACTGACTTGATGATTCCTAAGGCTATTGACTCAGAAGATAACAACCCAATAATAGAAACAGCTAATTACTCAAAGGATTTTCTTGAAAAAAGCATTTTGGCTGAGAGTTTCAAGGCAGTTTAATAAGCTGATTTAAACTCTATATCTTTTCCCGTAAGCTCCATAAAGCCTGCTGGCTTATAGTAAGTCAGAGTTCCTGTGACTAACCCCTTCAGGAACGATAATGAGCTGAACAGTGCTAGAGTATCGAGAACATAGTTACCGTAGACTTGCATAGTAATTCCCTTTGTGTACTCGTTTTCCATGAGAGTAGTTTAAATGGCATCTTCCAAGTGAAAGTATTAGTCGATGGTAGTAGTGTTCTGAAAGCTCCATATTTGTGATTCAAAATATTCTTTACCTGGAACTCTCGCTTCGCCATTTTGAGTAGAGAACTAAAAAGAATGGAAAGTAACTGAATTTCCAGGTATTCTATTTGGAATCTTCCCTGGATGCTTTAAGGATTTTAGCTCAAGGATGCACTTCTCGGCTCTATCCTTCATGAAAGGGAACTTCTCCTTGAAGAGATTAATCTAATCTTCTTACTAGGAATCAAAAGCTTGCTGACTGATAGTCTTAGCTGATTTAAGTTATTTTCTCTTTCCCATTTCTATTTTTGTTTTTCAGCTAAATAATATATAATTTAGTTAAAGGGACTGCCCTTCATTATTATTTAAGTAGCTGATTAGATTCTAGACGCATTAAATTAATTAATAAAAGAGGGAATGGACGAATTCTGCCTCGGATTTATTGATTAATAAAAAAAGAAACAGTCAAAGAATTAGGGAGTTCACAGAAGTTCCAAAAATAAGATAATAATCTACCAAAAAAATCCTGAAGTTAGCAAATTAGGAAACCAAAAGAGACACTTTAACAAACTTTATAACGCAAAAGAGGCTTGCTGATAATTTTTTATTACTAAAGTTTTGATTCAGACATCTATTTAACTCATTGTAACTTGATTGCCACAAATTTATTTATTAAACAATTAAGATCTTCAAAAATTAAAATTCTTGAAGGTTTCTATGAGACATTCCATCTCACAAATTTTGTTATTTTTCCTTGAAATCTATTTTAAAAAAAGTAAAAACCTCCTTTTTAAGAGTCTATTTTAAATGAAATTCCACAAATTAATTTTAGTTGACAGACAAAAGGCTAATGCTCAAGTTAATCTTATTTAATTACACAAACTGTGGGGGATCTTTAAAGAGAAGAACAGAGAAAGATTACCTATTTCAAAAATAAAATTGAGAATTGAAGAAAAAAAAACAGGAAAGAATTAATAATATTATCTCACTAGAATACCATTTGTGATCAATTATTTCATAAAAGTCAAATGGAAACTCCAAAATTCTAAGAATCTATTGAAAGAATTACAATAAGCACATAGAATCTATAATAACTGATGGAGAAACTATAATTAACACCTAATTAATTAATAGATTCGATTCATTTTAATGAAGTTAGGGGAACAAATGATGAAAATGATATAAAGTATTTAGGAGAAGGAATTTCCAAATGTGTTACTCTTACTTCTTTAAATCTAAATCTCAGGGGTAATGGTATTGGTGAGAATGGTGCAAAGTATTTAGGAGAAGGAATTTCAAAGTGTGTTATGATCACTTCTTTCAATCTAGATCTCTATGATAATAGTATTGGTGAGAATGGTGTAGAGTATTTAGGAGAAGGAATTTCAAAGTGTGTTACTCTTACATCTTTAAATCTAAATCTAAGGGGTAATGGTATTGCTAAGAATGGTGCAAAGTATTTAGGAGAAGGAATTTCAAAGTGTGCTACTCTCACTTCTTTCAATCTAGATCTCTATAATAATAGTATTGGCGAGAATGGTGCAAAGTATTTAGGAGAAGGAATTTCAAAGTGTGTTACTCTTACTTCTTTAAATCTAGATCTCAGCGGTAATGGTATTGCTGAGAATGGTGCAAAGAATTTAGGAGAAGGAATTTCAAAGTGTGCTACTCTCACTTCTTTCAATCTAGATCTCAGCTTTAATGGTATTGGTGAGAATGGTGCAAAGTATTTAGGAGAAGGAATTTCAAAGTGTGCTACTCTCACTTCTTCCACTCTAGATCTCAGCTATAATAGTATTGGTGAGAAGGGTGATAGAATATTAAAATAATTAGTTATCAAAGCAAAAAGATTGACATCATATTACATTGAGTCGAATTGACAATAGTATTGAGAAAATTAAACAAGGATTTATAAAGAGTTTATCTTACTTCTCTAAAACAAAATTAATGATAAAATTAATTATTAGTAGTATCATTCTTTATGACACAACCTTCTTCTGCAGTTCCTACCCACCATAAAAAATAAAATCTGAGGGTTTTAATAAATTTCATATTGTGTAGCTAATGTGTAACTAAGAATTGATAAAATATGTTTTGTTTTTGAATTATTTGTCATTAGACATTTCTCATTTTTTCATGTTTGATTTTCTGGAAATCTAATAATTTAACTTTTCTCTTAGTTAATTAAGTTCAACATAAAAAATAACACAAAGTTAAGCCTTGTTTTTTAGGTCAGACATTTTTCAAAAGAAATTATCCCAAAAAAACTGAACTTTGATCAGTTTGGAAGTTAACAAATAATTAGAAATCAATTCTCAGTAATTAATTATTTTAATACGTTTATTAATTAATCAATTAGTTTCTAAAAAATAGACTAAAACTGTGAGAAAAAGCAATAAGAATGATTATTATTATTATTACTATTATTATTAAATATCTCTTTCTTTTCTGTCTGATTACTTTAGGCACTCCCAAAAAAGCAGAATCTTTAACCTTAGTAAATCATACGAAGAACCAAACATAAAAAGATGGCGATTGATCCTAGCAAGAGTTGATTTAGAGAATTGTAAAGTAGATGAATCTTCTATTATTTTCTTATATCTCCCAGCCATGTCAGATCTGCTCAGATAGCTAGATTGTACTGAAATAATTAAATTTTCTTCATCTTTTTTTCATTCAGTTTCACGTTTCACGACTCAAATCTAATTTTTAATTAAAACCAAGGGAAGGTATCATTCAGTGTTTCTTCAAAAAGCAGATCTTTTGTGCTATTCGATAACTAAAGAGCCTCTCCACTGTTTCTCTGTGAATGCTCCTCTTGGTTCATCCACAGAGAGCGGTGCAAATAAAGACTCAGAAGTCAACAACATAGGAAGACAGTTAGTTTTTAGCCTTTTTGGTAGGTTGCATCATATTTTTGAGAATAAATTTAATAAATGTAAAGTGTATGTATGGCTGTGATAGACTTGTTACAAATCTAAGACAATCTCAATGAATCAGAAAAGATTAAGAGATTCAAGATACTAACTTTCAAAATATCCTGTACGCAGAAAAACAAAACAAACATACATTCATCTTTTTCCCATCAAAAAACAGTAATGAACTTTTCACTATCATTATAAGAGTCAGACACCATCCTCATGAGATTCGATGAAACTGCTTTTTCAAATTGCGAACCAGATGATTTGTCAATTTAATACGTTGCATTTAGATTAAGATTGAAAACAGTTTTGTTTTTCTGCTTCGCTAGACTTTTTATGATTTTGTCTAATCCTATTAATTAGTTGGCCATTTGAATTTCCAGTGTTTTCAACTTGCATTTAGGTTCTTCGAATAACTTAGCAAGTGGCTAGCTGTAAGTCTCCATAATGTGCTTGTTGAATATTGTTCTGTGAGCTTCAACAGCGATTTTCACCTGCTCTAGCTTTAAATCAAGTAAGGTATGCGTGATGTAAGTCGATTTTTTCAGTGCATTAATTACACATGAGAAATCTAAGGTGTATTAAGATAATAGTTTTCTCCTGAAAATGAACGTTTTTATTGATTTGCTCTAAAGCAGCAGATCAGCCATGGAGTTAATTATTACTTAATCTACATCGATGTTAAGCACTACATTCTATAAACCCTTCAGAGATTCTAAGTTCAAGAGATACTTTCCTAGAACTGAAAGTTCTCCTGATTTTGAAGGATTTAAGTTTTTTTCATCATGAAGCTTATCATGTTATGCAAGTTTTCTGAGAATCCCATTGAAAGATACGTCAACCTGTAAGAACCTAAGGCGAGGACATTAAGATGCTTGCTGGAATATCTGTTCGAATTTTGATAGCTCTGTGACATTGTTTAATAAAATGGTTAGCTTCTTGAGCCCTAGCATAGCGAATGCTAATGGGTCAAATAAAACAGGAATATTATTAAAATTCCCTTGGAGAGTCGATAGTTGTATGTGTATTGTCTCCCCATCGATGATAGAGATACTTCCGCTGGTGTAACTAGCTGAGAATGTCTTTTTTTCCTTGGTATTGAAAATCTCATAAAGATTTCCAAAATCAATACAAGCAGCTTCGTTTTCGTAAACGCGCTTGATCTGCAAAGGCACGTGAAGAGGGTTGCTCACATACGGCTGCTGCTAATGAATATCTACTTCTGTGATTTTCCCTGTTCTAAAAATGTTCATCAGTGTCTCGATGATTCTTCTACTCATGAGACCGTTGAAAGTTAGTTTAGTTTGCTTGACACTTAAAAGCAACTCGAAGAATTTAAAAGATTGTACAGAAGGGAAAATAGATGATGCTGTTGCTGTCGTTGAGTTCTTGCCAAGTATGTTCTCCTCATCATTGTACTGCTTCTCAACCAAAGCAGATCCTCTGAGAATCTCACGGATGTCCTTGGCAGTCTTGTAACTCTTAGTAGCTCTTGTTGGCTCAAGAAAATCAAGATTGAAAGAATTAGTTAGATGAAGAGAGTCTACAAATTGAATATCCGAAAGACATCTGAAGAGCTCCTCGTAGACCTCAGGGTTCCTCAATTCATCACAGGAATAAGTTATTTGTAGTGAAGTGTAGTATTTTCCAAAGCGAAGAAATGGCAACTGTCCATTTGGTTTTAGATCACCAATATTTATGTTAGCAGCTTCAACTTAGGCTAAGACTTTATTCAGTGCCAGAACAGTGTCATTGCTGCTATCTGCTGAGAGATTGAATGCTCCAAGATCGACTGTTTTCAGTGATTTGATGCTAGCTAGACTATCAAGCAGCTGACAAGCAGTGAGTATACTGAGATGGTAGAAGAAAGTGCTTGCTGAGAATGTCTCAAGTAGAAGAGAGTTACCTGATTCAGCCACTGCCTCGATGATACCTAAGGCTATTGACTCAGACGATAGCGACCCAGTTGTAGAAACAGTGATTTACTCAAGGGATTTTCTTGAGAAAATCATTTTCGCTGAGAGTTTCAAGGCAGTTTAAAAAGCTGCTTTAAACTCACAATCTTTTTCCGTAAGCTCCAGCAAACCTGCTGGCTCATAGTAATCCAGAGTTCCTGTGACTTACCCCTTGAGGAACGGTAACGAGCTGAACAGTGCTAGTGTATCGAGAACATTGTTACCATAGATTTGCATAGTAATTCCCTTTGTGTATTCGTTTTCCATGAGAGTAGTTTAAATGGCATCTTCCAAGCGAAAGAATTAATCTATAGCATCAGTATTCTGAAAGCTCCATATTTGTGACTCAAAGTATTCTTTACCTGGAACTCTCGCTTAATCTTTATGGGTAGCGAAATAAACAGAATTAAAATTAGCTGAATTTCCAGGTTGTGTATTTGGAATCTTCCCTGGATGATTTAAGGACTTTAGCTCAATGATGCACTCCTCTGCTCTATCCTTCATGAAAGGGAACTTATTTTTGAAGAACGTAACCTGATCTTCTTTCTAGGAATCAATGGCTTGCTGGCTGAAAGTCTTAGCTGATTTAAGTTATTTTCTCTTTCCCATTTCTTTTTTTGTTTTTCAGATAAATAATAAGAAATTTAGTTAAAGGGACTGCCTCTTCAATAGTATTTAACTAGCTGATTAGATCCTAGAAGCAATAAATTAATTAATAAAAGAGTGATTTGGATGATTGGCGTCTAAGATTTATTTATTAATAAAAAAAAGAAACAGTCAAAGAATTGGGGAATTCACAGAAGTTTCAAAAATAAGATATTAATCTATCAAAAAAATCCTGAAGTTAGGAAAACAAAAGAGACACTTTAACAAAGAAAAAATTTCACTTAAAAATAATATTATTATTAAATATCTCTTTCTTTTCTGTCTGATTACTTTAGGCACTCCCACAAAAGCAGAATCTTTAACCCTAGTAAATCAAACGAAAAACAAAACATAAGAAGATGGCGATTGATTTCGCAAGAGTTGATTTAGGGAATTGCAAAGTAGATGAATCTTCTAATATTTTATTTTTTCTCTCAGCCAGAAGGCTATTATTCAGTGTTTCTTCAAAAAGCAGATCTGTGCTATTCGATAACTAAAGAGCCTCTCCACTGTTTATCTGTGAATACTCCTCTTGAATCTTCCATGAAGAGCAATGCAAATAAAGACTCAGAAATCAACTAGTATGATTCTTTCTTTTGACAGAAAGAATCAACAAACTCAAAGGAAGGTAAGTTAGTTTTTTAGTGCTTTCTGTAGGTTGAAACACATTTTTAATAATCAATTTAATAAATGCAAAGTGTATGTATGTTTGCGATAGACTTGGATTCAAGATACTAACTTTCAAAATATCCTGTAAGCAGACAAACAAACATACATTCATCTTTTTCCCATCAAAAAATAGTAATGAACTTTTCACTATCATTTTAAGAATCAGACACCATCCTCATGAGATTCGATGAAACTGCTTTTTCAAATTACGAACCAGATGATTTGTCAATAAAATACGTTGCATTTTGATTGAGATTGAAAACAGTCTTATTTTTCTGCTTCAGTAGGCCTTCTATGATTTTTTCTAATCCTATTAATTAGCAGTTCATTTGAATTTCCAGTGTTTTCAATTTGCAATTAGGGTCCTCGAATAATTTCGCAAGTGGTTAGCTGTAAGTATCCATAATGTGCTTGTTGAGTATTATTCTGTGAGCTTCAACAGTGATTAACACCTGTTCTAGCTATAAATCCAGTAAGGCATGTGTGATGTAAGTTGATTTTTTGAGTGCATTAACTAGGCCTGAGAAATCCAAGGTGTATTAAGATAATAGTTTTCTCCTAAAAACGAAAGTTTTTATTGATTTGCTCTAAAGAAGCAAGTCAGTAATGGAGTTAATGATGACTTAATCTACGTCAATGTTAAGGACTACATTCTATAAACCCTTCAGAGATTCTAAGTTCAAGAGATATTTTGCTTTAACTGAAAGTTCTCCTGATTTTGAAGAATTTAAGTTATTTTCATCATGAAGCTTATTATGTTATGCAAGTTTTCTGAGAATCCCATTGAAAGATACATCAACCTGTAGGAACTTAAGGTGAAGACATTGAGATGCTTGCTGGAATATCTCTTCGAATTATGATAGCTCTGTGACATCGTTTAATTAAACTGTTAACTTCTTGAGCCCTAGCATAGCGAATGTTAATGGGTCAAATATAACTGGAATATTATTAGAATTCACTTGTTGGAGAGTCTATAACTATATGTTAATCGTCTCCCCGTCGATGATAGAAATACTTCCACTGGTGTAACTAGCTGTAAATGTCCTTTTTTCCTTGGTCTTGAAAATCTCATAAAGATTTCCAAAATCAATACAAGCAGCTTCATTTTCGTATACGCGCTTGATCTGCAAAGGTACGTGAAGAGGGTTGCTCACATATGGCTGCTGCTAAATAATATCTACTTAGGTGATGTTCCCTGTTCGAAAAAGATTCATCAGTGTCTCGATGATTCTTCGACTCATGAGGCTGTGGAAAGTTAATTTAGTTTGTTTGACGCTTAAAAGTAACTCGAAGAATTTAAAAGATTGCACAGCAGGGAAAATAGATGGCGCTGTTGATATCGTTGAGTCTTTTCCAGATATGCTCTCCTCATCATTGTACTGCTTCTCAATCAAAGCAGATCCTCTGAGAATCTCCCGGATGTCCTTGATAGTCTTGTAACTCTTAGTAGCTCTTGTTGGCTCAAGAAAATCAAGATTGAAAGAATTAGTTAGATGAAGAGAATCTACGAATTGAATCTCCGAAAGACATCTGAAGAGCTCCTCGTAGACCTCAGGGTTCCTCAATTCATCACAAGAATATGTTATTTGCAGTGAAGTGTAGTTTTTTACAAAGTGAAGAGATGACAATTGTCCATTTGGTTTAAGATCACCGATGTTTATGTTAGCAGTTTCAACTTAAGCTAAGACTTTATTCAATGCTAAAATAATGTCATTGTTGCTATCTGCTGAGAGACTGAATGCTCCAAGATCGATTGTTTTCAGTGTTTTGATGCTAGCTAGACTCTCTAGCAGCTGACATACAGTGGGTTTACTGAGATACGAGAAGAAAGTGCTTGCTGAGAATGTCTCAAGTCGAAGGGAGTTAGCTGATTTTGCCACTGCCTCGATGATTCCTAAGGCTATTGACTCAGATGAGACCGACCCAGTTGTAGAAACTGTGACTTACTAAAGAGATTTTCTTGAAAAAAGCATTTTTGCTGAGAGTTTCAAAGCAGTTGATAAAGCTACTTTAAACTCGCAATCTTTCTCTGTAAGCTCCATCAAGCCTGCTGGCTCATAGTAATTCAGAGTTCCTGTGACTAACCCCTTCAGAAACGGCAACGAGCTGAACAGTGCTAGTGTATCGAGAACATTGTTACCATAGACTTGCATAGTAATTCCCTTCGTGTATTCGTTTTCCATGAGAGTAGTTTAAATAGCATCTTCCATGCGAAAGTATTAATCAACAGCAACAGTGTTCTGAAAGTTCCATGTTTGTGATTCAAAGTATTCTTTACCTGGAACTCTCGCTTAACCATTTTGAGTAGCAAACTAAAAAGAATGAAAAGAAATTGAATTTCCAGGTATTCTATTTGGAATCTTCCCTGGATGCTTTAAGGACTTTAGCTCAATGATGCACTCCTCCGCTCTATCCTTCATGAAAGGGAACTTCTCCTTGAAGAGCGTAATCTGATCTTGTTTCTAGGAGTCTTATGCTTGCTCGTTGAAAGTCTTAGCTGATTTAGGTTGTTTTCTCTTTCCCATTTGTATTCTTTTTTATTTCTAAAATATGAATTATTTAGCTAAAATGAGGAGTATGCTGTCAAAAGTATTTAATTCGCTGATTAGATCATAGACGCAATAAATTAAATAATGAAAAGAGTGATTATGATGACTTTTATCTAGAGTTTATTGATTAATTAATAAAAAAAGCATAAAAACAGTCAAAGAAACTGGGGATAATTACAAGAAGTTTCAAAAAATAAGAAATTAATCTTTAAAAAGATCCAGAAGCTAGGGGCACAAAGCGAGACACTTTAGCAAACTTTAAAAATAATTAATATACCTCTCTGCTGTTTCTCTGTGAATACTCCTCTTAATAATTACATGAAGAGCAGTACAAATAATAACTCTTAAATCAAAAAATATGGTTCTTTTCTTTTGACAGAAATAATTAACAAACTCAAAGGAAGGCAGTTAGTTTTTAGCCTTTTTGGTAGATAGAAACGCATTTTTGAGAATCAATTTAATTCATGTAAAGTGTATGTGTGTTAGTGATAGACTTGTTACAAATCTAAGACAATATCAATCAATCAGAAAAAATTAAGAGATTCAAGACACTAACTTTAGAAATATTCTGCAATCAGATAGACAAACATACATTCTACTTTTTCCCATCAAAAAACAGTAATGAACTTTTCACTATCATTAGAGGAATCATGCACCATCCTCATGAGATTCGAAGAAACTGCTTTTTCATATGACGAACCAGATGATTTGTCAATAAAATATGTTGCATTATGATTCAGATTGAACACAGTTTTGTTTTTCTGCTTCAGTAGGCTTTCTATAATTTTGTCTAATCCTATTAATTAGCAGTTCATTTGAATTTCCAGTGTTTTCAACTTGCAATTAGGGTCTTCGAATAACCCAGCAAGTGGCTAGCTGTAAGTCTCCATAATGTGTTTGTCAAGTATTATTCTGTGAGCTTCAACAGTGATTAATACCTGTTCTAGCTATAAATCAAGTAAGGCATGCGTGATGTAAGTTGATTTATTGAGTGCATTAACTAGGCCAGAGAAATCTAAGGTGTATTAAGAAATTGGTTTTCTCCTCAAAATGAACGTTTTTATTGATTTGCTCTAAAGCAGCAGATCAGTAATGGAGTTAATGATGACTTAATCTACGTCAATTTTAAGAACAATATTCTATAAACCCTTCAGAGATTCTAAGTTCATGAGATACCTTCCAATAACTGGAAGTTCTCCTGATTTTGAAGGATTTAAATTTTTTTCATCATGAAGCTTATCATGTTATGCAAGTTTTCTGAGAATCCCATTGAAAGATGAGTCAACCTGTAGGAACCTAAGGCGAGGACATTAAGATGCTTGCTGGAATATCTGTTCGAATTATTATAGCTCTGTGATATCATTTAATGAAATGGTTAACTTCTCGAGCCCTAGCATAGCGAATGCTAATGGGTCAAATATAACAGGAATATTATTAGAATTCCCTTGTTCGAGAGTCAATAACTGTAAGTTAATTGTCTCCCCATCGATGATAGAAATACTTCCACTGGTG
>Ga0302271_10004579_pt1 | contig 10968 bp, 8 predicted proteins | sample III_Bog_N1_1_FD_198767 | JGI IMG/M metagenome (GOLD analysis project Ga0302271, IMG submission 198767) | Peat permafrost microbial communities from Stordalen Mire near Abisko, Sweden - III_Bog_N1_1 | ecosystem: Environmental > Terrestrial > Soil > Wetlands > Peat | place: Sweden: Abisko... | reverse complement strand
ATCAACAACAACTTGCTCCTTGGGGTTGTCGGCTTTCTCGAACATGAGTTCGATCATCACACGATCCATCACCTCCACAGATTCAAGCACACTCCTAGACTGCTCCAGCCAATTCGACGACATCCCCCCTAGAGATTTTTTAGAGAAAGAGAGTGAGAGAGACTTTAAATTAACTTTTGGGAAGATTAATTAATTTCTTTCTTTGTAGCTTTTAGCTTTTCTTTTCTTCTTCTTTTCAGTGAGTTTCGAACAAGAAGATTCAATAAAAGATATTTGAAATCATGTCTAGATAAACTGTGAGATAGCCAAAATGAAGATATGGAAGAATCAAATCAACATTAATATCTGCAAGATTTTTAAGAGAATGATTAATACTAAAATTATCAATCATTGGACATTTGCTCTTTTTTTCTGAGTGTGTGCATCAATTTAATTTTTCCTTACTGTTTTATGAGTTTGAAAGAGAAATGTTTTGATTAAACGAAGTAGAACAATTAATTTTTTAACTATTTTTTCGCTATTTCTGATGAAGAATAATGGCTTTAAATGTCTTTGGGGAGTTGGGGGAGTTCAAGATTAAATTGAAAGATAATTTGCTTTCTTTTCAAAACATTCATAAAACAGCATTCAAAATAAAAACAAAGATTCTGCAAGAAGATATTTTAGACTCTGATCTCGTTCTCTTTTTCTTCCAGAAAGTATATTCAAATCTCAAAAATATCTTTCAAATATTTTCTACATTAGACTCCTGCTGTGTTGAAATTCCACTGATAAATCTATTAAGGTTTTCTTTGACAAGAGACTTGTCTAACTTACTTCCTGAGTGATTTGAAAGGTGAATTTATCACTTAGACACTTATTTACTGGATGTTGAGTTATCCTTGCAAGGTATGCTTTTGAAATATTAGAAACACAATTATTATTAAAGTATTGGAAGAAAAAACAAAGAAAAGATATTTGATTTATATTCTCAAGTGATTTTTGTAACTGAGATACTCCTAAGTAATTTCTCTTGAAGAATGCACTTCTATTGATGGAGATAATAGTTGAAGATCTTAATTAAGACAAGAAGATAAAAGTTAAATTTTGAATCTAAAATACATGTCTTTAAGGGCTCTGGCATTTGCTTATTGTTTTGTTATGCTTTAATAGTCTTTCACAGGTTTAGTTCATTATTGTTGTTTTCCTTCATTTATTCTATGATATTCTAGTATTTCCTCTTTTAATATGCCTCATTTGGATGATCAAAAGGAGGGATGAAGTTGCAGGTGAAAAATAAGACTTCTGGAGATTGTAAAACGAGTGGGGAGAGGTTTGATTGTCTTTGGGGATTATTGGGATTGGTCAGGTGAGAAAGAGAATGAGAAGAATGTTTGAAATATTCAGAGAAAAGGGAGAGATTAAAAATACTGAGTGAGCTTAACAGAGACCGAAAAGAGAAGCTAGCTTGCAAAGTTATTTGAAGGGGGGAATCGAACAAGAATCTTGAGAGAGAGAGGACATGGCAGCTAAGGAAGAAATAGATGAAGCGCTGCAGATCTCTTAAAGGTACAGAAAGAGAAGAGAAGAAATGAAAAATAAAAACAATAATTTGGAATTGTTCGATAATTGTTATTTCAAAAATGGAAAGTATGCTCGTTGTAAATATGTTATGGTTGTTTTTGGTTTGAAAATCTCTGTAGGCCTTTGAATAGCAATACTAATAACAACTCACCTACAATCGATGCAATAGACAGCTTAGATCTAGTGGCCCTTCTCCCAAAGCCTTCGGAGTTGCTCATAGCATGTGCTTCTCCTTCAGAAACCTATCAATTAAAAGCCGAAATCGAGCCAGCTTTCTAACCACTTCCAAGAAAGGATCGGATCCAAAATCGAGGTCGTAGAAGAAGGCAAGGTGGGAAATTCGATCTTGCTGAGTTAATGGAAGAAGGAGATGAACAGGAGAAGAAGAAAAAGGAAGAATAAAATCAGGAGGAGTTGAGAATAAAGTAATAATAGCAATATCAGTAGTAGAAGTAACTCTAGAAGGATTAAGATACCGCAGTAATTACAGCTTCTACAACGGCAACAACAGCTGATAGAGAGGTATTTCGGTTTACACATCCAATATATTAATCAGGGTTATCTTCAACTCAAAGCCTTACAGTATCAAGGGATTTTCACATATATTTTAGGTTCAAAGCATCATCACAAATCGCAATGTAATTAAAACAACCAACTATGCTTCGAAAAAGATAAAGTGAACCACTTCTGTTTGAAAGAAACTACTCTTAATAAAACAATAATGACTTCAGGACACCAAATACCCTAAATAGACAAGTATCCGAGATATTCTAAGACCCCTCCTCGATTACTGGAGGACATAGCCTTATCAAAAAAATCAATCTCAATGGATAAAAACCTTCTAAATCGCCTAATGACTCATCTCCTTCTCCAACCAACGAATAAGACGAAATCGTTATTAAAGTTCCCATTCAAGATGAGATGCTTGAGCTAGAAACTGTCGCGGAGGCTACACGATCTGCGATTTGTTATGTCAACAACATGCTCGTTTTGTAGAAGGCGAAGATTCGATTAGCGGAAAATGAGAATCTCTTTGAGCTGTTTATAGGGAAAAAAGACGGGAGAAGGAAATCGTTACCTGCATTGTGTCCTGCTGAACACATGAAAAAATTCGTTAAGAGCAATCTTATATTAGTGCCGACATCACCAGATGCACTCATTAGATAACCCGAAATGAGTAGTACAATGACGGGGAAATAGTTTCAAAATGGGAATAATATGAATAATAATAATAATAATTCGTAAAGTGAAAATTATTTCAGTTCTTTAATGGAAAGACAATTCAGCGAGAATGCCGTGATGTAGAATTCAGATGTCCAGAAGGAGAACAGTAAGTTTGTTGGGATTGCGATTGATAAGGAAAAAAATGATACTAAGAATATATTAACTAAAGACATTGAAGGAAAAATTGGAAAGGGAGAAAAAACTAATGGAACAATGCCCTAATGCAATAATCCTAGTAGTTATGAGAAATAAGCAGTAGAAGAGAATAAGCCGTCTTTTATGGTAATTAATTCAGAAGATAAAGATAGCATTGTAGTTTCAAAGTATTAACACGAAGGAATCTAACCTGCTGCAGTTGTTGCTGCTCATTAGCATTATAACTTTAGTTAAGATATACCTGTAGATATTAATAAGAGCAATACTAAAAATAATAAGAAATCAATATAATCGACGATAGCTCCAGGGTAATCGAAGATAGGAAATAATGTATCGCAATAGCCTTAGTAATATGACGAGTAGCTAGCAACGAATAGATGCTGCTTTTTCTCATGTTTTTTTAAATCTTCCAGAAAAATTCAATGAGAAAAATTAATCGAATTCTAATTAGATATTTTAAGAGTCAACTGTTAACTGTTTATTATTATTATTATTAGTATTTTTAAGATTCAATTCTATTTTTTGTGAAAAGTTTCTAAACTCTTCCTCTGGATTGATGTGATAAGCGTATTTTTGGAGTTAAATAAAAAATAATTATATCTTATTGATAATACGCAAGTGGATTGATCTAAAACTAAGAAAGAAAGGTCAAAGTAATCGAAAAATAAAATAAACAAAATCAAGGAAGAAAAAACAAGATTAATAGGAAAAAGGACATATACTAGCAAGTGCAAGCATACGCAATCAAACGAATAGTGAAAGAAAGAAGAACAATTTAGAAAAAATGACAACCACATGTAAGAATAATTTTGTTTGTATTTTGGGTGTTTGTTTTTCATTTTTTGGCATGGTTTGTTTATGTTTTTCTTTGCATGGATGAATTAGAAGAAAAAAGGCAATGGAAAGATCTCGCCGATGATGAGGAAGATCAAAATGATTAGCATCATCATGAGCAACCTCACTTCACGAATAGTCATCCAGTTCAGGCTGAGGGTGCATTGGAAACTCAAGTAAAGGTGCCTGCAACTGGAGATCAAACTGCTGAAGGAGAGAAAAAGCCACAATAACCTGCCAAGAAAGTATTTAACTCTAAGAAGCCTAACACCAGAGAACCACCTGCTAAGCGCAAACATAAAATTGAGTATCTTGAAACCAAAAAAGCTGGCATCAAGGCATCTGTATGGAAAAAACAAATAATTTTTAAAAGAGATTTATTTATTGGAAATGAGAGAGTATTTCAGTGATGAGTTTGGCTCGTTTTTATTAAATTTTTGTCTTTTTTTGTCAAAAAAACTAGAAAAACGTGTTTGACTTAGAGTCAAGCTCAGAAGAAGAAGAAGAAAACGAAGGTGAAGGTGTTGAAGGAAAAGAAGGTGAAACTGCCCCTAAACTCCCTGAAGCTAAGTCTTCAGAGAGTGAAAAGGAAGAATCCAAGGAAACTAAGGAAGTCGTTGAAATTGCAACCAAGGAAGAAGGTCAGTAGATTTAGTTGTATTTTTTAACCCAACACGTCATTATTTAAAACTTATTTTAATATTACAGAGAAGAAACCTGCCGTCGTGATACTCTCAAAGAAGCAATAGAAGTAACAATAACTCAATGAACTCGAGCAGGCACTCAAGGAAGCTGGATGTAAAGCTATTTATATTAATTTAATGTATTAAAACAAATCTTTATTTATCTTTTGTGAATTTGTACAATTAGTGGAATCACATGAAACCCCAGCTCAAAGTGAAGAGAAGAAGAAATCCAAGAAAGATAAAAAACCAAAAGTTGAGAAGAAAGAAGAAAAATCAACTGAAGCTCCCGTAGCCGCTGTTACTGCTAGCGAAGGTACCAAGAAACAAGAAGAACCCGTTGTTGTCGTTGACCCTGTGCATGCAGCTAAAGAAGCTTTACTCAAAAGAGCCACTCAAGCTGCCTCCAAGAACACTACCAGCAAGACATCTCAAGAGGTTGCCAAGCAAGAGATTATCTCGAGACAGAACAAAGTTAAGAGAGCCCTAGGAAAAAAGAAAGAAGATCTCTGAAGAGATAACAAAAAATATTTTTGTTTTTTTTGTATCTTTTATACTTAAAAAAAGGAAGCACAATTTGTGTTGCAAGAAAAAAAGGATAATACTTCAATTTCCAACTTTGGTATCAGATAGCATAACTAAACAATATCATAGTCTCTTTCAGTATCTTAAATTTAATTTAAGAATTTACGAATAGAATTGGGGAAACATATTACTGTGTGTGTGTTCTTTTTCTTTAATATCTTTTTATCTTTCCTCTGAAAAAAATCAATAATTAACAAAAAATTCAATTCAGAGAGAAGTCAAAATTAAAAGCGATGCTGTCGAAGGGAGTGCTTCAGATTCAGTCAATTGTATTTGGGAAGACCACAAGAAGCAGTGCATGCGGTCTACTGCAGGGAAGGATTGCATATTTCTTTGCATTTCCTACATAGCCATCTGATTATGCTAATCTTAAGAAACTATCAGCTATCATGAATGCTAAGGTAGGATAAGATGAGAGGAGGGAACTTGCGATGAGAATGATCTAGATAGAGGAATGAAAGATGATGGGAAATATCTTGAATGATAAACTGATTTGTGTTAATATGCAGTTCTGTTGATTGCTGTCAATAATGTAATTCTTTGGTATTCTTACTTTCTCACAGTAATTAGACATTAACGAAGAAATAGGATACGAGGGAAATGTTCGTTTGATCAACTCTAGCAATAAGCAACTAGGAGTCATGCCTTTCGATGAAGCTTTGTAAGATAATTACATGAAAATATCAGCTTTTTTGCTGTTTGTTTTACTTCGATTTTTTGAAATGGTTTTTTTGTGATTTTTCAAAAGTGAAAAAGCTAAAGCAATGAATCTTGATTTAGTCATGATGAATGCTTCGATCAACCCTGCAATTTGCAAGACACTCAACTACAAGGAGGAAGTTTACTCGAAGTTCGCCAAGGAAGTCATTCAACAAGAATCCGAGGCGAGTAAAGAAAAAAAACAAAAATTATTCTCAAAATATTTCCTTTATCATATTGGGCATCAATTTGAACTTTTCCCTTCTGATTCTTTCAGGAAAGAACGACAGTAAGAAGACCAAAAAGTAATTGTAGATCTCAATCGGGATTTCAAGTGCCGATTTGAAGACTAAAGCACATATTGCTAGAGAAATCAGCAAGAAAAATCCTTAGCTTAAAGTGATCATCTAAACAACTGACGCGCAAGAAGATCAAGGAAAAAACATCTTATTGACATTCAAGGATCTTGTCAAGGAAGATTTAGTCGGTGAGCATGAACTTATCGTAAGAAGTCTCTTGAAAGACGAGTTTGAAGCGGAAGATATCTTCAACGATAAGAAACCCACCAAGCAAGTCGAGTTGCATCTATCCACACTGGAATTCAACTAAACTGAGTAGAATTTCTCGTCTGAGAAAATCAAGAAACTCGTCGATTAGTATCTACGAGAATCTGCTGGTGGATCTAAAAAAGACGACAGCATTGCTGAAGAAATGAAAAAAACCAGCAAGACTTATAAATCACTTGATAAATCGGAAGGATAGAGCAGTGGTGGGAAACTTCTTGTAAGTTCTAAGACTCTCGATGAATAAGTGAAAGATTATCAAAAGGAGGTATCCGATGAGGTTGTAGAAGATGGAAACTAATACATCAAAGTGTTAGAAGAACTATCCAAAAGACGTAAATTAATTGAGAAGATAAAGAAAATAAACGAAAACATGAAAAAACTGTTTTGTTTAACAATTCATTTTTTCTTTTTTAGAGACTCGTAGTGTGAGTGAGATTCAAGATGAAATCGAGCATCTGAGATATCGCCTTTAGACTTCTAAAGAGCAAGCCTTAGTGCTGTCGTTGCTACAAAGAGAGGAGAGACGACTCAGAGACTACAAAAGAACTCTTAAATTAACATAGGCTTACAGGAATTGATGCCTTAAAATAATCCTTATGGTTGGAGAAGTAAAAGATTATAAGCGTTCCTAGTAGCTTAAATGTGATTTAATCCATTGTTGTATATCTCTTTCTGACTTTTGAAATTGCTAATCTAAATTAACTTTCAAGATACCTCTTGCTGGTTTGATTTGCTGTAATTTAATGGCCAGGTGGAAAATCAAAATAAACTACCGAAATAATTTTTACATTTGAAAAAACAAATCCAGTAAAGAACTAACTATTCTAGTAGACCAGAGACCACAAGGCAGTCAAGTGATAATTAAAGAATCAATAAAAGAGTATTCTTTGAAAATTTTGATTGGAAGTTGTATATTTTTTATTTTGCAAGTTGCCTTTTAAGAAACTGGGGGGAGGATGATTTGAGAAAAACATAAAGGAAGACGAAGCTAATATATCGAGAAAGGAAAACAAGATAAAATCTAAAATATCGAGTGCGAGACTGACTGTTTCAGTTCTGCAAATTATCGGGTAATTGCAATTTTCTTAGTTATTTTAACATATTCCTATTGACATTTTTGGGTCTCGAATTGTTTGGGATCCTTCATATGATATCCTATTTAAACATATGGCAGGTCTTCGTACTGTAATGCTTCTTGCAAATTCAAGGTTTTATATTATCATCCAAGTTATTCTTTGTCCTTTAACTTTTTTGTTTTTCAATCCAGTACCATAAAAAATCTCTTGAAAAGCATCCCAAAAAAGAACTTAAGAATGAAAATGTTTGTTATTAAATGCGAACCTACAAGTTCAAGTTAAAAGGGTTATGAAAAATGTTGTCGCCTTATCGATACAGAAGAAGATAATCACATGCAAAATACCAACGAGAGGGAATGTAAAACAATTTTTATTTTGTTATGCTTGAACATAAATATCTACCGCAGTGAGTCAGTCCAAGCCATTCACATTGCATTCTAGCTTCTCAAACCTGCAAGACAACCCATCATCATCCTGACTTAAAGAGGAGAATCGCGACTTGCCCCATGTAGAAGTATATAAAATGCTTGGTCTCGTGAGTCACATAAGAACCGAAGTTTCTGCCGACGATGCAGTGCCAAGTTGGGTTGTATTTCTTGTCGAATTCCTTTTTGATGAAGGCAGCGATATCCTTTTCAATGTTGAACTTCTCGAGAGCTTGATTAGCGCAGTCGATAGCGTCTTGGGACATCTCTTCTGCCATATCGGCGTTCTTAATAACTGCTTTTCTGTCTGCTTGAGCCATTTTTTGAGTTAGCTTGTCTTTTTTCTTTCTTTGTATTTTATTTTTCTTTTTTTAAATTTTTTCTAACTTTTTTCTCTCTGCTTTTGTATGTGTTTCCCCCAACCCAACTCAAAGAAACTCTTTCTCTTGTCTTTCTCACTCTTCCCTCCCTTTTAGCACAATTATTTGAATATGCATTAATTCCGTAAGAGTTAACTCTCTTTCCCCGATCATTACATACAAATCAAAACTTTTCTATGCTTTGATCCTTTTTTTTCTAGTATTGTTTTTTGCATTCTAAAAAATGAACCAACATAGGGCTTTAAGGCATCTTTTAAGAACTAGCTCAATAAAGCAGCCCAAATAATATCATCTCATAACTCTTTTTCGCAGCACACAAATTCCAAAAAAATTATTAGGAACTTAGAAAAAGTAAATAAATAGAAGAAAACACACATCCACAAAGAGAGATATTAATCATAATAATGCATATTAGTGTGAGACACTGTTCACTGTTTACCACTAAGATTATTCATTTCAAACTTTTAGTGTTGTTGCTGCTATAATTAGGAGGCAATATCTTGGCGAATTTCACAAGATCTTCGATTGATTGATAATATTCTAAATCTCTAATTTTGAGCAATCCTTTCTCGATCTGCAATCTCCGAGATACTCTGCAATAACAAAATCATTATCAACATTAGCAAAACACACATATGCCTTAACACATCAATTCCATTTTAGTAGCTGGCATAGATAGCCATTAGCTGATTCTAATTAGGAAATAAATAAAAGAAAAGTCAAATCATTTTTTTAAGATTTACTCAATAAAGAATGCGTTGAGCCCATCTTAGCTTGCAAATGCTGTAGGCATCATTAATGCATGGGAGTACTCGATGAGTGCAGGAAAACCAATAATGATTTTTTGTAGGAACCCATTTGGCTTATTGTAGAGGATCAGCTAGACACATGTGTACTCTTTGATCTGTAAGATCACAAGTTTGTATCGCACTTCACTCACTTTACTAAACACAAGAAGCACAAAAGGGGATGATAATGAAAAATTAGATATTTTTACACTGATTGTTGTGTAGTTTTTGTTACATGTATTTGGAGAATATGATATCTTCCTTTGATATAACCTATCCACCGAATGCTCCTAGCGATTGAGTAGTATTCACGGACTGAAAGGAAGCATGGCTGAAATTGTCATCCATTTGTTGTTGCTAATATTTTTGTTGTGATGATGGCGCTACTTGCTGCTATTTGTTATTCACGTTTGCCCCATTTGTGAACAGTTTATTGATATTCTTAGATGTTAAAGCTGCTGATGCAGGTGAAGAATCATTATTAGTATTATTAATATTTCTGTTCCTGCTGGTTTGTTATTTCTTCAGGAATTGGGAGAACAGGAGTTCTGACTGTTTCTTGCAGAAGTCTCCTTCTTAATTATTCTCAGTGAGATGGGTGTTAAGTGTAAAAGCCTAAACAATCACATTAAACAAAATATATTCATATTTTTAATATCCGATAATGGGGATACATTCAATACAGCAATAAATCTTATCAAGAGCAAATATGTAGTTTTCAATTATATTTTCAATCGCGTCCAAAACGAGCAGCTCTACCCACTCAATAGTTGAAAGGAATGCTCTGATAAATGGTTTTTTACTAAGGCGGTCATCAATCTGATTCTGAAAGGAATTTTTTAATGAATTTATAATACTCATTTTCATATTGTTTTTAAATAGACTGTTATTTTGAGTTTATTTTCACTATTCGATTGATAAGGAATCTTTACTTTTCGATTCAAATATAGCTGCACATCATTTTTTGTTTTTTACACAATCTTGTTCCAAATTCTAGCTTGGTAACAAATAGCAGAACAATTCCCAAAATTTCGCTTGCTTCAATTTCAAGTTAAACTCAAGAAAAAGAGACAAATAATTTTATAAGAAGCCCTAGATTAGGCAATCTGCTAACTGAGATAGCATAATTGATAAGCCCATATCAATATTTAACAATATAGAGGACAGTCAATAGTGATAAATCCTCCCCGTCCTTTCAAAGGAAAAAGAACAAATGTCTGAGGAGAGAGAGAGGAATACAAATATAATATTTTTCCTCATAAAGATTCATCAGATCAATAAATATTTCAAAGGATTAAAACGGGAATATAAATAATAATCATCAGAATATAAATAATAATAAAAGAAAAAGAGAGAGATAATAGACAGGAAGATCAAGAAGAACTAAATGAACTAATCAGTTGCTTATCATTTTCACTCCTCTTGCATATGATCCCCATCAAGTGTAAATGCAGTTGGTAGTTGCTGCATCGAGAGAGATTAAATCGATGTTTATTTATGGTTTCCCTCTAATAGAGGAAAAATCCTTTGCTGGAATTGCTACTGCTACTACTGCTATTGTTGTAATAACGAATAGCTTTCTTAACTTATTTCTTATCCTTTATTCAATTATAATTATCCATTTATGTTGTTGCTGTTGTAATTGCTATTTGCTGTGGTGTTAGAGTGATCTGTCTTGAGATCAAGTTCGTTAAGCTACTAAGAAGAAGAGAACACACCCGATTCAAAGAATGAATTGTTAGTGTTAAGGTTGTTAGTGTTGCTATTCATGTAAAGCGCTGTTATCAATTCACTGGAATCCTAGAGTTGCTCCCCAGAAACCATAGGTTATTCAACACAACAAGCCTGTGCTTTTTCCATACCAGAACAGCAGTTATTGTTAATTTTTTAAGAAATCTATTGCTCGTTTTAGATCTCATTATTCATAGAATCTTCATCACCTCCATATGCGTCTTCGTTAGTGATGGATGCAGCTGATTCATCAAATTT
>Ga0302271_10004575_pt1 | contig 10973 bp, 8 predicted proteins | sample III_Bog_N1_1_FD_198767 | JGI IMG/M metagenome (GOLD analysis project Ga0302271, IMG submission 198767) | Peat permafrost microbial communities from Stordalen Mire near Abisko, Sweden - III_Bog_N1_1 | ecosystem: Environmental > Terrestrial > Soil > Wetlands > Peat | place: Sweden: Abisko... | reverse complement strand
ACACCTCTAACAAGAAAAATTCATAAATTTAATAAACCCCGAAGATTGAGTTTCTCCAGAAAAGCAAATTATCTCTTCCCAACACTTACCTCGAGAACTCTCGCTATTGACTGAAGGCTTTTCGTAAGACTTCGCTTTAACTTTCTCCAGAGTCTCGTCAAGTTGTTTGCTCATTTCCCTTAAAGTCTAGATGAGTCTATCGTTTGAAGTTTTTAGCTTAGTTGCTTCGGTTTACCTTTCAAAAAGAATTGAAAAAGCATGAAGTATGTCTCGAACAAGAAACTAAGAACTATTTGATAATTCTTGTACAATTTCTTGAGTCTTTTTTGAGGGATTCCAGCAATACATTGAGAACATTGAGCTTTAAGTTTGAGGACTTTTTGTGCAGCATTATCCGAACTACTCACTTATCCTGATGATTCACGTAATTTATCAGGTGATAACTGCTAATGCGCAGATGAAGGTATTTCTTGCACATTATTATTATTATTTTAATTCGGATTGAATTCTTATGAAGCTGCTTCACGAAGAGAAATATATGCATCTGGACCTCTAGGTGTAGTTTACATTTCCATTTCCCTGTGTGTGACTGTTTCTTTAGGCTGCTATTACTAGTTCTATTCGTTTTATGCTTGAGTGGGTGAATTTTAAAGTCCATTGAGATCTCTCAAAGGAGGAACCTATGGCTAATTTTAAGTTCCAACTTAAACTTACTACTAACTCATTTTTCTTAAGCACTAAATCGAATACTAGTATTTGTTCTTAGAGTCTTTGTATGAGTATATAAATCTAACGAAAAGCTTTGTGAGTTTTCTTAGGATTATTGGAATATGTAAGCAAGTTCTTCTTTAAATCTATTTCTTGGATTGTAATAAAAAAAATAACAAAATTTACAGAATCTACTTTTTTGTTAAGACTTTTTTATGGATTTTAGTTAAAAAAAATCAAACATTGCAAATTCGAAGATTTTCGTAAATCTCTAGATTTTTCAGAATCACAAAGTTATATTCTCCCCATAACTGTTTTATTAATTTGTTTGGTTATAATTAGATCTTTTCTGTTTTCTGTTTTGTTTTTTTCATCCATTTTGGGTTGAGTTCATCTAAAGAGATCATATTTTATTATTTTATTTGATCCTGTTTGAGTTCTATTTATCTGGTACTACTGATTAAGTCAGCAATTTAGAACAAATTAATGAAAGAGAAAAATTGGGTCATTTTGTAAATGAATGGAGATAAACATATTTTATATTAAGAATATCGTCACATTCAAGAATTATTTTGTCTTGGATAATGCATCCCTTGTATCTCACAAGAAAAGACAAACACAAATCAGTGCCACCGTGTAGAAGATTAAAATAGAAGAGTGCATGCTATTAAGAATGCAATTGATGTAGTTTTATTAAATTGGAGGAAGTATTTTTGGTTGCAACGATCGGCATGCAGTAAATACAGAAGATTCAAACGTAGGTAAGTACTAGGAGATGTTCCAGAAAGATTTTTCAATTTTAAACTACTCTTCTTTGGTGGTGAGACAAGATCTGAAATTTTAAGAAAAACCAAAGCAAGATTGATCCCAGTCAGAAGGATTATTTTAAGCTTGTTCTAGAGCACACTAATCAGCTGAGGATTGTAGATTAGTTAACCTAGTGGAAGGTAATAAGGCGACTTTACTTCTTCTGAAACATGTCTAGTATTCTTCGATGTAATTGCGAGTTGATTGAGATAATGAGGAGTATAATACCACTTATTTTTAGGAAATACACTCAGCTGAAGCAACTTACGCATACTCGTAATAGGAATTCTAATATGAAAAATCTTAACCTTGCTTTGATTCAATGTATTCAGCATCAAAGCAAGTTGTTTTTATGCAAGAATCAAAAATACGCATCAGATTCACACAATCCTATTCGTCTTTTGGTTCAGCACCTAGATTCTTACATGAAAAAAAGCCAATGTCCTCTAGACATTGACTAAAGATAGATTCATATTCTTTCAAGTACACTGCTGATTTATAATCCACTCGAGTTTGTACTGCATTCGAAGCTGCTCTTGATTTGGAAAGTCCACTATGGAATTAGCTAGAAGAGGCTGTAGCAGCAAGAATAAAGCAAATAGTCAGGGCCATACTATTTGCTTTCGAAATAGTTGCAATCACTCTCATTTTTTTGGTTATGTTTTTTTATTTCCTAAATTGTGCTGAGTCAAATAATTATTTTTGATGGATGCTAAAATACAAATATTTCATCCCACCTAACACATAGGATAACTCATCACCCAGAAAATAAATATAAATGCTTTTTTGTGAATTTCCTAGAGAAACAAACCCTTTCAATGTAGACAATTCTTATGTCTCAAAAAATAACTTGAATCTCAAGACAGTAGTTTATTTTTATAATTTTGGCTTTTAGGGACAACTTCTTTCATTTTTTTCTTCTATTTTGAGAGGCTTTACGTTGTAAATACATGTGATTTCATGAATTAAATGGATAAAATTTTAAAATTGTTGGTACTAAGAGAAAAAATAGATAAAATAAACAATGAATAATTTCATAAAGAAATTAAGGGATAGTTTCCTCTTTTTCTCCAGTTTCCACAAAAAATCTTCTTAACATTTATTATTATTATTATTCAGGATAATGAAATCCATTTGAGTTAATCAAACACAAGAACTCTTCTTTCATTTTCAAGGCAATTATCTGTATTTTCTCCAGCAATATTCTGCAGAGCAAATATTTTATTATTTTAGATTACAGGCAAATTATTCCAGAATGCCTCCGAAAATGGTAATCGCTTTGAATTAATATAAGTCAAAGCATAATCAGCTGTTAGATTATTATTAATATTTCCAATAATCGGATTGGTATTTGATTTAGCATCTTTTCCTGCTAGAGTTCTTTAATTTGTTTTATCTTGCTTTTCTCCTTCTCCTTACGAGACTGTATGCCTATTGTTATCATCATCATAAGATTTTTCTTCTTCATTTATTTGAAGGATAAAAGACTAATCCGATCCTGAATTATCTTCATGATATCCTCCAAAAACAAATATTCTATCACCTGCTACTTGAATAGCTGCAGAAGTACTCAATAGACAAAACTCATTTGTTATTTTACTATTTAACCCATTAGCGTTCTTAATTGTAGGATCTATTATTTCCCAAACATCTTCTTGCATATCGTATTTCTCAATATAACTATTCAAAACTCCTCCATCTGCTTCTAACCCTTCGCCTATCCCTCCGAATTTATACAGATATCTATCATTAAAAGAACAAAGTGCCAATGATGCTGCTGGATGATTCATACTTCCTACTCGCTCCCATTTTAAAGTACTTAAGTTAAACCTTTCACATTTATTTGTCATAATGTGCTTATCTCCATAGCCTCCAACAACATAGATTTTGTTATTCAGATAAGCTATCCCATGCGAACTCCTACCAGATATCATATTTCCAAGTGGCTGTAGGCTTCTAGAATTCCAATTATATTAATAAATCTACCCACTTTTTTGCATCGATCCATCAGGAATTGTTCCACCTGTTAGATACAGCTCCCCTGAAGGAAGAGCGATAGATTTATGAAAGGAAGGAACACGAAAGGAGATTTGTAAATCAACAGTGAGGAATTGTAAGTTTGGTTGGTTTTATTTGGATTTAGGAGAGGATTGAAGGATTTTTAGATAGCGTTCGAGAGTTGATAAATCAATGTAATGCAGTTTATTGTAATCGTTTTAGAAGAAATGCAAGTATTTCCTAGGTGCTCTAGAGTCAAAAGTGTCCTTTGCTGTGATCTCGATGGAGTCAGAGATTGAAGGTTGTAGAGGTTATTTAAAGTTTTATGTAGATTTTTATGAAAAAAGTTAATTTCTTGAAATAATCACTGGTTGATTCTGCACTTGCAGTTGGATTGATCTTTAAATCTCTTCAGTGAGAAAGAATAGTCTAGATTCATCGAGTCGAGGGTAAATTCTTTGGATTTTTGAGGCTGAAGCTGCTCTGTTAAGTTCATTTTTGAACCGACCGACTATTTAAGAGACATCCATTTAGCAGATCCTTTGAATAGCTTCCATACTGTTTTCATAGGAATCTAGTAATGAATGCAGTTCATTGAGTTCTTCTATGGTTGCTCTAGTGGGAAATAATTAAGAAAAAGAGATGAGTTTATTAGAACAAAAACATAGAAAAAAAAATGTATTGTCTTTTTGTCAAACCTCATTTTTGTGAAAATCGGTTGGAAGTTTGAAACTTGCGCTAAGATATCTTTTTAGTTCTGCACGAGCTTATCTTCTAATGTTTTGAAATGCGCATCAATCAGTTCTTGGATTCTTGTTCGCTGAAACTAAAGCATTTGTAATGCTTCATCTAGGTTATCCTCAGGTAATAGGAGACTCGATTCGCCTTGCATAATTGACTATTCTAGAAGATGCGTTGAATCAAGAATCTTGGCTTCACATCTTTATTTGACACCTTTGATTGTTTCAATTTCAGCATAATTTGATTATTGTTTATGCCAAGTGTTATGGTAGGGTACACATTCAGGACAAAGAGGGCATAGACATTCTGGGCAGCTACAAAAATTAGTCACTCTTTCACCAGGATGTTCACTGCATTCTATCCAACCCAAATTGTATCCGCTAGACTATGAAAAGGACTGTGGAATCGATGGCTGTACAGATAATTACTGTTAAGAAGTTCTTTATTACAGCGATTACTATTAAGTTTATTATTGCTGGTTTCTGACACCCTAGATTTTTAGCAATTGTTATGATTAGAATTAGTAGTTACTGAAGGAAATAGTACTATTTATAAGAAAATGAGAGTAACTTACACTAGGAGGCGTGTTGAATTGTCCAATCATTGAGACCAAAAACTTCTAAACGGTAAAAGAAAATCCAAGGAAATTATTGTTTTGATTAAATATTATGCCAAAATTTGAATTTCAGCTTCTATTTTTTCCTAGGCTTCGTATGAACCGTCGGATTGGTTGATTGATTAATAAAAAGGCCTGAATAACTGTAAAGAACTTATTTATAAGATTCTTAATTCAAAATAATAATTTGATTTTCTTTTTCTCAATTTTTGATGAAAAAATAATATTAATAACTATCAATATTAAGGCATTAACCTTTCTATTATTTTCGCTACTCTTTTTTATTCAATAAAATGACATTTCTGCTTGTGGTAAGCTTATCTTTTAAATTGGATAAATTATTTTTTCATGAACTTAATAATTTCTGAAGACTTTTTTATAAATTATGCAATTCAATCTGCATTTTAGTATGCTTTTTGCAAAATTACAAGATATTAATACCTCCACTAAGTTATCTTGAAATTAATCAAAAAAGAGAATACGTAACTGCGAGAAAGTGAGAATGAAACAAATGAATCAAAAAATTACAAATTAAAAACATATTTATAAATATCAAATTCTTCAAGTTGGTTGTCTCTGTTAATCACAATGCGAAGAGCTTTCGATGGATCTGACATTGTAAAATAGCAAACAAACAAAAACACAATAATACTCTTGATTTTGTATATCTTGCCTTCTAACTATTCTTGCTTTCTTAACAACTTCTTTATCCTTCACAGCATCAGTAACAATAACTAGGCTAAAGGCAATAAGGGTTTCCTCCACGCCCATAAAGTGCAAAAGTGCTCATGTATAATAATCTCAATCAAAATAATTATGGAAACGAATACATTGACGATCCAGCAAATTATTCGAGAAATCAAATCAATGTAAGGGAAAGCAGTGGTGCTCCTTCTGCTCGTGGATATTAGCCATAAAGATAGCAAAGTGGAGGCATGTAAAGACATTTAAAAAAATATGCATGATCAAAAAACAAAAATAGTAATCTTGATTTTTTTTTTGGTATGCTAGGAAGAGATAGTCTTCTGCTCATAGAAATTTCGAAAATAATGCACTTCAGGCAAATAAGCCTGCTCCATTTCTAGGAAAGATCAAGTAATTATTGAGTTAGATATCAAAATAAAAGAATTATTGATTTCTTGGAGATAAATAATAAAAAAATATCTTATGTGAATAAGCAGCTAGAATGTGAACAGTTCCTTCAGCGACGCATAAAAGCACATGCCTAGAATCATTTCTTAAGATAAGGAGCAGCTGTATGCAGATACCTTGAGTCTGAAAACTAAAGTGAACGAGTTAACTGAGGAAAATCTCAAGATCAAAACGAAACTTTTCTAATCTGAGGTAAACAAAACAAAATTCAAATGAAACAAAAAAACTGAATAAGAGTATTTAAATATTATTGATTCAGTTTTTTTGTTTCATTTACAATAATTATGCTCATTTTGACTCTGAATATTCCAAAGAGAGAATCAGGGAAGTTGAAGAAGATGCTAGAATAATATGAAGGTAACGCTGTAGTTAAAGGGCAATTCCCAAGAACAGAAGTAAAACAGAAATTGAAATAGTAAATCCATAAAATATGAAATAAATGATGAATTTATTAGGGCAATAGTCACATTACAGAGAGTTTAAAGAAGAATGTGAAAGATCTAAGAAATGATCTGCAAGCTCGAGATGAAGAAATTTCATAAATGAAGAAGTAGCTGAAGTATACAAGAGTTCAAGAGTTAGATATCGAGAGGAAGTCATTCATGGAAGAGTGTTAAAGATTGAAATAATTACTCCAACAAGCATGCAATGAAAAGATGCAAGTGCTTATGTAAAAATAAAGAAAATATGTGCAATTATTTTGTCAATAGTAGATTTTTTTTTCTTAATAAACAACACTCGAAATCTTACTAAAATCATTTTTTTTTGTATTACAGAAAAGAAACAGATTTCTAAAAATTAGAGGAGCGGACTCATTTAGCTATTAAAGAAGCATAGGATGTACGCGTATAAAATAGAGATCTTCAAATGGAGATTCAAGCTATGCAGAACATTAACTCATCCCTTTCAGTAAGACATATTTGATCATTTTAGATTTGCACAATTTACAACAAATATTTTGATAACTGTGAACAGCAAAAATCAAGTGAAATTCTCAAAAAATGTTAAGATTAAGTGTTTAAATTGAAGAACAGCTTAAAAGAAAAAGACAGAGAAATAATAGAATTAAAAAACTCGTTAGCACGTTTGAGAGGATAGCCTATTTCAAAGGGAGCAATTAGTGGAATGCGTCCTTCTTCAGCGAAAGTAGGAGGCAAACTGTTTGGGGAGGATCTATTACAGTAAAAAGATTAGATGATTAGTGCTTTACAGTAAGAGGTGAGTAGATTATAGTCTTAAGAGAAGCTCAAAATGGAGCATTCAAATGAGTTACATAATAACAGAGATGACATTGAGAGTCTCAATAACAGAGATCTGACCATGACAAATGATAAACTTAGATCATAATTAGCAAATAGTAATAATAATTAAGAACTTATGGAGAATCAAGAAAAACTGCTGGAATCTTATGGGAAAGGGGAGGTAATCACTGATATACGTGTCACCAGAGTTAGAAGAGAAGATATTCTAAGAATCGGTATGATAAGAAGATACTTTTTTCTAGGGTTGATTTTGACTCATAATAATTTAAAATAAAATGTTTAGGAGAAGAACTGTAGTACAAGCTTAGAGCACAAAGCTTAAGTGAGAATGAAGCTGCACAGGGGCTTTTTGATCATCTAAAAGCAAGCAGCTCGATTAGGAGTCTTCATGGGCTATTCCAAGAGTATTAAAGATGAGAAATGAAAAAATAAAATCATTAAAAAAATTATGTGAAATGATGAATTTCAATTGATTCTAGCTAATTTGTTATTGGTTTGATTTAGGACTCCATTCTCTTTAGAACCAAGTAAATCATTGTTGTTCGCAAGATATCTAATCGAAGAGCAAACCGGAGAATATGGATTTTCCTGGGATGCGGAGAGACAAAACTAAGCTGTTTTTGAATCCTTTAGAGATGCTGTTGGAACTTATAAAGTATTCTCAACTGCTTATGCTAAGAAACTATATGATTCTTTAGTTGAAGTATTCTTAAGGAATAGAGCTGGAATAAAAGCTGCTCTTGAATCAAGAGAAAGACAAGATGGTTCTGTAACAAAAGAAGATTTTCTTGAATCCTTTGAGTTACTTGGGATTCTACTTCAAAAAGATTAGATTTCTTTTTTGATTATGGCGATGATCTTGCGTTCACCTGGTTTGGATAAGCTGCATTACAAGGAAATATTAAAGCTCTTCAAAGGAAAACATGGAGAAGAAGTCAATGAAGATGAAGATGAGGAGGAGTATGAGAACGAAAATGAATATGGATATGATAAATATTTAGTCTAACAGTAAATGAATTATCCTGCAGAAAACGGTCATCATGAAGGAATAGACGAAGAAGATGGTGAGTATTATGAAGATGAAGATGATGAAGAGATAATGGAAGATAATTTTGTTGGGTAGAATACTGAAAAGAGCAGAGGAGGAAGAGGAGGAGGAAAAAATAATTTCGAGATATCTGAAGAACAAGCCAAAAGTGGAATGGCACCTGAAGAATATGATAGGTTACTGAAGCAAAAAGAGCAAGAATGGATAAGCAGTTGGAAGGATGAAAGTGATAAAGAAACTAATAAAAAAGGAGGGAAAAAGAATACATAATAATAATAATAATAATAATAATAATAATAATAATAATAATAATAATAATAAATGAAGTAATAGATGTAATAATAAGGGTAATAATAGTTACAACAATAATAGAGATAATTGTAAGAAAACCAACAGAAAGAGCAGTAAAAATAGAAGAATTCATCATTACAGCAGGAGTAAAAGAAAAGCTAATAATTAGTAATTGAAGAACATTGGGAAGAACCACGAAATAAGACATCATAAAAAAACCCTCCAAACGAGAAAAGTAAAAAAATATTTAAGATATTTTGATTCTAAAATGAGTTTTATTATTAGAAGAGGAAGAAGAGATCATGGAAGTTGTAGATGAGGTGCGCATTCAGCCGCAATAGTAAAAGGTAAGCAAAAAAATATTAATACATTTTCAGAATTATTTTGATAAAAAAATGTCGAATTTGAAAGATGTTTCTCAAAATATTTATTTCCTTATTGGGTACACAAATGATTAGATTTACAATAATCCTTTGTTTTTTCGTAATATCTAGGCAATAATTGAAGCAAATAATTACGAGGAAGAGTTCGACATCGTGTCCGATGATGAATAATGAATAATCAAAAGTTGAATATATTTTTAGCTTTTCTTGTATTGAAATCTGAAAACATTGTTAAGTTAATTGTGCTAGACATCTTACATAAATGCTAATACCATATTCTTCTCTTTTCTAAACAAAAAATTGTTTTTTTCTTCTTTTCTGTGGAGGAAATATTTCATATTTTAAATAGCTACAAAAGCAAGAGAAGACTGGGGATATTTAAAAATATATATATTCTGCGAACAATATTATCGATAAATCATCATCATGCAACGGTGTGCTTCTCTCCCTTGGTCTTGAGGGAAGCTGCCTTTCTGTCGAGGAGGCTCTGTCTGCACTTGTCCAACTTGATCTTGGTCAAAACGAGTTGAGAAGCGGCCAAGGGAATCTAGTAGGGAGCACCTGTTATTTTTGAAAATCATAAATAATGTTAGAAATCGAGTATTTTAAGATGAAGAAGTGTATTATATCAAAATAAGAAAACTTATTAATTCTCTCATTTTGGTCAATAATTGCATATGAATTATCACTTTTTCTTGGTAACTTTAGCTTTATTATCTAATCATATTTTAAGATAAGTTCTTGGAATGAATAAATCCTCCTGAAACCCTTTATTCGCTTTTGGTTATTTTGATGAATCTAGTTTTTTTTAATTATTTTTCTATTGAAATCTGCTTTAGTTATTTAATAAATAGAATGGGAATATGATTTCATACCATTAAGCTTGTTCTTGGAGATTTTCTCAACGTGGATAGCCCATTTCTTTCTGTAAACCTAGGTGACCTTGCCTTTGTTGCCTTTGAACTTGCCTGTTTAATATGAAATTATATTTTTGTAACTCCTTCAATCCCCTAGCTTTTATCAAAAAAGATTTCTACCTCTGACAATGAGAACCTCGTCGTCTTTTCTAATGGGAAGAGATCTAACTGTGTATTTAGCTCTGAGTTCCTTGGAAAGGTGAGCAGACATAAGGGTCTATCTAATGTGAGAGGGAGAGGCGAAGTGAGCCTTTCTCTATTTTCTTCTGGAAGAGGTAACTTCTAAATTTGGGAGAATAGACGTGAGCTAACTTGGAAAGAAAATGTCATAAAGAATTCTTACCAACGTGAGTCTTCATTGAATATGAGTATGTGTGTGTGTGTATAAAGTTGCTTTTATTTTAATTTAATATCTTCCCCTTTTTTTCGATGTCCTCTCTCTCACTTTTTAATTAGCCTTATCGCTGCGCTCTCCTCCCCTGTTATCTTTAATTTTATCTTCGAAATAATTTAATTTCTTTTTGCTTTTTCGATTCATAGTACTTTCGCAACGAAGTAGAATGAACATTCAGACATAATCGATTAATCTCTTGGGCTATTTATCAAAGTTTGATGGCAGATTTTCAAACGTGAAAGATAACCGAGAATTTTTAGGGATAAGCAAATAGCATTTTTTTGAAATATTTTAAAAAGCAAAATAGAGGCAAAATTGAAAAATTTTCTCCTTAAGATTCATTTATCTTGCAAGAGATCTAAAAACAAAGGAGCATAAAGATCTTTTCCCATATTACTAACGAAAAATAAGAGTGATAAATATTGAATTTTCATTTAAGCTACAGGCAAAGAAGCACAAAAAAGAAGTTAAATCAACAATCTTTTGGGGGTAATCTTATGCAATGAGAAAAAACAAATTTCCAGAAATCTCAAGCTTGGATAGCCTTGCCTGCCTTGGGGAGGACCCATTCGGGGAGACGAGCCTTGAGTTTTTTAGTTTTGTTTGAGCCGTTGTCGACGGGGAGTGCAGCGTTTTGCTGAAGTTCTGCCTTGATG
>Ga0302271_10004573_pt1 | contig 10975 bp, 4 predicted proteins | sample III_Bog_N1_1_FD_198767 | JGI IMG/M metagenome (GOLD analysis project Ga0302271, IMG submission 198767) | Peat permafrost microbial communities from Stordalen Mire near Abisko, Sweden - III_Bog_N1_1 | ecosystem: Environmental > Terrestrial > Soil > Wetlands > Peat | place: Sweden: Abisko... | reverse complement strand
GCTATATACTATTCTTCACAGATTGCTTATGAACAAAACATGTATCAGACAGCTCTGGAGGGATTCATGCGGCTGAAGGATGATGAAACATTTGGAGGTATTGTGCCATTTTATATTGTTCAGATTCTTTATATGCAGAAAGATTATGAAGGAATTTTAAAGATGGCTCCTGATCTTCTCAAATCTGCGGGAAAAACCAGAGCAGTTGAACTTTACAGATTTATCGGCGATGCTTACTATAACAAACAAAATTATAAAGAAGCCCTTCCATACCTTGAAAAATATTCAACCGGAGCTAAAGCAAGTGACAGAGAGGATAAATATGAGCTTGGGTATTGTTATTACAAAACCGGAGATTTTGACAAAGCAATAAAATTACTTTTAGAAATTGGTGCCAAAAGTGATCTTCTCAGCCAGAATATCTGGAATATTCTTGGCGATTGTTATCTCCAGAAAGGAGACAAAACCCGTGCAAGGTTAGCCTTCGGACAGGCATCACAGTTAGATTATGACAAATCTATCAAGGAAGAATCCTTATATAATTATGCAAAACTGACTTATGAAACGGCATATGCTCCGTTTGGAGAGGCAATTGCAGCTTTTCAGGAGTATGTCGATCTTTATCCGGGATCGAAAAGAATTCAGGAGGTTTACGATTATCTGGTGGGTACTTTGATGCAGATCAAAAACTACAAAGCCGCACTGGCTGCCCTCGATAAAATAGGCAACAAAGACAGTAGACTGGAAGAGGCATATCAGAAAGTTGCATTTTTCAGGGGATTGGAGCTGTTTAATAATCTCGAGTTTGAACCTTCAGTAGACATGTTTGATAAGTCTCTTAAGTATGAAAAGTACAACCGTCAGATAAGGGCACGGGCTATCTACTGGAGAGCTGAAGCGAATTACCGGCTTGGTCATTTTGATCTTGCAAAAGAGGATTACGAGCTGTTCATGGGACTCCCTGGTTCTTCATTTCTTAGCGAAAATAATCTTATAAGGTATAATCTGGGGTACACCTTATTTAATCTGAAAGACTATACAAATGCCCTGAATAATTTTAAAATTTTCGAATCAGGCGATACAACTGCCCGGCCGGAAGTGATTGCCGATGCAAAGGACAGAATAGCTGATTGCTATTATATTGTTACCAGCTATCCTTCAGCTATCAGTTATTATGACAAAGTTATAGCATACGGAAATCTTGATGCCGATTATGCCATGTTCCAGAAAGGATTCTCGCTCGGTCTGATGAACGACACCAAAGGCAAAATAGATGTTCTTACTGCTCTGATTCAAAAATATCCATCCTCTTCATATGTGCCTGATGCGATATTCGAACGAGGACGGGCATACCTGGTTATGGAGGATTACAAAAGAGGTGAGTCGGATTTTATTTTGATTCTTTCAAATTATCCTGGAAGCTCTTTCGTCCCACGGTCTGAAGTTCAGCTTGGTCTCCTCTATTATAACCTCGGCGAGAATGAAAAAGCTATTTCACAATACAAAAAGGTTATCGAAAATTTTAAATCAACTCCCGAGGCAAGAGATGCCATGACCGGTCTGAGAAATACGTATGTTGATCTGAATGATGTGGATACTTATTTTTCTTATGTAAAGACTCTTGATGGATATGGTGATATCAATCTTGCAGAGAAAGATTCACTTTTGTACATGTCAGGTGAAAATCTCTTTATGACCGGAAAGTATGATAAAGCCACAGGAATACTTAAAAATTATCTTGATGAATTTCCGAATGGTAGTTTCAGACAAAATGCCCAATATTACCTTGCAGAATGTATGAGATCTTCAGGCAATACCGATGAGGCACTTAAATTGTACAGAGAGGTGGCGGACCAGCCTAACAACCAGTTCCTCGAACAATCACTGATAGCTTCTTCCTCAATATTGTTTGATAAAGAGGATTATCCGGCAGCACTCGATTACTACGAGAAGCTTGAGAAAGTGTCCTCAAATGATGAGAATACTCTTCTTGCACTAAAGGGAGAACTTAAATCGGCTTATCAGGCAGGTGATGCTCAAAAGACAATCATTGCTGCCGGGAAAATAAACAGTTCTCCGAATATACCACAAGAGCTAACCAGAGAGGCTACATTTATGAGTGCAAAAGCAAATTATAGTCTTAATAATTTTGATGATGCATTAAGAGATTTCAGGAAGGTGGCTACAGAAGTTACCAGCGTAGAAGGAGCTGAGTCAAAATACAGGGTTGCCGAACTTCTGAACAAAAAGGATAAACCTGCCGAAGCGGAAAAGGTAATTACAGAGTTTATCGATCAGAAATCCCCTCATCAATTCTGGATGGCGAAAGTATTTCTTCTTCTTGCAGATATCAGTATTAAAAAAGGCGATTCACTGCAGGCCAGAGCCACTCTCCAAAGCCTGAAGGATTATTATAAGATTGATAATGATGGTATCCTGGATGAGGTAAAAGCTAAAATGAATTCCCTTGACCAAAATAAACCAAATACTGAGAAGATTGATAATCAGCAGAATAATGTTCAACAATAATCAGACTTGTTACAGAAATTGATTTGACATGACTAAAAGAAATCTTATTATACCAGTCCTCCTGATAATCTCTTTACTTCCCCTTAACGCCCAGGAAAAAAAGAAAGATGCAGGACTAAAAAGAGAGGTAACACTTTATAATCCATACAAACCCTCTCTTCCTGAATTTAAGAAAAGGAGCTTTTTACCTGACATGAACGATACATCGAAAGTCAAACCTTCGTTCCGTTATGATGTAAAAGCAACTCCATTTCTTCCTGAGTATACTATCAGTCCGATAAAGGCTGCAGCTTTACTGCCTGATCCTTTGCCAAAACTTTATAAGAGTTATGTAAATCTGGGTTTTGGAGATTATATTACTCCACTGGCAGAAATTAGTATTACCAATGAAAGATCGAAAAAGGGAGCTATTGGTTTTTACGCAAGACATTTCTCGACTAATGGCAAACTCGGAATTGATAATGGGTCCAGAGTTTTTGCGGGTTATATGGATAACGATGCTTCACTTTTTGGTCGTAGGTTCTTCAGAAAAAACGTACTCGCAGGATCTTTGGATTATTCTGGTAAGACCAGGTATGCTTATGGTTATAGTCCGGATATTCCATTCTATTTTCCTCCCAAGAAAGACATAAGAATACAATATAATAATATAGGCGCAAAAGTTTCATTTTCATCAATAACATTGGATTCTGCAGCTTTTTCTTATGATTTTAATTTTGGGTATAACTACTTCTCGAGCGAAAAGAGCATGAATCAGCGTAATGTTAGCTTTTCCGGGAAGATGGCTAAATCCTACAATGAGTTCTATGTCGGTTCAGGCATAAGCTATGACCACTACGGATATACAGACTTTCTTGCAATAACTCCAAAATATATAGCATCAATAAGTCCATTCATAAAGAAGAGCTCGGAATTATGGAGCTTTAAGCTGGGTTTTGAGGCATTGCTGGATAGAAATATGACACCCAATGCTAAGTTCCATGCATATCCGGATGTCAATTTCAGCTTTAATTTAGTTCCTTCCTATGTAAGTTTCTATGCTGGATTATCAGGAAAGCTTGAGAAAAATGAGCCATTGCATGTTATTTCTGAGAATCCTTATCTGGTTCGTGATGGGAGCCTTTATAAAATACCAAATACCAGTCATGATATAATTATTTTCACTGGTTTGAAGGGAAATACAGGAATTGGAGGGAATTATATATTATCGGCATCATATTCTCTTATCAGCGATATGCTGTTATATTCTAACAGAGTAATTCCTGGTACAATTCTTCCGCCTGATAAAGGAAACTATTTCTCTGCCCTTACCGACGATGTGGAGCTGCTTAACATTCATGGCGAAATGAACGGACCTATAAATGAAAAATTCTCTTTTACCAGTGCAGGTAATCTTTATAAATATACACTTTCAAAATTTGATTATGCATGGAATAAATCAAACTGGGATGCCAGATTTGGTTTAAAGTATAACCTCAGAGACAAGATTATTGCCGGTATTGAAATAAAAGCCCAGGGTAAGCGTAAACTGATAGCAAATGGGGAAAGTATTGGGATACTATCGCTTCTGCCTCTTGATAATCCGCCTTTGATGTATGAAATGCCTGTGCATTTTAATCTTAATCTGAGTGCTGAATACCGTTACTCCAAAATATTGTCATTCTGGACTAAACTAAATAATATCTCAAACAACCGTTACTATGAATGGGTTTATTATCCTACACAGGGATTCCTGTTCATGTTAGGGTTTACGTATAGTTTATAGCTGCCCTGCCTCTTGACAAGGAGTATAAATCTAAAAGTACGAGTACAAGAGAGCTGTTGAAAAAGTAAGTTTTAACGCAGAGTACCGCTGTGATGGCGCTGAGAGCCGCAGAGTAATTATTTGATAAATTGCACTTTGCGGTTCTCTGCGAATTCTCTGCGTACCTCTGCGTTTAAAGGATTTCGACTTTTTAAACAATTCCGAAGAGGGGTAAAAAAGTCACGGCACATTAGGAGGTGCTCAAAATTAGTCATAGAAATACATTCCCTTTATTTTGTTAATTTCTTGATGAGAATTGTGTATTATTTTTAACAATATTTTAAGGAAAAACAATTTAAAATCCGTATATTTGTACTGATAATTAATAATCATAATATCAATAATTTATAACAGGAATTGTGAGGGTGATTCTGACAGATGAAAGCAGTAAAAAATCGATTCTGATTTCATCATCTAAAAAACAATTTATTTATTATCAGAAGGAGTAAGTTAAGATATCTCTCCGTGATAGTTTTTTAGGCCTGTTATATCTAGAAGATATTATATTTTGTGAACTTAATATTTCAGAAAGAATGAGCGAGAATGAAAAGAAGTTGCAGGACAGTAAGGATTACTCAGCAGATAATATTCAGGTCCTGGAAGGCCTTGAGGCTGTCAGGAAGAGACCCGCAATGTATATCGGAGATATTGGAATCAAAGGGTTACATCATCTTGTATATGAGGTTATTGACAACTCAATTGATGAGGCTATCACAGGCTATTGTACCAGGATAGAAGTTATTATACAAAAGGATGGTTCGGTAACTGTCAATGACGACGGAAGGGGTATTCCTACCGGAATAATGGAAAAAGAGCAGAAGTCTGCTCTCGAAGTAGTTATGACCGTTCTTCATGCAGGTGGCAAGTTTGATAAGGATTCTTATAAAGTGTCGGGAGGTCTCCATGGTGTGGGGGTATCATGCGTAAACGCACTTTCAACTACTCTCTCTGCTGTAATTATGAGGGAAGGTGATATATTCAGACAACAATATGAAAAGGGGAAACCTGTTACTGCTGTAGAAGTTATTGGTAAATCCGATAAATCAGGAACATCAATAACATTTAAGCCCGATGGCACAATTTTCCAGACCACCGAATTTAATTTTGAAATTCTCGCCGCCCGTCTTCGCGAACTAGCTTTTCTTAATAAGGGAATCCTTCTTACTCTTAAAGATGAGAGGGAACTTATCGATGACGGGAATGGAGGAACAGCCCGTTATGAAGAATTTCGTTCTGAACAGGGGCTGAAGGAATTTGTTGAATACCTTGATGCAAACAGGGAAAGGCTTATCGACAAAATTATTCATATAACATTCGACAAAACCGAGATCCCGGTTGAGATAGCTCTTCAGTACAATAATTCATTCTCGGAGAATGTCCACTCTTATGTTAATAATATAAATACTATTGAAGGAGGGACACATCTTGCTGGATTCAGAAGAGGTTTGACGCGTACGCTCAAAAAATATGCTGAGGATTCAGGCGCCACCTCAAAACTTAAATTCGATATTAATGGTGATGACTTTCGCGAAGGATTAACAGCAATTATCTCGGTAAAAGTTGCTGAACCTCAATTTGAAGGCCAGACAAAAACGAAACTTGGAAACTCCGAGGTGATGGGAGCAGTGGACCAGGCTGTAAGCACAATGCTGACTAATTACCTTGAAGAAAATCCAAAAGATGCCAGAATAATTGTCCAGAAAGTCATTTTAGCTGCTACTGCCAGGCATGCTGCTCGTAAAGCAAGAGAACTGGTTCAGCGTAAGAATGTGTTATCCGGTTCCGGGCTGCCTGGTAAACTTGCCGATTGTGCTGACAGAGACCCGGCAAATTGCGAGATATACCTTGTGGAAGGTGATTCTGCAGGTGGTACCGCAAAACAGGGTCGTGATCGGGCCTTTCAGGCTATCCTCCCGTTAAGAGGAAAGATACTGAATGTTGAAAAAGCCATGCAACACAGGATTTATGAGAGCGAAGAAATAAAAAATATCTTTACGGCGCTCGGTGTTAATATAGGAACTGATGATGACAGCAAGGCTCTTAACACAGCCGGGCTTAGATATCATAAAATCATAATAATGACCGATGCTGACGTGGACGGCTCTCATATCACAACGCTGATCATGACCTTCTTTTTCAGATACATGCAGGACCTTATCAAAGGCGGAAATATTTATATAGCTACTCCTCCGCTCTACCTTATTAAAAAAGGAAAATCGGAACGGTATTGCTGGACCGAGGAAGAACGCGAACTTGCGGTTCAGGAGTTGGGACAGGGTAAAGAATCTTCTGTCGGAGTACAAAGATACAAAGGTCTTGGTGAAATGAACGCAGAACAATTGTGGTCTACAACCATGAATCCTGAAACAAGGACACTCAGGCAGGTTACCATTGAGAGTGCTGCTGAAGCGGATCATATTTTCTCGATGCTTATGGGTGATGAGGTACCGCCCCGGAGGGAATTCATCGAAACTCATGCAAAATACGCTAAGATTGATGTCTAACTTCTGACCAGTGCATAGATTAACTGCCGCTTTTATTCTGTTCCTGTCTTCTTTCGCATTAAAGGCTCAGGATCCTGGCAAAACCATAGCATCGGTTTTTAAAGAGGCTCTCTCAGACCGGACAGCCTATAATAGTCTTGAATATCTGTGTAAGAATACCAGGGGCAGACTGGATGGCTCTCCCGCTTTGGAAAAGGCTATAGAATATATGCGGCAGGCTCTCACAGATGCAGGTGCCGATACAGTATGGCTTCAGAAAGTAACCGTGCCTCATTGGGTGAGGGGCCATGAGAAATGTACTGTAAGCTCAAAAGTTCTTGGACATAAAGATCTTAATATAACAGCCCTGGGGCTTTCAGTAGGCACATCCGACAAGGGAGTAACATCGGGAATTATTGAAGTTCAAGATTTTGAAGAGCTCAAATCTCTGGGTAAAAGTTACATTAAGGGTAAGATTGTGTTTTTTAACCGTCCTTTTGATAATACACAGGCTAATTCATTTTCCGGTTATGGAGGTGCTGTTGAGCAACGGACTATGGGCGCATCCGAAGCTTCAAGGTATGGAGCTGTTGCTGTCATCGTAAGATCAGTGACTCCGGATCTCGATAATTTCCCTCATACCGGAGTTACACATTATGTTGATGACGTTAAGAAAGTTCCGGCTGTTGCTGTTTCAACTTTAGATGCAGAACTTTTAAGTAAGTGGCTTAAATCTGATTCAACGCTCACTGTCAATCTGATTTCCACATGCAATAACAATCCGGATACAACAGATTATAATGTTATCGGGGAAATTACCGGCACACTTAAACCGAATGAATATATTACAGTCGGTGGACATCTGGATGCCTGGGATATAGGTGAAGGAGCCCAGGATGATGGTGGAGGCTGTATTCAGGCAATTGAAATGATCAGGATTTTCAAAAAGCTCGGGATAAAACCAAAGCGTACTGTGCGTGCTGTTATGTTCATGAATGAGGAGATATCATCGACAGGAGGGAAGACATATGCTGAGGAGGCAAAAAGAAAAGGTGAAATTCATTATGCCTCACTGGAATCCGATCGTGGAGTTACAAGCCCACGGGGCTTTGGCTTCGATGCTGAGGGGGATGAACTTAAAAGACTACAGTCACTGGCTTCCTGGTTTGAACCATACAATATCAGGGATTTTGACAGGGGAGGCGGGGGGGTCAGATATAAGCCCACTCAAGGCACTCGGTGCAATACAAATTGGTTATATGCCTGATACACAAAGATATTTTTCATTCCACCATTCTGCAAACGACACTTTCGAACAGGTAAATATCCGTGAACTCCAAATGGGGAGTGCAGCAATTGCTTCCCTGATATATCTGATTGATCTTTTGGATCTACAACACTGAGAACCTCTGTTTCTCCTTTTAGAACTCTTCCTCATCCCCCTTGCCCCCTTCTCCCAGGAGAGAAGCGGGTAACCCTCAATATGTTAATGATTTAAATCCCTCCCTCCCGGGGAAGGATTTAGGTGAGGCAATAAGTCACTTTGAATGGTTATTCATCTATACTCCAAAAACCTTCCTTTTTATCACCACAGCATTATCCGTACACACTTCACTGCAGCAGAAACATCTAATGCATTTATTATCAGTAAGAACTATATGAGTCTTTTTTGAAGGCAAAGGAAGTATTGCCTGAACCGGACAAATATTGACACATTTCTGACATCCTGTGCAATTTTCATGAATAAAGACCGGCCTTCTTTCAAGCTTTTTCAGAAATTTAATCCTTTTCATGACAAACTTCAGGGCAATATTATTGGTTGTTGAAACAGGAACTTTTTTAAATCCTTTTTTTATTATAGTGGCTATTTCCGGTCCATTATAGATTATATCTTCTTCAGAGCTGAGCCAGATCTTGCGGAAAAAAGCAACCCGTGAAGTTGGTATAAGCAGAGGTTCATAGCCTGCGATCCGGCTTGCAGTCATATCAATAGCAAGCGGGTTTGTTGAACCTAAAATTAATCCTACCTCAACCGGTAAGCCACGTCCGGGACCCGGACCTTCCATACCCATTATTCCGTCCATAAGAAAATAATCAGGCGTAACAGCTTCATTCAGATCAACAAGAAACTCTCCAAATTTACTCCTGTCCTGATGCAGGGCGTGTTGTTTTGCTTTGCTGAATCCGGGCACAAGACCGAGAGTGTTTTTAATGGCACCTGTAAAATATACCAGTTCATGATTCTTAAATTTTGGCATAGAAATAATCAGATCCATCTCATTTACTATACCTGCAATTCTTATCTTCCCTTTCCTCAGAGATTTTTCGGCAGGATTTGTCATGAAATCAATCCATTTGGCTCCGGTTTTTTCACAAACTCCGAAGATTCCCGATTTCTCTCCCCTGAATTTCTGGGTATGAACAGCCGGAGAATCCCCTACCATTACTGTTGCTCCTTCAGATTGCAGAAAACGGATCATGGCTTCAACAACAACAGGATTGGTGCTAATACACTTGGCTGGGTCATCGTCAGTAAGAATATTTGGTTTTACTAGGACTTTTTTACCTTTTACACAAGGACCCTCAGTTACTTTGTATATATCGGAAATTATATCATAGATCTTTTGAAGATCATATTCATTGCACTTCCTGACCGCAATTTTATTATTCATATTCTCTCTTAAAATGAAGGGTCAAAGATAAACCAATTTCCGGGAGTTGGAAATTGAAGAAATTTGCATACTCTCCTTCCCCCATTACACATAAGAAACATTGTCCTCCCGAAATTCATCCACCCTTGGGCATAACTTTAAAGCAATGGTTATGAGGTGGATGAATTGAGGGATCTCCCAATCATTATACTGAAATTTAATTAACACATTCTTGTTCCTGATACCTAATCAAATAGTACGAGGGTCTCTATTTCTAATAATATTTTGAGGCACTACCGTTTTCTACCAATTAGTGATTGAGAAAAAAATGTATACCAAGAGTAGCTTTTGAATGAGGAGTGGCCAGACCCTTTTTAATTATGATACATATGCTGATACCGGCCGGTGTGCCGATCTAGTTTTTTGAAATCAAATCTCTGATATTGTCTTCTATTTCGGATACAATATTTTTTGAAGGACCTGAGAAATTGTTTATTATTATACTGAATACCATCTTTTTACCTGATTTGGTGGTAAAATATCCGGCATAGCTTCTTACCCTGGTCATTGAACCGCTTTTCGCTTTAAGACGAGAGTCGAATACAGGATCTTTAAAAATGTTTTTGAGCGTTCCTTCTTTTCCTGCATCGGGCAAGGATGAAAAATATTCAGGAAAATACTTTCCATTGTTTTTCATATAAATCAGTAAACGAACCAGTTCCCGGGTATTGATGGCATTAAGAGGTGACATTCCACTTCCGTCTTCAATGAACATTCCATTTGTATCAATTCCGGAATTCTTAAGAAATTCCATTATAACCTTTGCTCCTGATGCCGTTGATCCGTCATTTTTGAATTTTTTACCTAATTCCTTTATTAGATGTTCAGCAAACAGATTAACGCTCTCATGATTAAGCACCTCAATAATTTCTGCCAGACCAGGAGAGCTGATTTCTGCTACCGGAATAAACTTTTCAGCTTTGTAGTTTTTTTCTGACCTCAAAGTAGTTGGTTTTCCTGAAATTTTTATACCTGCCGTCTTTAGTTTGTCGGTAACCATTCTGGCAAGAAGCAGTGGAGGGTCAGATATTGAAGCTTTCAGAACGAAATCCAGCTGATTGACCGGAATAGTTCCGGCAATACAACCGGTTGTACTGTATGGTGAAGCATAAATGTAGCCCGCATCGATAGTATCTTTGGCAATGAGCAGGTTAGATAAATTAGTTGTACATTCAATGGGAATGAACTCCCTGATGACAGGAAGAGTGCTATCAGAAAATGTTGTAAAGTGAATTTCGTAGGTATTATCAAATACAGACAACCCATAAACGCCTGCTCCATAGTAATTTCCGGTATCTTCCCATAGCCATTTACCGGGAACTGGTATAAAATCGTAATAAGAGTCATCTGTTATTACCTTGCCTCTGATTCTTTTGATTCCGAGTTTTTTTATTTCTTCCACCCAGCTGTGAATGAAGTCCTTGTAATGATCGGGGAAATATTTTGAT
>Ga0302271_10004571_pt1 | contig 10979 bp, 9 predicted proteins | sample III_Bog_N1_1_FD_198767 | JGI IMG/M metagenome (GOLD analysis project Ga0302271, IMG submission 198767) | Peat permafrost microbial communities from Stordalen Mire near Abisko, Sweden - III_Bog_N1_1 | ecosystem: Environmental > Terrestrial > Soil > Wetlands > Peat | place: Sweden: Abisko... | reverse complement strand
TGCTGCCGTATCATTGATCATACCAGCCAGAAAAGGAATGTTTATAAACGACATTTTCGAAATAGCCGATAGCTTGTTGATGGACAATGATGACTTAGTTCAAAAAGGATATGGCTGGATGTTGAAAGTAGCTTGCCAAAAGCACCAACAGGAAGTTTTCGAATATATTATGGACAAAAAATCCATCATGCCCCGTACAGCATTACGCTATGCCATTGAGAAAATGCCTGTAGACATGAAAAAAGCCGCCATGGAAAGGTAAAAGCCATAGGGTGTATTCCTGTTTGCAAGACAGTTGAAAACTAAAAAAACAACCTGTACATAAAGACGCTAAGAAGCAAAACCTATTAAAAACAGTTTTGCTTCTTAGCGTCTTTGCGTACCAACATATAAGTAATGGAATTAATACCTCCGGATGTAGGTACATTTATTCTCTGTACACGTTTTATTAGTATCAATTAATTATCCAACTTCACAAATATAAATATGAATAATTTTTTAGGCAATGAAACACTTCCGGTAGATATAGTGCTCGCCCCTGAATGGTGGAATACGAACGAGAAAATATGCTTTGACAAGGATTTTTTCTTTCATCCCTTAAAACGGGTAGAAGAAGAACAAAGGATGGAAAAGATCCTGTATGAACGATGGGGCCAGTACGGACTGGGCCAGCATAAGTCGGTTATACGTCCCGAAATAGGTGCTGTACACCTGGCTTCGGGATTCCTGCTTTCAGAAATGTTGGGTTGCACAGTGAATTATTCGGAGAATCATCCACCTCAGGTATTATCAGCTCATCACGAGACACTTGAAATAGATCCTGAAAAAGCATTTAGTTCGGAAGCATTTAAACAGGTGACCAATTTGACGAATGAACTGAAAAAAAAGTACGGATACCTCACAGGTGACATAAATTGGGGAGGTGTGCTGAATATCGCCATGGACTTGCGTGGTGAGGACATCTTCATGGACATGATGATATCCCCTGATGAAACAATCAGCTACTTTGATGGGATTGCGCAGGTGATAGATAAATTCACAGGCTTTATGCAGGCTGAAACAGGCACCACCTCTATATCGGTGAATCGTGGAGTACGGCATATGAAAAAACCAGTATTCCTGCATTCGGAATGCTCACATACGATGATATCAGCCGAAGATTATGAGTCATACCTAATGCCATATGACATCAGGTGGAGTGAAAAGCGCCCATTTGGCATTCATTATTGTGGACCTGACCCACACAGGATGGCAGCCAGCTTTGCCAGGATACCACATCTTGACTACCTGGATGTAGGCTGGGGAGGTGATGTGAAAGTACTTCGTGAGCATCTGCCTGAAACATTTTTCAATATCAGGTTGAGCCCGGTGGAAATAGCCAACCAATCGTGCACTGAAATCAGGGAAACAATCACCCGGTTGGTGCTTGACTCAGGGAACCCTTATCTGACTGGTGTTTGCTGCATTAATATGGATGACTCCGTATCGGACGATCGTATCAGTACAATTTTTGAGACGGTAGATGAATTAAAAAAACAAGCATCAAACAGAGTTTAATTGATATGGCAAAAACATTCAACAACCAATTGGCCGATTCCCAGGCTACAGAAGTACAACCTATAAAACCTGAACACTTTGATTTTGAGAAATACAGGGACTATGCCGATGCATTAAACAAAACATGTTCCTCTTTCTGGCAGAAAGAGTCGGGTATTGCAGTATACCGGCGTATGCGGGTTGCAGAATGCTTTTCATACGGGTGCAGGGATAAAGAACGATCGCTTGAACTTCAGCTGGGTGCACTCGAGAAAAGCATGCTTTATCGGGCAGACGTACCTAATTTTCTGGAACCATGGTATGGGATCGGTACGGTGGCCAGTGCCTTTGGTGGAGAGTATATCTGGCCGGAAGGAAATGCCCCAGCTTTAAAGGCACCGTTTTCCTCCATTGATGAAGTACTTGCGTATGAACCGATGGAAGTAGCTGATACCAATATTGGAAAGCAAACCCTGGAGATGATTGAATATTTCATGGATCAAACCAAGGGTTTCCTGCCTGTTTCACTGACAGATACACAGTCCCCTCTGAATATGATCGGCCATCTCTATCCGTTGGATCAATTTTTCATGGATATGCTCCTGGAACCGGATAAGGTTCAGTTGCTGTTCGAACGGCTGGCTGATCTGTCGATCCGCTTCAACCAGGAACAGGTGAAACTCATTGGTTCTGCATTGGCTATGCCGGGACATGGTTTTGCCTCTTCAACCCAATGGTCAGGATTGGGCATGAGTGATGACAATGCAATCATGATTTCACCGGATCAATACATTGAACTGGCAGCTTCCTCAGTGGGTAGGATATGTGAGCCTTTTGGAGGACCCGTATTCCATTCCTGCGGGGATTGGTCCGGACTGGTAGATACCATCCTTCAGGTATCGGGGCTAAGGATGGCTGATGGTGCTTTTTCCGCACAGACTGATCCGGGTGCTACAGACCATCTCGAGGCATTTCACCGTTTTGCACATACCAGGGTTATCCTTAATGCACGCATGGTGGGAGATCCGGATACCGTACGTGAACAAGTATCCCGTTTGTGGGTTCCCGGCATGAAACTGGTAGTGGCAACATATTGCGATACACCAACACAGCAGGAGACAGCATATCAACAGATTCATGAATTTTGTAAATAACCCCTTAAATTATGCCAATACTGAAAATCACACGTACACAACCACAATCCAATATCCGTTGGGTGATGGTTGCCCTCCTTTTCTTTGCTACCACCATCAACTATATCGACAGGCAGGTAATCGGGTTACTGAAACCATTCATCCAGGGTGACCTGCACTGGGATGAAGCCGATTACGGATATATAGTCACGGCATTCCAGGTTGCGTATGCCATCGGCATGATCATCAGCGGGCGCTTGCTGGATAAATTTGGAACTAAGCTCGGATACTCGCTCTCTATCCTTGTTTGGAGTATTGGAGCAACCCTGCATTCGGTGATGCATTCGGTATTGGGCTTTGGGGCGGTAAGGGCGGTATTGGGCTTTGGTGAAGCAGGCAATTTCCCGGCAGCCGTAAAGACTATTGCCGAATGGTTTCCCAAGAAGGACCGGGCATTGGCTACTGGCATATTTAATTCAGGATCAACCATTGGGGCTATTTTGGCTCCGGTCATTGTAGCAGCCGTCACCATACATTTTGGCTGGAGATGGGCGTTCATCATAACAGGGTCATTGGGTTTCATATGGGTTATTTTCTGGTATATGTCTTACCAGTCACCCCTAAACCATAAAAAGGTCTCAGTTTCGGAGCAGGATTACATTCTGTCCGACAATATCCATGAAGATAAAGAAAAGGGAATGAGCTGGGGAACATTGTTCAGGTACAAACAAACCTATGCCATTTGCTTCAGCCGCTTTATTACCGATTGGGTATGGTGGTTTTTCCTCTTCTGGATGCCTGACTTTCTAAACAAAAGCCAGCATATGGATATCAGGGCAACCGTTGTACCCTTGATAATTATTTATACCATGGCTAGTTTTGGAGGCATACTGGGCGGAGCCCTGTCTTCAGGATTTATTAAAGCCGGCAGGTCCATTGACTTCTCACGGAAAACAACCATCCTGATTTGTGCCTTGATGGTTTTACCCTTGATCTTTGTTGCACAAATGCAAAACGGCATGTTCGTGGTAATCCTGATAGGTTTTGCAGCTGCCGCCCATCAGGGATGGGCATCCAATATCTATACAATTGTTTCCGATATTTATCCGAAGAATACCGTGGGAACCATGATCGGGTTATCGGGTTTTACAGGAGCCATTGGTGGAGCATTGTCAGCATCCTTTGTCGGGCTCATTCTGAAATTCAGCGGAAGTTATACGCTGATTTTCGGAATTGCCAGCAGCATGTACCTGGTGGCCTGGCTGACGCTTAAAATATTTATACCCCGCATACAGGAAATAAAGCTGAACTGACATCCTGATTGTTCCTGATAATTGACGTCAGGTGAAACGAGAACCTGAACCAAAAAGAGCATTTAAATACAATCAACGTAATAACGATAAACGCACAAGTCCGACATATGGAGTTGTGCGTTTTTTATTGACAGATATTTCACGAATAGTCCCTAAAAAAGTCCTACCGGATATGTTGTAGTAAAACTTCGAATGGAATATGAACATACTGAAGACCATTCATGTAGCTTCATGAATTGGTCAACAGAATGAATTTTTGTCTTTGTTCGTTGATACTCCCATACAAAGGACCATACATACTTCTGTTTTATAGTCAAATCTGAACCCCCTCTGAAGTATGAATAAATAATGGACAAAAAACAGGTTGAATTGTTGCTGGAAATTCATCTTGCCACATGGTGTCCGGTTTTGCACAAAGTATGGTCCTATCTCGATTGGTATATCAATACAGGCTCCTAGTATATCCTGCTATACCGGGCAAAGGGCTTCCGCTTTTTGCAATGCAGACATCACCCATTGATTTAAAGCTGTAAAGTTCAATTATTTTTAAAATAAGAATTATTGCGACTACCTGTATCCCTTTAACCGGTAATAAGCAGCAACTGTTTGCCAAAAAACAGATTGCTTTTTCACGTATCAGACATCGGTAAAAAACAGACAATGTTGTTACAGCCAAAGCCACTTTAATTATCATTTAAATCACTCAATATGAATGCTGGATGGATAATTTTAAAGTTCATTCAATTATTTATTTTGTCCTAATTAATCCTAAACATCTCATAACGAAAAACGTTTGTACAAACATCTTTTGATTCTAACTGTTTCTAGTACGAATCAAAACTAATAGTATGGCAAAACTACATTTCTTTTTGAAATTAAATCCTCAACGAGCCTCGTTTACGATTGATATGACTGATGATGAAAAATCAGTCATGCAACATCATGTCAACTATTGGAAACCATATATTGATAACGGGTTGGTTTTGGTGCTGGGGCCTGTATTTGATCCGAAAGGAGGATTTAGAGTTGCTATTGTTGGTGTTGAAGATGAAATGCAACTTGAAACACTGGTTGAAAACGATCCGGCGAATGGTCTTAATCACTATGAAATATATCCCATGCGTGCAACTTCAAAGTTTATCGTATCCGATGATTGAGCTTTTTGTCCTGTACCATCTGTTTTAGTTGATTTTCATATGATTTATAGTCATTGAATAAAAAAAGGAGCAGATTGGGAGTATGTATGGAGTTTCCATACTATCCCGATTATTTATTTACCAATCAAAAACAATAAGTATTATGAAAACAGTAAGAATTCATGAGTATGGGAATTCAGACGTTCTTCGAATTGAAGAAATGCCTGTTCCTCAGATTGCAGCAGATGAATTGCTGATTAAAATTCATGCAGCATCCGTTAATCCGGTAGACTGGCAGGTACGGGAAGGTTTTTACAAAGATATGCACATGCATACATTGCCGTTGACATTGGGACAGGATTTTTCAGGTACAGTTGAAAAAGTAGGAAGTTCAGTAAATGGATTTAGAATTGGGGATAAAGTATATGGCAGGCCTTCGTTGGACAGGGATGGTTCATATGCCGAATTTATTGAGGTAAAAGCCAGCGAAGTGGCCCTTATGCCGAACACAATTACCTATGATGAGGCAGCTACCATTCCGGTAGCCGGGACTACTGCCTGGGAAACACTAATCAATAAAGCAAAAATTCAAAAAGGCCAGCGTGTTTTGATTCTGGCAGCATCCGGAGGGGTAGGTTCATTGGCTGTACAACTAGCCAAAAACAAAGGGTGCTATGTGATCGGAACTACCTCTAAAGCCAACATGGACTTTGTACGCAACCTGGGAGCAAACGAAGTGATTGATTATACCACTCAGGACTTTAGTGAACACCTGCGAGATATCGATTGTGTTCTGGATACCATTGGCGGGGAAGTTCAGGAAAAAGCCTTTAAAGTTCTCAAAAGAGGTGGGGTTTTAGTTTCCATCAAGAACAAACCGAATCAGGAAATGGCTGACCGGTATGGGATTCGATGTGAATTTGCACTAGTGGGTCCCAATGCACACATTCTGAATGAACTAAGATCATTAATCGAAATGGGCCAACTCCATCCGGTAATCGATAAAGTGTTCAGGTTTGATGATGTCAAGCAAGCACAGAACTATAGCCAGTCGGGGAAAGCAAAAGGAAAGATCGTTTTAGAAGTTTCAAATTAAATTCAATAATAATTTATGCTTCCACTATAAACCAACGGCTTTTACCGTTGGCAGTGGAAGTTTTAATCAATATGGAAACATTCAATGACATTTAGCAATAAACATACATCAATATGGCAACTACACATCAAGACCTCATCGACAATTTCTTTCATGCATATTCTCAACGCGATATGACGGGCATACGGCAAGTTATGGCCGAAAATGTGATCTGGTCATTTTTGGGCCAGCATAAACTTGCAGGAACAAAGAAGGGGATTGATGAAGTGATTGCTTTTTTTGATACGATGGGAGGAATTATGAGTGACTCAAGACCTGCCATTGATAAGTTGATCATAGCCTCGAATGAAAAATACCTCATTGAATGCCAACATATAAAGACACATCGCGTTGATGGGATAAACATTGAGCATGATGTCTGTGTATTATGGGAAATTGAAAATGAGAAAATAGTTTCAGGCAGGCATTTCTTTGCCGATCCAAAGTCAGTGGATGCCTATTTTAATGCTGTCCCGTTAGGCATAGATAAGCTTGTTGGTTTTACTCCGCTTGTCGTAGAACAAGTGTATGACGCTTCACTGTCGAAGGTATGGAAAGCCATTACGGATGAAACCCAAATGCGGGAATGGTATTTTGAAACGATGACTACTTTCAAACCCCTTGTAGGCTTTGAAACAGAATTCAATGTTCCTTCAAATGATAAAGATTATCTCCATATCTGGAAAGTTACAGAGGTTATACCGGAAGAAAGTATCTCGTATAACTGGAAATTTGGAGGATATTCCGGTGAATCACTGGTAACATTTGAATTATCAAAAGCTGATAAAATGACTAAATTGAAACTTACAGAGACTGGCATTGAAAGTTTTCCTCAGGATAATCCAGATTTTACAAGGGAAAGCTGGACGGAAGGTTGGAATTATTTTATATGTGACAGGTTGAAGGAATTCCTGGAAAAGGCTTATTGAACTTGAAAACAACCAGTATATTTTAAAAAGAAACAAATATTTCTCTTTTCAACAGACAGTGAGAAAGGTTATTCTTTTTAACCTGGAATCTTTCGGGTGAGCTGATCGTACTATCATCGACTCAGGCGATATTTCTACTGCCAGCAGTACAGAGATGTACCTGGCCTTGTGGGTAAGGATTTTAGGAAGCCTGAATACAGGAACTTTCAACATCAAGGTTGTCCGTTAAAATAAAACATCATGAAAAAGCATATAAGCTGATTCATGATGTTTTATTTTTTGTACTGGTATATTTATCTTTTGTTCATTCTACCAATTCAAAATAACTTTGCCACATTCGGCGCTTTCCATGATATCAAACCCCTTTTGAAAGTCATCAATTTCAAAACGGTGTGTTATTACCGGTGACAGGTCAATGCCGGTAATAAGCATTTGTTCCATCTGATACCAGGTTTCCCACATTTCACGGCCATAAATACCTTTCAGTGTCAAAGCTTTAAAAATAATTTTATCCCATTGCACCGTAGTCGTGTTTGGTAAGATTCCAAGTAATGCGATCTTCGATCCATTGTACATATTATCAATCATACTCTCAAAGGCGATGGGTGAACCGGACATTTCCAATCCGATATCAAATCCATGCATATGCAAATTCTTGACTGCCTGCTCAATGGTATCCCCTTTCCGCGGATTGATGGTCATGGTAGCTCCCATTCGCTTTGCAATCTCCAACCGGTAATCGCTTAAATCGCTTACCACGATATTCCGCGCACCGGCGAACTTACAAATAGCTGTCGCCATAATGCCAATTAATCCGGCACCGGTAATCAGAACGTCTTCCCCAATCATTGGGAAGGACAATGCTGTATGCGTGGCATTTCCAAAAGGATCCATGATTGAAGCTATTTCGTCCGGTATACGCGGATCCAGATGCACTACATTTTCAGCCGGCAGTGACAGGTATTCAGCAAACGCACCATCCCTGTTTACTCCTACTCCTATAGAATTTTCACAGACATGTAATTTGCCTCGGCGACAATTGCGGCAATGCCCGCAGGCAATATGCCCTTCACCTGTTACGCGATCGCCGATATGGATATTTCGGACACCATGGCCTTTATCCACCACAATCCCTACATATTCATGCCCTATGGTCATGGGTGTTTTTATAGTCCGCTGTGACCAGTCATCCCATTTGTAAATATGTAAATCGGTGCCGCAAATTGCAGTCTTTTTAATTTGAATCAATACATCATTGATTCCAACATGTGGCATGGGAATATCTTCCATCCAGATCCCTTTTTCGGGAAGTAGTTTTACAAGTGCTTTCATTTAGTATGGTTGTCCCGTTTATGAATTAATAAATAGATGGGGTTAATGATCAATTACGAGATCAATTAATAACATTGAACTCCTTGCCTACCTTGGTAAAAGCAGCAATGCATGCATCCAGTTGTTCACGGTCATGGGCGGCTGATATCTGAACCCTTATCCTGGCTTGGTCTTTTGGTACAACCGGATAATAAAATCCGGTGACATAAATACCTTCTTCAAGCAGCCGGGTAGCTATATCCTGGGATAGTCTGGCTTCATAAAGCATCACGGCACATATCGCCGATTCGGTTGGCTTAATATCGAATCCTGCGGCCTTCATGGATTCTACAAAATATACGGTATTTTCATGAAGTTTATCCTGAAGTTCATTGGACTCATCCATCATCTCAAACATCCGGATACCCGCAGCGGCAACCATAGGTGGAATGGAATTTGAAAACAAATAGGGACGTGAGCGTTGTCTGAGAAGCTCAATAATCTCTTTCTTACCAGTAGTAAACCCGCCGATTGCTCCGCCGAATGCTTTTCCAAGTGTACCGGTAATGATTTCAATTTGTCCCCGTAAACTAAACCGTTCGGTTACACCACGTCCGGTTACCCCCACTACTCCGGCCGAATGTGATTCGTCGACCATGATCATGGCATTATATTTTTTTGCCAGTTCGTAGATTTTATCCAGAGGTGTCACATTACCATCCATGGAGAAAACCCCATCTGTTACAATGAGCCTGAAACGTTGTGCCTGTGAAGTCTTCAGTTGTTCTTCAAGATCTGCCATATCAGCATTTGCATACCTGTATCGTTGCGCTTTACACAACCGTACCCCATCAATGATGGATGCATGGTTTAATGAATCCGATATTATGGCATCCTCTTCTGTCAGCAAGGGTTCAAAGACACCACCGTTTGCATCAAAACAGGCAGCATAAAGAATGGTATCCTCCGTTCCAAAAAAACGGGCAATGGAAGCTTCAAGTTGTTTATGTATATCCTGGGTCCCGCATATAAACCGCACAGATGAGACACCGTACCCATGAGTGTCCAGCCCTTTCTTGGCTGCATCTATCAACGATGGGTTGTTTGATAAACCCAGGTAATTATTTGCACAAAAGTTCAATACTTCCTTACCATTGGCTACCCGGATCTTTGCACCCTGTGGGGAAACAATCACTCGTTCATTCTTATACAGGCCGGCCTGTTCGATACCGGTCAACTCTTGCTGTAAATGCGATTTAAATTCCTGATACATAATAATCAATTTAAAATGAATGACTCATAATCGACAGATAAAGCATGACAGGGATTCTAAAAAATCATTTTGTCAGCTATTGAAAGCAAAAGTAATGAAATTACCTGCTAATTATTCAGAAATATCTTATTTTTTACGAAAATAATAGCATTTATTCAAATTGTAAAAATCAAAAAAGGCTACTTTCATTTTTCAATGAAAGTAGCCTTTTTAAGTTATAAATTAGTAGTTCAGATTTCTGCTTTATGGAATTTGGCATGATAGGTCAGTTTATAGACAAATGGATAAAACTGACAAGCCACACAATAACCAACTGCCGATTCAAGAAAAGCACATGTTCCAAAAACACCTGTAATCACCAGTGCAAGGTTACTCAATCCCAACAAGGTAGAGAGAATGATAGCCAGGTTAAATGCAAGACCAATGCGGGCTGCAAAGATCTTCGGACCAGAATTGATCAATACCGGTTTTAATGAAAGGATTCCGGCAATTTTCCTTGACAAATAACCAATCGGGCTAAAGCGGGAGAACCTCCCTGAGCGCAAGGCAAAGTCAGCAAGTAAAAATATTACGGGGAGGATATTGCTTGTAACTGTAAATAAAACCAGCAACAACAAGGTGAATCCTCCATTCAGGCGGGCCACATGTTCATCAATTCTTTTATAGGAGATCGGGCAAAATGCTATCGTTTTCATACATCTTTTTTTTTATAATTTCAGATTACAAAGATATGTCGTTCATAAATACTCCAAAATACCCTTGATGCAGTATTTTTCATACCCTAAGTATGTGATTCTTTTGAATGCGAATCTACTACAGCTCTGATTATGTATGAATTAAAATCCGTTCAAGAAGATCTTCGAAATTTTATTGAGCGGACTCTTCCCGGCAGTTAACCGTAAATGTTGTTTTATACGTTTCTCCGTGATAGTTCCCCTGGAATAAGCCTATATCAAACTAAAAATAAGAGACATGCACTTCCTGTTTTATAATCAGTTTTTTTGATGCTATGTATTCCTTGTAAAACTAGGTATCCATAGTATTCAGAGTTCATGTTATTCCCTTTTTCTTGCGGCAAACGGATCTTCCCAACCGCTGGAAGGGTATAAGTCAGTATGCCCGGATTAAAAATACACATCATAAAGGAGATGAATACCAAAATCCACCCTGAATTCCACATAATCCTGAAAGATGCTTGAATCGGACATCCTTA
>Ga0302271_10004569_pt1 | contig 10984 bp, 5 predicted proteins | sample III_Bog_N1_1_FD_198767 | JGI IMG/M metagenome (GOLD analysis project Ga0302271, IMG submission 198767) | Peat permafrost microbial communities from Stordalen Mire near Abisko, Sweden - III_Bog_N1_1 | ecosystem: Environmental > Terrestrial > Soil > Wetlands > Peat | place: Sweden: Abisko... | reverse complement strand
AAAAAAAAAAAATTATTTAAAAAAAAAAAAAAATTAATTTTTTTATTTTTTTTTTTTTTTTTAAAATTACCCCCCCCCCCCCCCCCCCCCAAATATCTTATCTAAATTAGCAAGATACCTACAATAGCTTAGCTAACCAATCTTTTAATTAAGTTTCACAATGAGAAAAACAAAAAGAGAAAGAATTCTTGTAGATTTTGAGTTTCAAGAAGGATTTAAAGAAAGTATTTCATCACTGTGTTGATTCTTTCAATAAGAGAGCGATATTATTTCCAATTTATGATTCCACCTGGAGGGGCTTGCAAATAGTATTTACTCCCCAGCTCATTTTTAAATAATGTTATTGTTATTTACTAAGGACTTCCAATAATCAAAGTAATCCGGATTTGAAAACAATAAGACTGCTCCCAATACTAAAATAAAAAACTCTAGCTTTTAGCTATTATTACGTATCTTACCCACTAGAAAAACAAAGAATGAAACATGATATTATTAGAGTGCATTTCTACAATACAAATAATCTAAATATTTTCTCTAATATTAATTATGTTTAGCAGCAATAAACATTGATATATTCAAATTCACACACACACATTTACTATTTAATATTTCCCTCTCATTGCCTTCTCTGCTGATCACAACTACAAAATGTTGTAGGAATACCTCGGTTAAGCAAAAATGAGCAATTCTCACAGTTCTTGACTCTGCAAAAAAAACAACAAACCAATTATTATTTTTTATTCTAATAAGTGACAAATATCTTAAGTATCTTCATCTTTTTGAGAAAAATTCTGTCAATAATATACGATTGAGATTACCCATGAACTTTATGAGTATTCTTTTTAAGTGTTCCTGCTGGCTATTGCTGAAGCAATGAGCTGTGTTTCTGAGACCTCGCGATCTGTTATTTAGCTTCTCTCCTAAAATATCAAGAAAAAACAATGAATTTTCAGCATATAAAAATCCATTTGTTGTTACTCAACGATTTTATCCTCATTGATTTTTTGCTTGATAGAATGCTGTATGTTCTTCCGCATCTTCTCAACCTGCTTCCTGTTTGCATCAAACAACAAAATATCATAAGATTCCTTTAATCACCTTCTTTGTAAAAAATTAATAAAATCTCACAATATTTCAGTTTCTTTTTTCAGTTGTTCCATATCAGTTAACCTTCTTTTCACATAACGAGAAGAACTATATTAACTTTGATGATTACTACTACTACCACCACCACCAAGAGCTTCATTATTTCTTTTTTATTTCTTATTTTCATTATTAGCAGCTGTACTCTCATGTTCTCTTTTAGCTTGTACTTCTGAATTATATATTGAACTATCCAACAACGACTCCCCTTGATTTCTTACGGCATTTCTGTATCCAGCTAGACTCTCATTGTTCTCCCTTTTTTGATATTTAAAGCACAAAATTTTCATTTAACCTCATTATGCTGAGAATCATTAATAAAATACTACTTACCTCAGTGATTTGATTTCTTCTAGCAATTATTTTTCCCTTTCTAAAAGCGACACAATTTCTGATTTATTCGACAACATCGATTGTGATTACTCATGATCTATCCTTGAAGGAGCATTCTGCTAGATAAACTAATGCGATTCATTCTCTTAATATTGATCTCCCGATGATTCTCGCTTGCTACGATTTGACGATTCAGAATAATTCTCAATTGTCCATTTCTGCAACTAATTTCCATTATTATGCTATTATGTTTACTGCTATTTCGTAGCATATTACTAATCTTCATTGCTATCATAATTTTTGTGTTATTCGAGCTATTACAGCAATCGAAGCTGCGAATCATGCACTGCTCGATCTAAATAAAAACTATTGCAGCTTGAGATATGACTTTAATGATGGTTGCTTGATGAAAGAGGTCTCTTATGGATGTTTGAACAGCCACAATTACTATCACTTTAATGAACCTGATGATGATCGTGATGGTGATGATGCTAGCAATTAGTCTAACATGCACAAGCTAATTTATTATCACTACTACTATTTTAATTATTCAAAATAATCTATGATTTCTCTTAGTATTGTAAATTCCTCTGTTAATACTACCCCCATCTACTTCTCTCTTCTTCTTCATCTGAATCTTACTAATTCTTCACCTAATCTTCCTCTACCTCATCATTATCATTCTCCTCTTCATTTTCTTCATTCTCTAATTCTTTTCTAATTCTATCTACTCGCTAATGCAATTCCTCTGTTTCCTTCTCAAACCCTTCAAAACTCCTACTGTTGATATTATAATTATTCTAACCTAAACTACATGTCTTCTAATATCGATATTTTGATAAGGAACTATGATTCCTATGATCATCCAGGGAATGTTATTACTATCTTTATTCTTTAACTTATTATCCTTGAGACTTATCATCTTACTCATCATAATGATGCTCCTAGCCTTCTTGATTCTAGTCTTCTTATCTGTGCTTTCTATTTTGATGTTTGTGCTTATCCCCATTTGTCCTTTAACCATCCTCATGCATATCTCGTTGGTTTACAATACTACTAACTTATGTCCTTCCAACAGCATTACTACTATCCCTCTTATTCTTTCTATTTCTATCTACAGATGCATCAATTGACTCTAAATCCCTCTTAACATTTTTACCTTTCTTATCATCCAAATCTTCATCTTAATACTACTCCTCATCCTTCATCTCTTGAGCCTTCTTTCTTCCTATATTATCTTCTATCTCATTAATTTATCCATTTTTTAACTTATCTTAGCCACTTAAGTAACTCTTTTTATTATCTCTATTAGATAATTATTCCTTCTCATCTAGAATCGAGTACGACATCGTGCTAATATCAGACACATCAGATGCTTCTGCTTTACTCCTCCGATAGCCAGTCCCTCGAGAAGATATCAAACTACGAGATAGATCTTACTCTAAGCGAAGAATTCTAGCTTCGATTGCACCAAAGGATTATTATTATTATTATTACTATTCCTACTCTACTTGTTCTTCTTCCTCTTCTTAATAGTTGTTTTTGTTTTTCTTAACTTTTTGGACTTATTTCGTGAATCTCTCATCTTCAGAAGTATCACTGAAGTTCAAGGAATTGATCCTATCAGCTAAACGCTACTGTGGATTGAGTTTAAAAAACAAAACAAATAATGAATTGGAATGTAATAATAAAAAATGAATATCTTCTCCTTCATACGCTCATGGTTTATGCCATTTGTGGATGTATCTCTGTTTCTTTAGACTCTAGATGTGAAAACTATCTTTTTTATGATATTGCACTGGATTCCAACTCGATTTCAAACTAAGAATTTGTGAGTTTCTTTGGGATTAAAATATTGAATTCTTTTTAAGGCTTTTTGATTTGATTGTCACAACAAACAATCAATATGATCACTTCCCACCTACTAATTAGGCAGTTCAAAAACACTATCCTAATACATCCCGCATTCCTTTTCTTCTCTTATGTACACTTTGAAAAATTAAAAATTAACTCTTTACTTTTCATTTTTATTTTTGAATTCTTCTTTACAAACTTTGTTCCACTAAAAATCACAAAGAAACCTAAATTATTGAGAGATACACAAAGATAAGCACATGCACTAAGCTGCCTTATCATCGTAAATGTCATTCTAAACCCAATCATAACACCAACTTTTAGACTGCTTAGATGTAGTCTTTCTGACTCATCTAGAAGTTTAAAACTTCTTTTTTGTTGATCTCAGAATTTCAAAATGAACATGATCGCTTGGTAGAACAACGGCAGGATTGCTTCAACTGGACCATGGTACTGAATATTCAGCGCATTGTTTACTTTATCCACAATTACATCGAGCAATAAGACCATATCGTTAATTAACTTACAAGAGAAATTTAGCAATTCTAGAAAAGAAAAATAAAAATAAAAATAAGGAATTACATCTCCAATTTGTTCTCTCAAATAACAGACTATTTTGCTTGAATCAACATGAAATAAATGAATTTACCTATGCCTTGGGCGTTTGTTTGGGAATTCGCCAAGTAAATGCCGTTCGAGTTCATTTTCTTCACCAACTGATAATTCAAAACAATCAAATTAGAAAAAAAGAATAATATCCTATTGATCTAAGTCTAAACCTCCCTCTAATTTCTCTATTTATCTAATTTGCTTATTCTTACTGTATCTCTATCAATGGCAATTTGAATTTTATCTGATTTCTTGATCAATTTCGACGTCTATTCAGTGTATTCCGCTGTTGAAAGTGGTTAACCTGGCACAATCATCACGGATAGACTACAAGGAATCAACATTTAAAAGACATCAATGTTAGTCTTAATCATGCAATTCACTGTGAAAGGACTAGAAAGTGCTAACTAATCCATCTGTCCATTAAAATCAACTTCAACTGTGCTAGCTTGATTTTAACCAGGAGCAATCTATTTTAATCAAATCAATCAAAATCAATTTCAAAACCAAATAATCCCTAAACATCAACTTAAATCCATGATATGTTTTTACTGATCCTAGCTTAGAGAGATCGAACGAAGTAGGATTGAGTTTAAATTTGTTGGGAGCGAACTTAATAGCAAAATCTGAAAAGGTGTTCTAGCCTATTCTGTTTGAAACTTAAATCTCCAGAACGATCTTATCCCCTTATCTCTAAAACGCAGCAGCAACATTCAGCCCGTTGGCTTTGTTATTCAGAGACATCTTAGATTCATTCAAGCATTCCTAATTTAAAAAACATGAAAAGATATTATTATAATTTTTGATTTATATTTTTTTTTCTTTTTTACACTGAATGGTATTTTAATGTTTTAATAAGAAACAGGAGGGATCGATCCTAGTCCTTGTCCGAATCCTGTTAATGGTTGCTGCTACTAGAAATCAATAGGATTTGTGGTAGTAATATCAACTGGAGCGGGCTTAGTACTACCAATTATGTCATCATCGTCATCTAAGAGATTCGTTGTGGGTTTTGTAGATGCAACTACTACTGCTACTGGTTGAGTTGGGGGTACAACAAAATCATCGTCATCTAATAAATTCACTGTTTGTTTAGCTCCAGATACAGGAGGAGCACTGAGATTCTTAGAATTATTCGTGGTATTCGCTCCAGCGATATTATTGGTATTGTTTGTCTGTTCATTATCAAGCTAAATATCAATATCCCCTCCATAGTAATCTTTATTGACAATGTTCTCGGTTGGTTTCAAGTAATCCTCGCCTGCGTCGATGTCACCCTGTATTAAGTGAAATTATTGTTATCAACCCAAGAATAAAATCATTTTGTGTGAATTAAATTTTTTACATTATCATCAATTTCATTTTTATTATCGTTGTCTCTAAGATGCTTAACGAATTACTCAGGTGGCTTATAAAACACTGCACTTAAGGTTCCAATGTTATTTATCAAAATATCTAAGAGTTCCGTTTCCAGAGTGTAGGTGCTATCGGATATCTCCGGTCGAGTAGAATATAATATTTTCTTAGCAAGTTCTGGACTTTTTCCAAGTAATCTCCAGTAAATGAAGCCTCTATCACGGATATCTGGATTTTCACATTAAGTTGTGGCTTACTGAAGGAGTGTCTAAACTAACTAGTATCCATCGTTTGCTCGCATTAAGAATAGCTTCACACAGCTTGTGAGGATCTGGTGTTGGACGATGCTGGGTTCTTCGAGGAAACCATCAGCGAAATTAGCGAGTAACTCATCGGAGTTTTAGATTGTATCGACGTATTCACCGATGATCCAAATCATAGCGGCTTTGGCTTCTGGATCGTCGAGGGTTTTGAGGTTCTCGCAGATTTCTTTGAGAATACCTTCGTAGTCTTTAGGATATTTCCTGAAGATATCGCGGATAACAATGATTGTTTCTTAGGTGATATATTCTTCTTTGGATTTAAGACACTCTCTAAGGACTTTAACACATTGTGGAGCAGCTTTCTCGAGTTTAATAGCACAACGGCCGATAGCGCGGATCGACTAAGAAAAAAAAAAAGAAATTAAAGAAACAGATTGTCAGCATTGAAAATTCTGGAAAGTAAACTGAAACTGAAAGTAAACTCACCTTTTTCGCAATTTCGACGTCGACTTCTTGGGAGTGTTCCTTAAGTTAGCTGAGAATCTAATGGATATTCTCGGAGTTCGCAAGTCTAATGAGAATCTCTATCTTCATCGTCTTGATGTAGATAGGATCGTTGAAGTTGCAGAAGAAGAATTTGATCTCTTTTTCTATGATAATTGGTCTTTTTTGGAGAATCAAATTGATGTTTTTCAATGCAACATATACGATTTCTGGCTCCATGTTCAGTAGAGAAATCAATGGCATTGTGAGTTTTTCGCAGTAATTCAAGAGAATCTCAGGGTCTGTTATGAAATCTAAGTATTTCATGATGACTCTGGTTGCACTTAAGATCACACCTGGATTGATATGAGACAGTCTAGGCACTACACGTTCCAAGATGCTGTAATCCAAGTTGACAAAAAAACACAGTTATTCTCAAATTATAAAGACTAATAAATTCAAAAAATTACTCCTCCGTTTCTTTGGAATCTGCAGGCTGGTAGAGTGCTAATGCATCTAGAATGTAAATCACTCCCCACTCGTTGCATTCATTCATGGCTGTGCGCAGTTTCTACACTTTGTATTTATCCAGCAAAACAACTTTGCTGCCTTTGAAATCTTGAATCTGCATCTATGCGCAAATTGCATTTGCGATAACCATGGCATTTCCGTCATTCAGGAGATACTCCAGTTACTACAAAAACCCTTGCTCGGCAACCATATCAGGATGGGTCTCGTAAATCTTCGCAATGCAAATCGCGGCTGTTTTTCTGACATAAGGATCAGTATCTTTGATGGCTTTTTTTAACGGATCCAAGAGGTATTCAACGATGGTCTTGATCCTAATGCACCCCATCGTTCGAACAGCTAAACTACGAAGAAGAGGATTCGAAGGGTCGCTTGCGTCCTAGAGTTTCAGAGAAAAAATATATGCCAAAACTAATTCATTCATTTATTTTTCTTTCTTTTTTGTTGAATTTTAAATTGATTCATTGTGTACATTTCTGAATGCGTTAATAGCAAGAATAACCAGTTCAGGCTTGGATTTCGCATAGTTAATGATATACAAATATATCAGTTTCTTAAGTTCCATGTTCTTTGTGATCATGTTTCTCAAAACATCAGTGAATAGCATCGATACATCTTTGCCTCGAGTCATAGCATCGATTATCTGTTGTTTTTTTGTTAAAAATTGTTAAAAATTTCAATCATACGAAACTCCCTAAATCTTCAGCATCCTCAGCGATTCCAATTCTATCAATTTCATTCTATTGTATCTCAGCATATTTGGATTGTTAAATCAACGTATCATTTGTTTATCTGCTTGGTTCTTTTTCTCTACTGATTTCAATACTTTCTTTTTCGAAAACTTTAAATATTGTTATGATTTTTCTCTCACCTTCCTGACAGCTTCTTTCTTGATGTTTTCATTATTGTTAATGAGATCATCCTTAAGCTCTTGTATTTCGTTCTTCGCTGTAGCCGCACCTGGTTTGCTTCCTTGCGAAGATGATGAACGAGGAGGTCCTGAACCGATTCCTTACATTTGCCTAAATTAGTTAAAATATGTTTATCTCTCTCTCTCTTTGTGTGTATTTTAAACACGCTCTGTTTCTCTTTTTGTTTAGATTTATTCACAGTTGAGGAATCTTAAGTTAAAGAAGGAAAATTTGCTTTTTTTTGTTTCTATTTTTTCTAACACTTTATTAAACAATTACCCTTTTAAAGATTTGCTTTAAATTTCATGTTTTCCTCTCAGAATCTCCCATTCTTTCTTGCTCAATTATTCAAGCACTTGGAAGCTACTCAACAAACTCTGAATGGTCTTACTATTACATAGCCACAAATAATACCATGCAAAATATTATTAAACGAGCTATACTCAAAATTATTCTAAACATTTTTTGACAAATTTATGGTAGATCTTTCAACTGAAAAATCTTAGAAACCCCCTAACAGACATGCACATATGTATCGACAGTCCTTCCATTTTTTAACTTTCTCATTCTTAATCGTACGGTATATCATCATCGTCATCATCTAATAGCCCTTTTTGCTATTATCCATCTGAATCATAGATTTCCCATTATTCTGCCACTGCTTCGGATGTGATGTCTTACAGATAAGGCGATTTAAAGGTAATTATATTATTTTAGAGGTTATCCTTGTAGTTTATAGTGATAAGTGGAGATCTAATGAACAACAACGGGTAAGTTCTAACCTATTGTGTTTGCTGAGAGAATGTCTGCGATGTTGAAGATGGTAATTAAGATAATGAATATGAATTAGACCTTGGTTTCGATGGATCTTCTGGGTATGTCACTGGTAGTTATGAGCAAGACGATGAAGAAGAAATAAAACGAGGAGACTACAATAACTCTGCTTTCGTCTTGATATCTCCTTCTTCTCCTTCAATAGCTAGAAGTTGCCTAATATGTCCTAAAACATACTCCATGTCAAAGAAGAAATATGGATTTCTCGCGTGCCTTAATTACAACTTACTCAGCACTAACTTGTAGTGTAAATACAGGTACAAAATATTCTCATCGTAAATCACTTTAAACCCCTCATCGAAAAGTGTTATCTTATCACCAATTATCACCCTCTCTCGATTGGATTTCTATAAGTTGAATCTACTTCTAACTTTAAACACCTATTGCAGCTTAAAAATCAACAACGCGAGCTGATTCAACGCAAACACAACTTCTTGCTGCTGTTTTTAACTCAATAGAACTTGTTTTTTCTTTAACAAAATATAATTCTATCTCATCAGAGGATTGTTAGATGGGATGTCAATAAGCTCTAATTAATCATTGAGCTGCCAATTCGAAAAACTAAAACTAATTGACCTCAGTGCATATGCTTTCTCAGTGAATTCTAGCTATTTTGATTTAAGAATTAGTTGTTTTTTCGTTAATCGTTGTTTTCTAGCTTCCGCGTTGTCTTTAAGTTTCTAGACAATTTCTTTGAGAATTCCTTTTTTATTTTGATTCGCTACCATAGCATCTTTGAGACTTGCAATCGATGCCTCCAATCTGAATTTTTAATCCTTTAATTCCATGATTTTACTCTCTACACGGCATTTTTACTCTTATTTTATGCTGATCCGCTCGATTGCATTGAAGTTATACAGTTCCTAAGTGTGGCTTTAACATTTTATCTAAAGAGACCATCGCATACTATTGATGCTAAAGTGTTGTATATTCAAGATACCAATTGGCACAAATTTATTTCGGAGCTTACGATAGCAATCGTAGCAACGGAGATCGTCATTCACAACACCACAGCTGTGACACTTCATTAAAGCGTAATGATTTTCTTATTGTTGTCCTGTTTTCTTTCTGTTTTCGTTTCTTTCAGCAAAGAACAGCCAGATAAATCAACTAACTTCTTTGATTTTTTTAGATGACTTTTATCTGAATATGCAATATTAAGGCTAAGAAAAAAAGAGAAGAAATCACTGATATTTATGGTATCTAATATCTCTTTACGCAGAAGTAGATGAGAATAGGCTATTTTGGTTATCTATGTCACTACTTCTAAGATCAAAGTGCTTTTAAATCGCTACAGCTGTGGTCGCTTCCAAACAAACAAAAAACTCAGAGGAGAATCTTCTTGAGTTGGTTTTTTCTTCGTTGCAAGAAATAAATAAATGTGATGCTGTGGGGAAGTAAGTAATTCATAAAATAAATCAAACTTTCCATCAATTGACAGATTTTTTAATGTTAGAAATTATTGAGAATTTAATAGCAACATGAAAATGATGACTTTTTTTTCCAAAAGAGAATGCAAATAAACTTAACGAACGTTTAAAAAAAAACATGATATTATTAATATATCTTAAAAAAATGGCTAAATTCTCTTAAAATAATATTGTTGCTTGCTTGATTTGAATCATTTAAATCTAGGGTTTCGAAAAATAAAAAATAATGGATAACCGGGGCATCGATCCCCGTGCCTCCTGAATGCAAATCAGGCGCTCTACCATCTGAGCTAGTTACCCTCGCTGAAATGATGGGGAATCAATACTTTCTTATTGGTTAAAAAGAAAAAGTAATTAGCATAATATGCCTCATTATGATAGATCAAAAAATAATCTAGGAAACTATTGAATTCAATAGACACTCAGTATGCCATTCTATCTATGAATCCAAGGAAAATTGTAGTTTTAATAAACAAGAAATATTTAGTTATGAAAAAAAAGGCAATTCCTTTCCTTTAGTGATAAGATTTTGCGAGAAAAAAAATAATGGATAACCGGGGCATCGATCCCCGTGCCTCCTGAATGCAAATCAGGCGCTCTACCATCTGAGCTAGTTACCCGCTATGAGATGCTTCCAAGGTTCTTCCTTGATTCCCTTTCACAAATAAAATTCAAATTATCTTTGATAAGAGATTGTCAAACCCAAGAGAATTCAAAAAATTTCTAGAAAATGAAATGTCTTTAATTGCATTCAGCTTTTTAGTTTATCTTAGATACAGTTTGTAACCCGATATTTTTCGCATGCATTAAAAATGAAATTTATAATACAAAAAAAGCTTCAATAATTATTTTTTTATCCATTATTTTTAATTACTAAGAGCATTCTTTTATGAAAAGAATTAATTATTTTATTGATTGTTTATTACGAGATAGTATCCCACTCTTTTTTTATTGTTTTACTTCTCTGTTTATCTGCATGCTAGATGCACTTTTCAATAATGGAAACTACCAATCTTAGATGTAAATGAGATTATTAAGATTGCTGTGAAAAATTCAAAGACAAATACAACTTAGAAGCTAGAGGGGGAGAGAATAAATAATCCAAAACAAAAATAATAAGAAGAAGGAAATAGAAGGAGATCCAAGTTTTATAGTAATAAAGATGCAATCTCTAAATCGAGCAGCTACTCATTGTGAGGGCCTAATTTAGCTGTCATGGAGATCTTCCATGTATTTCTCC
>Ga0302271_10004567_pt1 | contig 10986 bp, 5 predicted proteins | sample III_Bog_N1_1_FD_198767 | JGI IMG/M metagenome (GOLD analysis project Ga0302271, IMG submission 198767) | Peat permafrost microbial communities from Stordalen Mire near Abisko, Sweden - III_Bog_N1_1 | ecosystem: Environmental > Terrestrial > Soil > Wetlands > Peat | place: Sweden: Abisko... | reverse complement strand
CCCAACCCCAACCCCAACCCCAACCCCAACCCCAACCCCAACCCCAACCCCAACCCCAACCCCAACCCCAAATTATTTATCAATTTTTTTGTCTTTTTTTATTGATGAGCTGATCAGAATAGCAATTACTTTTTTTAAATATGATAGGATATCTAGATAATCATCGAACATGTATTAGGGAAAGCATGTTAGACAACAATAAGACAAGCATTTTTAAAGTTAACAATTTACAAAAGACAATATGGAAATTGCATGATTCTTGTCGATGTAAAAAAGTATTAAAGAAAAATAGCTGCAATTGTTTTTAATCAAGTATTATTGAGATTACATGAATAAAATATGTCTTCTTTGAACAACTAAATAACCATTAGATTCAGCAGAGATCTAGGCTTATTAAAAGAAAAGCCAATTAACAAATAACTTGAAAGAAAAGTAGATTCACAGAAAAAGAAGAAGAAAAAAAAAATAATTAGAATTCTTTCACAAATTTAAGAACAATTTATTCATATTCTCTAGCTACATATTTTGGAACCTCACAGAATGGAGTCTGACGAAGCGATTCAATCCAGTAGAAGAGACTGGGAGGAAGAAGCCATGACTATTGATTCTCTAGTGGACACATATTTCAATGAGGAATCGCAAAGAAGGAGATTCAAAATAGGTATGAGAGATAATACAAAATAATCAAATACAATATGTACAAATATAATAATGCATTAATGATACCTCTTTGATGCCACTGCAGAAATGAGTGAATTATGTGAATCGCAAAGTGAATTAGGAATAACTGTGCGTCTTGATGGATCTCCTTATCACAGATAGCTTGGGGTGATTATCTCCATCGATCTTACTAAGATTCCTTCCAGTGATCCAAAGGACAATCTTAATCCTTCCAAGATCAACAACAATAATAAGATCCCTAAAGTTGAATCTCTAACATTTGAAATCCAACCTCATCACACTCATTTTCCTATTAATTCCACTAGGCTTTACTCTCTTGACAATGTAAAACTAAGAATAATAAGTATTTTCGCAGAAACATTTATTATTGTTTATTAATAAGTATTCCTTTTTGATTATCATCTGAATTGCAATAATACTTAAAAATTACTACTAGTTCAAGGGACTTAATGACGGAAGAGATTACTTAAGGGATGTGCTTGGTCATCCTTGGCACAGTAGTGTGACTTTAATTGAAATTGTGGAATCATTGCTCACCTTCATAAAATAAGTAACACAATGATGATAAGAAAGAAAAGGATCAAATGTGTTATCGGGGATATAATACTATTCTTCAAATTGTTATTTTGTTGAAATTAACAAACCTTGAAATTGTTCTTTTTTCTGTGAACAGCTTCTTAAAAACTCTTAGGATCCCATCTACTTGCAGCGTCTTGGGAAGTATTTCTTAGGATAGATCTTCTTGAGAGAACATCTGCAGCGATTCCAAAGCTCCATTCTAATTCCTACCACTCTTTATGCTAGCTAATCACTCAATAAGCCATCCACAGGGTAATTCATCTCGTTTTCTTAAGAGTGATTCTTAACTTTTTACTTTTTTTATTTTTTATGTTTTTACCTTTTACACCTTAGATTACTTGCCATAAGTGACTATTAGCTGTGTGTATATGAAGTAGTGTTCGAGGAGTAATCCAAGAAAAAGAAAGAATATCTGAAACTCACTGGCTGCAGTGATTTATAGAGTATCGTTGAGATTAAGCGAAACATCTCTAACAAAAGCATTATCCACATTAGATATCAAAGTGAAGCTAGCAATCCACCATATAACTTCTAGCATTCGTTGCGTGTACCAGATTCTGAAAAACTCATTAGGATCATACTCGAGAAAATCCGTTTGCTTTAGAAGATCAAGATCTGGAGTAATACAGCTCTATTATTGGATACAAAGTTCCTGAGAGATTCTAAGTTAATTGTCTAGGAGAAGTTAACTCAGCGGGCGTTTTACTAGGAAGAGTAATTTAATGGAAGTAGATCTCCTGAGAATTACAGAAGGATCACACATACGTACAATGATCTGATCGAGCATTATTCATCAGTGAATGACTTCATATTAACAGATTATTATCTGAAAGCATTTCATAAAATCTGCTCAGAAAATGAAGAACTCAATGAATATCTTATCTTAGATGAGAAGCAAATAAAAGAGAAGAAATTTGAGGAAGTTTAAAGGAACATCGATGCAGAACAAATGGACAAAATTAAAATAATTGAGAAAGATGTGCAAAAACATTAAGAATAAGAAGAGAAAGAGTAAGCTGGAAAAAGAATTACACTGGAAGGAGACGATGTTTCGAATGAGAGTTTAGAGGAAAAGGATGGTTAAAAAAAGGAAAATTAAGATTTAAATTAGAGAAGTAATAGTGATAATACCAATGATAAGTAGAAAATATTGAATAATCATGGAATAGGAGGAGGAGGAGATAATAATAATAATAAATAAGAAATCTAATAAATCAAGTAATAAAAAGAAAATAGTGCTAAAACTAGCATATGAAATCCATCCTCTGATAATTTAAGCAACACACTAGCCCAGCTAAAAAAGAGTTTTGCTTTTTTAATTGAGTTGAATGTTTTTTTCGTTTTTTGTTGTTGTTATTTGTTGCATTAAAGCAGATTTGGTAATTTCTCACAATTAGTATTAGTAAACTAGTTCAATGTATTGCATCTATGGCTGCATTTCAACATCTAATATGAAAAATACTAAGGATTTTCGAAAAATTAAAGAAGAAATTTATTAGAGGAATCATTATTATTTCATTAGAACTGTATTAAAAGACAAACAAAAGCATGAATGAGAAAAATAAAAAATAAAGTGTTCTTCTCTCTCTCGCTCTTTTGTGAAGTTATGGACCTATGGATTACTCCTAATTACCTTTGAACTTCTGAGTTTGTTAGAAAGAAAGATAATAATCTCTCTAATTTCTTAAACTAAAGGAGCACAAATCAATTATTCAAAATAAAAGCAAAAAAACTTTAATAAATACTCACAAAACAGATCGGTTTACTTTTTTAAAACTGCAAGCTTCGATGAAACTCTTAGGCGTACTGATTGGTATATAAAACCCAACTGATAATCAAGTGTACATTCCAGTTCGCGAATATGAAGTTAGCTCAGTGAGTGTCTTCAGTCGTGGAGCAGTCAAGGACTCGTTTAAATTCATCGCCAGAGAATCATTCGTTGGAATCTAGCGAGGTAGCAGACATATCGTGAAGCATGAAGATTACTTTGTGTATATTTTGGCATCTTTAAATCATGCTGTTGCTGCTTATGCATTCGTTGAAGGAGAGTACCCTCAAAAAAGAGTCATCTATGCAGGTCTTCAAAAGTCCTTAGATGGGTTTTTCTAGAAAATGGGAGGTAATTGGAATCTCATAAAAACAGATGATAAACTAGATATCCCAGCTGTTTAAGTGGTTGTGAGGGATTACTCAGATCCGAAGACAGTTGACGCTTTATGCAAGGTTCAAGGAAAAGTAGATGAAATATAAGTGATCTTGCATGAGAACATCAATAAGTTGCTTGAAAATCAAGGCGATCTTGATGCGCTTGTGGAGAAATCCAAAGATTTAAGTGCAGCATCGAAATAGCTGTATAAGTAGTCTAAAAAAATGAATAAATCATGTTGTGTGATATTTTGAGAGAGATAGAGAAGGGATTTGTTTTTTTTTGCATTTGAGATATTTGTGATTGCATGTGTGTATCTGCATCTTAATGTTAATAAAAAGTGATTATCTTTTAGTTCTTGCTTCTTCTTTTGGTGGCACATAAAATGTAAAATTGTAAACTAAAGTGTCTTTTTCTACCTATTGTGGATTGGTTTGATGAAAAATTGGATTATTTTTAATTCCCTTCAAAAATTTGTCTTTTTTTCATTAATGCAATAAATACCTTAAAAGAAGTTATGTATTTTGTTCTAATTGTACAATGCAACTATTTGCTTTAGTAGGCAGTTTAAAAAAAAACAAAAAACAAAGAGTGCTCAGCTATTATTAGTTGGTGCTTAATTCAAAAAAAAAGATAAATCTAACTATATTTTTCTCTCCTTTTAATCCCCAAAGGAACTTATTGAATCTTGCAAAAATATCATTGAGAAATAAGACAAAGAGCTTCGATTTCTATGCATTTGCTTGGAAATAACCAATTCATTTATTCAAAGCAGTTCCAGAGAAAATAATTATTAGGAATTAGTTTTTCTCTGATGAACAACAAGATAAGCTCTCTTTTGAAATCAGAGGCTAAGCTTTTCAAGGAAATTGAACATAATATGGTCTATTTTTAGTATTTCGATTTGTTGTTGTTCATAATTCAACCAAGATTCATATGAGAAGTAAATTTCAAAGTGATTTTAGTCTCAGGTATCTCTATTTCCCTAAGATTAAGAGGTACATTTCAAAAGAACTTTCGGGAAAATTAGCAACTTTTTAAGAAAATACAATATATCTTAGCTAGATCTGTTGATGCTGCATACTCAGGATCTTCAAATGGAATCGCATAGAAAACATTGTTCCAAATAATAGATACATATCAAACAGCTTTGAGATGGCAAATCCTAATTCCTTTTAAATAATATCAATTTATCGCCGATCTAAATGCTGGATAAGTCCTTTCTGCTGCTTGATCAGAATTAGATAACAATTATTAAAATAAAGGATTTCTTTTTTGTTGTCTGTTGTAGCAAAGGCACTTGAAATAAAAGCAACATCAGTAGATTCTTTCTTCACTGATTTTACCGCACTTAAATATCTAAACTAAAGACGTTCATTTCTTTCTGTTTCTCTCTGAAATCTCCATCTTGCCATATGCTAATTAAAAGATCTTCTTTTTCTGATATTCTTCGATAGAATCATTATGGAAAAAAAAGACCTAATTATAAAGACTTTATAATGAAATAGATAAAGACTTATCTTTGATCTGGTAGAAGAAAAAAAGGGTGATTTAATAACATTCCAAAGAGAACAATCTTCAATTTTTAGATCAAAATCTTTCTCAAGATTTTAGTATTCCCTATATTTTCGCTTTGAGAAACTCGAAGGATCGCGAAGAAGCCAAGTATTTCTTGCGTGATTTATTGTAAATAAGTCTAGCATTTAATTTGCTTTTCCTGATTAGCTGATGATCATGGTAATAAGCTCAAAGAAACCAATCGTAGAACATTCTAGAGAAACGATTGTCTCATTGGAAATTATCTGATTATAAACTCTGTAACAAATTCTAGAAAGATCCGAGCTTTCTTATCTGATCACTCCCCAGTCGTTTAGTTTCTATTCTTAAGTCATTCGCTCTTCAAAAGCATTCATAATTGTGTAGACTCTTGATATAATTAAATATAATAACATAAATATCATTTTTTTATTTTAAATCCTCATCAACAAAATAATTCATTACATCCTTCAAAATGAGCAAAAGAGATTTCCTTAGAGCTCTAGATCGCTTTGGATAGCTGCATGCTATGGAATTCCAAAGAGGACCTAAATAATACTCCAGATGTGTTAGATAATTCAGCTCTACTAATGAACACAATCAGGGCAATAAAGAAGGTAAATGTGATGAAACATGCACCAGAGAAGAAAAATAGCACCAATAACAGGAGCAAGAACACTTTAATCACCATGGGAGAAATACAAGAAGGGAATTATAGCGATAAAGAGAAGCTGATTTCGTGAGAGAGTTCAATGATATTCACAATCATTTCTTCGGGAATCTGCCCCTTAGGCGATATGTTCACTTTGATAATTACTCAATATTGGATAGAATTTTCAATCAGGAATTCAATCGAATCAGAAAGGATCTCTTCGATAAGGAAAACCTAGAAGAAAAGAATAATCATCAAGAAACAGCAAAAGAGTCTAATTAATCAACTAAATAAACAAGTTAAGCTACAGGAACAGCAGCAGCAGCTAATGGAGCTGACAAAAGGCCATCTGAGGCTAAGTCTCAGGGTAAACAGTCTGAATCTTCTAACGAGGATCTTCAACGTCATCATCATCACCACCACGATCACTTTTTAGATTTGAACTCCTTTTTCGAGAGTCCCAGGTATATCTCAGATGTTGGAAATATTTTCCGCAGGGAAGAGCAGCGCCTTTAGGAGTTAACTAAGGAGTTTGAGAGTTCCTTCCGCAACTAAGAAAACAATCCTGGAGCAAGAACCATCCGAAGAGTCTACCGAAGTAATCCTGAAGGAGAAGTTAGAGAGTTTTATGACTCTAAGAATCCTGAATAAAACTACAGATTTGAAAGGAAATTTGATAAATCAACAGGGTAATCGACTATTTCAAAAACAAGAGGGGATTAGTTACTTGGAAGAGAGCAACAATAATAGCAACAAAATGCGAGTGAATAGCATAACTCAACTGCAACCAAAGCAGCAAACTAAACTACAGGTAATCATCACAAACACAATGATAACAATCATAAAGATACTGTAAATAAAACTGAATAAACTGAATCTGCATCACCTGCTTAACAACCTCAACAATAAGCTCCCAAAGTTGAAAATGTGTCTGGAACCATAGCTATTCCACCTGAATTGAATGATAAGGCTAAGAAATTAAGCATCATGCTGAAGAAAGACTATTTAGAATGTCTTGAGCTAGCTAAAGTCTATCAGACAAAATCAGTCGGTCAGATCATCGATCTTGTGATTGAAAGCGAAAATGCTAAATGAAGAAAATCATAAGCAATTCTATTAATTTACCAATATTGATATATTCAGTTCTTCTTTGTGTCTGTTTGTTATCTTTATCTCTCTGAAAAAGGAAATATTTTCAATTGGTCTTCTAGAAAATTGTATGTTGCTTAACATTCCACAAATCTAAAAGAAGGTAGGAATAAGAATAATAAGAATATTTGATTAAAAGGAAGGGTATTTTTCTTCTCAAATTTGTGCTTTTATTCCAGAAAGGTAATTAAATTGAATGACAAGAGATTGAAGATAATCTAATTGATATGATTCAAGGAAATTGATTCGAAGAAACATTTTCAAGATTTCAATTAGTTTTCATCTTATTATTTTTAGAAAGGATATCAGGGTTTTCTTTAAATTCCATTTGACATTTTCGCTATTGAAAGGAAATATGTAATTTCTTTTAGGATCAGTTGTGGATCACTTTATCCTTGAATTGATCCATAAAATAAGATTTCAGAGATACAATTTCCGATAATCCTTGCTCTCAATTTCGTCTTGAATTAAGAATTTCTCCGAATGTATGGTACCATCTGCGATCTATATTTCGTTGTTAATAACATCTGTGACACAATTAAGATTGCCAGAAAATCAATTTTGTTTTACAAGAATAGTAAATGACCAAGAACAATGTTTGTTTTTCGATTTTAAAACTTCCACCTCTTTTTTAATCAAATATTTTTTATTATGTACTAAATTTTTTTAATTTTTACTTGGCCAATTTAATTCTGGTTTAAAGCTAAGATTAGTCTTAGATGTAACAATCCATTATTTTGTTTTGAAATTTAAAGATATTTAAAATATTACATCTCGTTTAGTCAAAAGAAGGGAAATAATATATCAACGTTTATCTTTCTTTTGTTTTAATATTTTCATTCAACACAAATAGGCGCAAGTGCATTTTTTCCCCTACAAAACTTATTCTAACAAATAATAATAAGAAGAAGAAATAGGTATTGCTTTTCAGAACTTTTAAATAAGAACTCCTTCTTCAAATATTCCTTCTTCAAGTATCTTTCCTTTTAAGTCGAATTTTCTTCCCATACCACTGATCTTATCTTTCTTCCACTCTCCTTCATATACATCCCCATTCTTCCAGAATTTCTTTCCTATAAAAGCATTGAAAAATGTTAGAATCAATAAATCCCCTTCTTTCTTACCTCGACCATCCTTATAGCTATCTTTGTACTCTCCTTCATATCTATCCCCATCATTCAAGAATTCCTTGCCTATCAAAGCATTGAATAATGCAAGAGTCAATAAATCTCTTTTCAACCTTGACCATGCGGCATGTCATCTTTGAATTTTCCATCATATCGGTTCCCAATTATAGAGAAGTACTCGCCTATTAAAAACATTGAACAATGTTAGAATCAATAAATCTCTTTTCAACCTTGACCATGCCACATGTCATCTTTCCACTCTCCTTCAAACACATCCCCATCATTCCAGAAGTACTTACCTATTAATGTATTGAATAATGTTAGAATCAATAAAACAATTCTTTCTTACCTTTGCCATGCTTCTTGCTATCTTGCCACTATCCTTCATATCTGTTCCCACCATTCAATAATAACTTGCCTAATTAAAGCAAAATAAAATAAAATCTAAACCCATTCAAAAAGAAATATTGGTCTACCTTATCCATTTCTTACTTAATCCTTGATCTCTCCAACATAGTATCCATCATGATTCTGAATTCTTTTTATTCTATTATTAAATAAATGAGATAGAAATATTAATCGTGCTCTTACAATTGAGTGAACATGAAACTGAAAAAGAAAGCCTTTTGAGAATTAAACCTCCTCCTTAAAAGGAGTAACTTTAATAATTCAAACAAAGAGAGATACCTTCTCATTCAAATAAAGATCTTTCAATATTTTGAAAGTTATTTTCTTTTTCTTAACTATTATTGTGAAACCTTATTTTCTATCATTATTGCTGTAGAGATGCAGATTATGTAAAGAGAGATTCAATTTTGTAAAAATCTTTTGAACCAATGTGAGTATGCATTAAAAATATTATTTGTTTATTTAGGGATGATATACTGCAAAGTAGGAATTCATTATCTGGAGAAACAACGACAAATCCACTCCTCTTTTGAAAGCAATTAAAGAAAATAAACAAACAACGAAATTACTATTCTTTCTACTGCATTGCTTGATAATGTACTTTTATGAATGATAATTGTTCTGTATTGCTGCGCTTTATTCTTCTCTTTTCTTATTTTTAATTAAGTGAGTCGTCGGTGACTGAGCTTGAATGTTGATGATAAGAGGGGTTAATTATTAGATCATTGTAAAAGAATGGAAATTAAAAACAGAGGGAAATTATCTGTTGTAATTAACATTTAAATTAAAAGAAAGTTAAATTAATTAGAATAATTAACAAAGATAAGAAGAGCAAAGAAACTTTTAGAGGATTTTATTATGCAAGAGCAAAGGAATCTAATTGTAATTAGAAATGAAAGATATTCTTTAGAACATAGCAAGAAATAGTTTGAACATTCGTTCCCCTCTACTGTTATTGATATTTTTAATACTGCACAGTGGGTTGAGAAAAGAGATGGAAAAAAAGAAAGGAACAGAAATTATATTTTAAGAATACAAAAAAAAACACAGAAAGCTATTACAAGTAGAAAAGCATAATTATTTTTATAACTGAGGCTATTAATAAGGACAAGGAAAAACTCAATATTTCTCAAGGATATACTAGCAATTCTTTAGATTTATTTGTAAAATAAAGAAATGGCAATTTCATCTGATTTTGTAGAAATAGTAAAATTTCAATTCTAAGAGAACTCGAAACAGGAATGTTTGCTACATCAAAAGAAAGATTAGTTTTTTGAGAGGGTGAATATCCTTTCTACCATCTCAAAAAGAGGAAACTCGTATTGTGTTCTGTCAATCTTGAGTAGATCACTCTTATCAAACTTACGAAATTTGAGTTCAATAAACAAATCTCTTAGCCAGCTAGCTTTTGGATAGCTCTAATCTTCTTGAGAACTGACAAGAAAACGGAGTAAAATTGATGACATCAAAGACAAAGAGACAAAAATAACATGAAAAAACTATTACCAATAAAAACCAGAAGTAAAGAAAATCTCTTTTGAAGATTGATTAATATGAACCTTTTGTTTTAATAAATCTAGCATGAAATAAGTACAACAATTTATTTTTGAGAAGAGGACCGCAATAATCCCCATATTTTGGTTATTATTCTTATTGAGGGATAATCAAAGGATCTCTCTTTTAATAATCTTGATTTTTTATGTTTTGTTTTTCTGAATTCGACAAAATGGAGCACACATCTCACATCTTTAATATTAATCAAATGCAAAAGTGATTCTTCCCCTCTGATAAATTATCTCTAATATTTTTATTAAATAGTGATTAATATGTGGATTTTGTGTGTGTGTATTTTACTTAACAACTCAAACCACTGAGATTGGAGGGAGATATTCCTATGTTCATCTCCCAGTTTAAGTGCATGATGAAAAAGAAAACATTTAAGGGAGCTTGAAGGACATATTAAATATTTTATTAAAAAAAGCAAGCAGCCAATCAATCCTCAAAGAATAAAAACTTCCAAGATATAACTGATATCAGCTGGTTGCAATGGTTCACCCAAAACTGATCTAAATTGTAGAGTGAAAGGCCCTTCATGCAGATAGAAGAAGTAGTTGAATTATCTAGACTGAAATTCACCACAGAAGAAAATCAAAGTTGACTGAATCGTATCTTAAAATTCAACAAAAGTAAAACTTTCTCTAAGGAGATCAATTATGATTGCTTCACCATTTCTTTCTTGATTCTTTCCCAATTTTTATTTCATTTGGCATATTTTCAAGGAGCAATCCTCCTTTTTTCTTCCTTTCTCTTAGGAAAAGACTATTATATATAAATCTAAGTAGAACACCAACATTACCTGCTTGTCTTTATGTCTTCCTTCAAAACCCAATCAATAAAATAACAATATTGTAAATATTCCTCTTCACTCTTTTCATGTCAGTCAATCTATAAAAACATTTGTTAAATAAGATATTCACTTGTAAAATAAAAAAATAAAGAGAAATGAGTCCATCAATGAAATTATGCTGTGTTTTATTAGCTCTTTTCAAGAGAGACTAGAATAGCAGATCTTGAAAAGCTGATAAGTAAAATATTTTAAAGTTTTTTTTTAATTATCATGCAACTTAGTGGTAAAAAAAGGAGCTGTTTTATGATAAATTTTTGAACAAAAAATTAATCATTTCTTTAGACACTAATAGCCATATCAA
>Ga0302271_10004566_pt1 | contig 10987 bp, 4 predicted proteins | sample III_Bog_N1_1_FD_198767 | JGI IMG/M metagenome (GOLD analysis project Ga0302271, IMG submission 198767) | Peat permafrost microbial communities from Stordalen Mire near Abisko, Sweden - III_Bog_N1_1 | ecosystem: Environmental > Terrestrial > Soil > Wetlands > Peat | place: Sweden: Abisko... | reverse complement strand
ATTCTTTGGGGACTGCATTAGACACTAAGGAACTTTAATCTTTTGCCTTGAATTGAATACTCTCAATTGATTCTACTATTGCACTCTCTTAAGCCGATTTCAACAACGAATTAGCATGAATCTGATGCGATGCAAGAAGTGAAGCAAATTCTGATTATGACTTCGCAAGCGCATCACATAAGTTCGTAAATATTCTAAACTTCTCTGATGGATTCTTCAAATTCAATGGATTATTATTCTCATTCACCTACTACTACTACGATGGAGAAATCGAGAGTTATTTGAGTAAACTCAAGAAATTAGGCACATGTACTGCTTCACCTTTTCGAAGCTACAGAAGAATCCCATCGAGTTTAGTCTACGAAGGACAGTCATTTTCAAGTAATTGCTATTTAAACTACGAAATCGTATCGGAGAAGCTCTTCTAAGCTGAACTCAAACTAATCTACATTCTAAGAAAACTCTCCTACGCTCTTCTTTCTAAAATACCTAATTAGTTAGCTATCGCAGATTTACTAGCTGCAGCTGATGCTCTCTCGCGACTCTCACTAAGCTATTCACATAATCTACTCATAGATTCTACACTGTGACCTTGATGGTACTCATTCGCGCAAGTCCTGCAGAAGAGTCGTCTTGAGCTGCATGAATCACTCAAACATAACAACTCTCCTTTTTTGTTTCGGTGCATTGAGCATCTTCCACTTTCCTTGAACACTAGCATCTTTAGTAGGATGATGAACTAATAAGTATATTCCTTGTGTGTTTGATCTTGTTTCTTTCTTGTGGTTTTTGATTTTCCTTATTTAAATTTGTTATCGAACAGAAACACAACTTTCGATTAGTCATCCCCCCCTTCTTAAAATCGCAGAATCTACTCCTTTGAATTCAGATAGCTATTGATTTTTTTTAAATCTCGTCTGACAATTCCTTGCCTGATCTCTTTTGTAGGTGATTTTCACCTAAAATGCTAATTATTCTTCACCCACTTGTGTCAACCAACCAATCAATTAAGCGTAATTGTTTCTATTTTTTTCTCCTGAATTTCCTTCCCTCTTCCTCTAAACTCCCAAAACTATCAATTTTTCTCCCCAATTTCAATAAAAGTACTTATTTTACAACATTGAATTCCATTTAAAGCAAATTCAGCTAAATTGAATAGAATTTTTTTTTATTTTTCAAAGTAACTGTTTCAGCACAAAACACAAATAACTGACAATTCTATTAATTTTTTTTTGTACCTTTACAATTCGATAGCTAGCTGCGTTGAATAGTCCTAAACAAAAAGCCATAATTGCAGTTATATTTATTCATTTATTTCTCCTACAAATCCTGATTTGCTTTTTTTAATCTTTGCTTTTTGATCTTCTTCTTCTTCTTCTTCAATTAATTTCTTTCATAAATATTACCCTTAGACTATCAATTTGCTGTGTTTTTTCAGCTTCGGTGAATTTTCATCTAATTCTTATCCATATCCTTATCCATCATCTCTTTAACGTTCATTATTCTCTGAACTTTTCATTTAATTCGTATTCCAGTTATTGTCATTATCCCTGACAGCTGCAGATCTAATTACTCTTTTGTTTCCTAATGAAACAGTAGCAGCCGACGAAGATAAACAGTTGAGCTTTGTATCTAAACCATCATTGAAGTTGTTTTGACTTACATTCGAGTTATTCAAGTGTTTCTAGAGATTATTATAATTACTGTTAGTGTTTTAATTGTTGTTGTTTTTCTTAATCTCTCCATCTTATTCGTTCTCATTTATGGTTTGGTTGATTGTGAAGGGCTCAAAATAATTATTGCTATTCTTCTTCCATTATTCTTCGTTATCATTATTGTTCCTTTAACTCTCCTTTTCGTCTGCACAACTTACAATCTATCCTCCAGCATTTACCATATTACTACCCCCACTCTATCTCTTCATCATCATAAACTCCTCTTCTTCTCTAAAATTCTCCTCTTCTTCATATTCTTCTTCCTCGCTGTTTCCTTCTTATAAATTAAACTTCCAATGTATATTCTTCGTATTCATTTTCTTCATATTACTTCCACCATCACCATTTCCTTTATTATTTCCAGCTTGTTTTGTCATCGCTTGTAGCTTAATCACCCTGCTGACTTGCTAATTCGATATCCTCAACAATTCACTGCATTTCTTCTACAAACCTAACACCGTACTAACTTTAACAACGAAATCTTTGTCTTAATCAGTCAGCAATCCAGTCACAGGGATGCCTTGCTTGTCGCATCGCTGATCAAAGAACTTCTTACTTGTGAACGCAGGTGTTGCGAGAATATTGTATTTTTCTTCGAATTGAATTATTTGTTTGATGTATTAGATGAATGATTAGCTGTTAGGACGAGGAGAGCTATTCCCAGTGTTATTGTCTTCGTCTTATTCATAGTCGATTTATGCTAGAAGCTCTTTTTCTCGAGCGGATTGGATAGTATTCCCTTGAGGGCGAGACCAACTAGGATAAAGAGGATCGATTTGAGTAGATTACTGTTGTTGTTACTGCTGCTGCTATGCTGGTAACTTAGTTATTTCGTTAGCTAAATAACTACTGTTACTGTTACTACTAGAAGCTGCAGTTGTGTTGTTGTTGCTGCTGCTGCTGAGATTCTTGAGATTGTTAGCTGAGTTTAACAGCTGTTTGAATGCAGCTTCTGATAATTTATTGAAAGGCTTAGATGGGTTATTAGTTCCCTCTGTAGTATTGGGTGGTTTAGATTAAGCTACTACAGCTGCTTTGGCTGCTTTAGAGAGGGTATTTAGAATATTATTACTATTCTCTTTGTTGTTGTTGTTGTTGCTAATTCTCTCATTGCTTGGAAGTGCATTCCTTCCAGGAACATTAGAGTGTTTCTCAGTTGACAGCTTGTCTGATTTAAACGAAGGTCTCCACTCTGATTCCATATCCTCTGACTGCTGTTAAATTGGTTCCATTTTCTGTGACAAACTTGTGTACCTAGGAGGTGGTATGAGTGGTTTATTATTCTTTTGATAAGACGGAGGTTCTTAAGGAGGTTAATTGTTTTATAACTACAGAAGAGCATTGGAATAATTGGTAGGAGATACTGTTGGCTATGGAGGAATAGTATTGAGATTATTACTGTGGAGTAGTGATTGGCTTCTTGGGACAGCAGAAGATAGCTAGGATTGTTTATTCACAAGATTATTATTATTCTATCTGGTGTGATACAAATGAGATCCATCGGAGAGATAACCAGCAGCTAAAGGATGAGGAATAGTTGCAGAAACAGGAGTCGGAGTAGGAGGAGGATATATATTAGGAATAGCATGAGGAGTTAGGAGTAATCCTGGAGTAGTATTAGTATGGTTGTAGGAGTTTATCGTTGGTTTGGAACTGCTGTTGATTTATGCAGTTAAGGTATTCAGAGTTGAATTGTAGTGCTAGGCGTTGGAGAGATAGTTGCTCGAGGAGAAAGTATTTTTATTCTGAAATGAGGAGGTTGTTCCACTGTTAGCAGTTGTGTTCAGTATTTTACTGGTAGTGTACTATTACTATTACTACTATTACTATTGCTGTAACTTTTACTGTTATTGCTGCTAGTATTGCTACAACTACTACAACTACTACAGCTATTACTACTATTACTGTGACTGCTATTACTACTACTGAATCATGGCAGCAATGGGCGATTATTATGCTACAGTTATAGGTATCTCTGGTAGTATAATAGTCTACTACGATTGTTCAATTTCTTCTTGCAGCATTTTCGGTGCAGTTTGCAACTAAATCCTTTTAGAAATGCTCAGTGACTACAGCGCTAGATCGATGTGAGCAGATAAATCTTGATTAGTGTATTGCAGCATGACTTTGAGCTAATGCAGCGAATCTTCAATGGATCCATTATTCAAGCCTTACCGATTGCTATTGTATACCTCCTCAGCTAGACAGGCAATTTAATTGAAGAGTTTATGCTTTTGCATGCAAGATTCATAGATTAAGCTGATTAACGAATCACGCTAGTATTTGGAATATTCTTTGAGATCCATCAGAAAATATGATTGTTTTCTCTCTTTTTTTTTTTGATAGCAAAAAATCTAATTGATATCAAACAAAAAAATAACCATAATTCCTTCAAAAAAAAACCAAAAATATTTCAAAATGACAATCACTACATAAACACGAAACATTTCATCCAAAAGACAACTCAAAAATATATTTATTCATCTGAGCCATGTTTTTCTGCTTTGATTTTATTCCTATCCTCAGTTACATCCACAAACTCCTTTGGATCCGCATTTTCTCTCAATTCTTCATCTGATTCCTCGTTGTAAATCGTAGAGTCATTATTTTCATTCTACGTCTGTATCCGTTTCTTGAGCTCTTTCTCATTATTCAAATTGTATTGCTTCTTTATTAAATCCTCCGAAATTATCTCCTCTCTCAAATTTTCTCCAACATTCTTCCAATTCTTCACATTCTTGACACTCCCCTATTATTATGTCTTCTTACCTTCCTTCGACTTATTCAATAGACTAGTTCCACTCACATTGAAATCGCACTCAAATGAATCATCTCCTTCATTATACATCTCAGTCATTACCCCTATTATTTCTTGTTATTTTTATTTCTTTTCAACTTCTATTTCTTCATCGTCTTCACTATCAATAATTCTTTTTTTTCTAGGCGTCGATATTATCTAGTCATCAGTGCCTTCTTCTTCCTATTCCTCTTCGTTTCTAGTAGGTGATAAGCAAGGTGATACTTATTTCTTGTTCTCCTATTAGACTAATCCAACTATCAACTCATGCGGCAACAATAGATATCCTTCAACTTTTTCAATTTTTCCATCAAGTGCTTTAAGTAATTTAACTACAAACTATTTCTCCTTGTTCGCTAGTAAAATCTCAGAAGAATTCAATCCTTCTCGTCTATTTTCATAGAACTACTCATTCAAGAAGATCTTCGGGATAGGCAGATTGTTATCACTAGAAATATTAATAAGATGAGTAAGATATTCAGTGTACGATGCGGGTAACTTGACTGGGTTGTTTCTCTTATTTTTATAAGTAGTCTGCTGCTACTCCTTCCCAGGTTATTCTCCACCTTTTTACAGCCTTCTCGTCCCATAATTCGTTAGTTTCTGCTGAATTTTCTTAATATCCTCACTTGAGAGTGTATTTTTTCTGTGTGGATTGTAAGAAGAAGACCCATTATTATTATTCTTTTAACTTGTTTTTCTAATATTCTTGCGCTAAGGTAGGGATCCTCGTTTCTTTAACCTTCTCGATTAGCTACTTTCACAGTAATCCTCATCTTCTTCTGTATTATCCTCCTCACAGATATCCTCAAGTGTTTAGTATTCTTCATAGTCAGTTTCATAGGCATCAAAACCTCCATTTTCTATGCTAAAAAATTCATCTAATATTTACTATTAATATTGCTATTACACTGATGATTGTCTAGGTTAGCGTTTTCTTAATTGTTATTCTTATTATCTAGATCCTCCTTTGCCTTTAACCCCTTAAGTCAATTATCCTTCATCTTCCTCTTCATTATCATCTTCCTTATCCACTTTCCTTTTTGTTTTGATTAGCCTTTTGAAAATATCGCGTTTGGACTTGGCGGGATTCTCTTCTTTGGATTGTTTTTTTGAACTTTTTAATCTCTGATTCAGAGAAGAATCTTTTATTGAAGAGTTGCTTTTGTGGATTGACTTGTCTTCTTGCTGTACTACCTCATCTTCTTCAATTATAAATTCGATTTCTTAGTCTTCAATAATTGGATCTTTTTTATCATTTTTATCATCAGTGTCTTCATCCAATATCTAAACAAAAAACAAATACAAAATCAGAACATTCTATCATTGTCAGCTATTCCTAGCATTTTTTATGCATATTTTTCCTTAAATATCACACATCCTATGCTATCATCAGGAAAGCAAAAACTGGGGATAAAAATAGGTTCAGCCATACTGTAATAACAGGTGTTTCTGAGATGTTGAGGCTTTTCCTGGTTTCTTCAAATTTATCGCAGACAGCTTATATTTTAAGTGTGGAGTCAATAGCATCGATAACCTTGGCAAAGTTAAGCTGCAATATTTGCGCCTTCAAGTTCGTTAGGCGCTCTTTCACTGAAGATATTCTGTGCGCAGCGGAAAATTCATCTTCAATAATCGAAACTTTTTTCTTCTTTTCGTCTAGCAGCGAGCGAATCTCATTAATATTCGATTTCAGTAGAAAATTTGCTAATTTCTCAGAGGATTCTGCCATATTTACTGGAACTGTGGTATCCGGTTCGTTCTCCCACTTTTTCTCGGATCTTTATGAACTCTTTTTACTTTGGGTGCCTTTTTCGTTAATTTTTAGGTTCTCATTGCAGAGAAAAAAAAATAATTCAAATCTTCTTTCCACATAAATCTTTCAACTGTCACGCATCTGATAGGCGTTCATTTCCATTTTTTTTTTCATTATCCATAAAACTATGAGAGCAATTCTAATAAATAGATAAATCCTTTTAGATGGTAAAATCGACCTTTTTAGGCTTTATTTTAAGTATCTTAGTTAAATTGATAAATATGAAAAAAAGACATATAAAATCAACCATTTTGGAAGATAAAAAACTTTTTTGAATTTTGAAGGAATTTAAAGAATAAATTAAGATTTTTTTGAATTCATATAGATAATAACTTGGGAAACTTGAACTTGCGATTCTCAAAAGAGAATCAATAAAGAGATATTTCTTTTTCTTTCATTCGAAATATTAGTAAACTTATGGTTTATTCATCACACACACATACACAAATATAAAAAAACATGTGGATTTCTATTTGTTCAAAAAATCGTTATTATTTCATACCTCATAGATTAAACATTAGCCTTTTTCCTTATTTTTCTTTGTCCTGATGATAATCCTCATAATCATCATCATTCTCTTCGTTTTCCTCATATTACTCCCTCGATTTATCATAGTTAACACCATCTCTCTCTTCATCTTCTTCATTATAATCTCTACTATTTTAATTCTTAATCATTTCATCATTCGATTCATTCCCATCGCTATCGAATTCTCCCTTAATCGCTCTAAGGACCAGCCCACTAACAAGTGTTGGAGGTAGTTGTAGTAAATCATGCACTTAATACAACGATTTCCCATCAAGAGCCTTAAACAATTTAACTACAAATGATTTGTCTCCATGTGATAACCTAGTCCCAACTGATTTAAACTAAGGATCACATCGCTGCTCATAGAACTATTTGCTTTTGAATATTTTAGGGACTTCTAATTAGCATTTTGTTGATTGTTCAATTAAATCCTTCAAATATTCAATAAAGAATGATGTTTATCCTTCAACTTACTCCTCCTCTTGCCTTTTTCTCAATATATTTAGTGGCTTCCTCCTTTATTCCTTCATGGGAGATTATCTTGTGATTTTTGCCTACAGTTACCCCCCTTCATCTTGGTTACAATTATTGTCAATATTTTCTTTCTGAGCATTTCGCTTCTGCTGAATCTTCACCTAAGCATCCTTTTTGATCGATTTGCTCCCTGGTAAAATTGGCACAGAAGAACAGATGCTTTTGTGGATTTATTTAGCTTTTAAATTCCCTTCCTAATCATTGTTATCTTGCTCTCTCCTAGTCATTAAAATTATCGATGATTTTTTAGGAGCAATTTTAAGTCCAGGTGGAAGATGACTACTGTGCTTATTGCTGTTATTGAAGCTATTTTAGCTGGGATTAATGCTATTTTTACTGATAAAAGGATATGATTGCTGTGACTACTTGGGATGTTGAGCCTTTTGTTCTTTTGTAAAAGCTAGTTTAGATTATTTTAAAGCCAGAGAAGTGTTATTTTTATTGCTGTTGATGGTTTTGGGTGTTTTGATATGTTAAAATGAAGTATCTTGATTCCATTCCCTTGTGATTTTAGAGAATAAAGATGGTTTATGGATCATTGAAGAAGATATTGTTGTTGTAAATTCGTTTCCTTCATCATATTCCTTTTTTTATGTGTATAAAAAGCAAATAAAAGTAAAGTGTTAACGATCCAAAGAAAATATTTTATTCTGCGTACAATCTTAGGTAATATTTTTGGTTTGTCAGTCAGATTTAGAGACGAAAAATGTGAGGGCTATGATAGTTATGCTCGTTTTTTTGCAAAGAATTACTCTCTTAGAGTTTGTTCTTCAACTGCGGAATCAATCAAGGTGATCACATCAGAGTAATTTAGCTTGATAATTTGATCTTTGAGATTCATTAATTTTTGTTTTATCGAATTGCTATTAGTGTTTTTGCTTATGGAACTTGCAGTTTGTCTTGCATCAATCGTGGAGATGTCCAAATCAACAAACAGCGATTGCTGCACGATATCTGAGAAAATAGATAATTTTTCATGCAGGATATGATGAATTTTGTTTAATCGCTGTTTCAATAAAAACAATGCTAATTCTGTGTTTTCTTCATGAGTAACTGATGCTGTTGAGGACATGCAGAAGATAGTGCTATTATTGTCTTTACTAAAGTGTATTTTTTATTATTGCTTCCTTGAATTTGGGCTGGAATCCTTCCTTGATCACTATTTTGACTATTCTTTCTTTTGTGAGTTTAGCTCAAATATTTATTTTTTTAATTTTTCAAAAAGTTAATTGACTAAAACATGGTTAGCAGATATTTCCCACGGTTTCTATGATATTATTACCGCTCTTTTTAGTTTGCGTTGCCGCTTTACCATAGAACTTCTTAATTTAATCTCATGAAAAAAAGCAATTAATTATTATTGTATTTTTATATTTTTTATGAAGAAGGAAAACTTTTAAAGAAAGGAAAATGATTATTGATTATTTTTTAATCTTGAAAAAGTACTACTAACTAAAATAACTAAATATTTTCTTTGAAGGTTTGAAGTGTTCTTAATCACTTGGAATGTCTTCTGATGATGTCGATGATGAATGTGACCTCTTGGAGTTTGTTTAGTTAGGTATCTAGCTTCTAAGAATTGATTGTATTTCAGGAACCTCTGGGAAAACAGGCTCTTAAATCAAATAGTTATTCCTTTTTTTATCAATTCCCTAAGTCTCTAATGGTAATTATATTGAAGAAGATGCCTCCTAAGTATGGAATTGATTTTTCTATTTAATTTTGGATTCATAAAAATATTTCAAAATTCATTTTTAAATCAAAAAAAATATATGAATTTACATTTGCAAGAACAAAGGATGGATTTGTAAATGAAGAGAATACTCTTGGTGGATTCTAATTGTCTTAATAACGAAGTCCTAATGCAAGTCCTAAATCGATCTATGCAACTGTATCTTAGAAGTTAAATTACAAAGATCTCTTGAGTTGTCTGAGAGCATCATCGACTGAATCATCATCAGGAGACAAATTGTTCCTATTCGTGAGTTCCTCAGCGAACTACATGATCGAAGTAAACCGAGAGTATCGCTCAACTAGAGATTCAAATATCAACACTACGAATTTCTTCCTCTAAGTGCATATGAATTCATGGACAGTGCTCATTAGTTTGGATATGTTTTTTTAGTTTATTTTTAAAATCACGAAAAGATTGAATAAGTTTTTTTTAATTATTTTGTTCAAATAAAAAATATGTATTCCTACTTTAGAAGCCCGCAGGAAAAGATAAATCAACAATTCGATAAACAATTTAGAATTTGAAGCAAGAATTTTGATATTTGATTTGATTAGCTGTCATAAATATATGATTGGAAAATTATCAGAGTCGATTTTCAAAGGTACCAAAATGTCTTCTAAAAAGTTTGTGAAAATTAAGAATATTTGGAGCATTCAGGCAAATTGAATTGCTAAGTATGACTTCCTTATCTCTATTATCTACTGTATTGTTTAGATAAACTATCAAAATCTATATTTCTCTCAGGTTATTTTTATTGAAAAATGAAAATATGAAGATGTTCAATATTACAAATAAATTCAGAATATAAACTGAAAAATTTTATTGATAAAAGCAACTATATCAATTCAAGAGTTTACTTGTATTAACAAATTTTCATAATAAGAATCCAATTAATTTATTTATTTAAATTTTCTGTTAATCGTGATAAAAACAAACCTAAAATAGAATACTAAAATAAAGATTTCATACTTTTTAGAAACAAATTTTAATTTCAGCTCTCATATCTTTTCTGATTATCTTTTTCCTCAACTCAACTCCCTTCTCCTCCTTTTTCTCCTTTTTGTAGCATATTTCATTGCACTTATTTATACAGGAAACGATATGGTCTGATACTTAATAGACTATATACCACATATTATGTCTGATTTGGGCACAATATGGTGTTAACATTGACTCTGCACAAGTATCCAATCTTGTATTTCAGCCTATTAATTAATTTTCATAAAAAAAGTCAACAAATTGGTTGGGTTTTAAATAATAAACCCAAAGAGAATTCATAAAAAACTATTTCATTATCTTACTTTGAAATAGGTTCTACTATGACATCACATTCTTTCTCCATATCACCAGGCAAGCGATAAACTATTATTCCATTCGTGATTGCCTAGTTCGTGAACATATCTTTTAGGTTCTCTAAGGTACTAACAGTTTCGCTGACTTTACCTGGAAGATATCCAACAGGCCATGCTTTAGGCTCCGAGGCGTTCATCGAAAGCCATAAATTATCATCATCGTAGCAGTCGACATCTGTAGCGATGCTTTCCCAGCCTATCGGAAACTCGTAGTATTAAGCGACTCCGTTTTTTATACCTCTTGTATCTTTTTTTCCTACTAATGTATTCCAATTTCGAGAAAATTCGGATATGAATTAATCCAGGGAAAAGTAAATTTTGTCAAGGATTTTCTGCTTTTCTACTGTAACGGAGGAGATAACACCTTTTAGTTATTGAAGAAGTTTCTGACTGATGGTTTTTGTGTCTGGCTTGAATTAACTTGAGGCTTGATCCTCTAGTAAAAAGGGGCAAACAAAAAGAAAGTAATTAAAAAAAAAACGATTGTAAACACGAAAAAACTTCTTTATG
>Ga0302271_10004565_pt1 | contig 10994 bp, 9 predicted proteins | sample III_Bog_N1_1_FD_198767 | JGI IMG/M metagenome (GOLD analysis project Ga0302271, IMG submission 198767) | Peat permafrost microbial communities from Stordalen Mire near Abisko, Sweden - III_Bog_N1_1 | ecosystem: Environmental > Terrestrial > Soil > Wetlands > Peat | place: Sweden: Abisko... | reverse complement strand
CAAGATCAGGGCTAATAAGTACTTGAATGGAAATAATGTCCTATTTTATTAAAGAATTGAACGCTGATTTTAATTGATAAAGCGAATATAAACGGATTCTTTTTCATTTTTAAATTAAAACGGATTAAAACTCCAACAAGTTGGATTTGATAAACTTAGAAAAATCGATTCCAACTTGTTGGAATAAGATCCGTTTTTTAATCCGCTAAATCTGTTTACATCCGCGTTCTATTCTTATGAATTATATATGGGAAATTTAATTGTTCACATTACTTAATATGGAAGCCGAAGTAGTAACATAAATTATTTGCAAACGATATCAATACGAATCATTTTCTTGTTCTAAATATCTCCAATAAAAAAAGGTCTTATCAGTTGATTTACAAACGTAAATTTTACTGATAAGACCTTTTTTAGGAATGTAGTCTGTTACAACTCTATTTTTTTGCCATTCTTATTTTTAATTTCTTCCACTATTGCATCCAAAACAGCAATGGCAGTCATATTGACAATGTCACGTACTGAGCTTTCAACATCTAAAATATGAACCGGCTTGTTCAGACCCATTTGAATTGGTCCGATACTTTCGGCTAATCCCATTTCGATCATCATTTTATAAGCTGTATTGGCAGAACTTAGATTTGGGAAAATCAAAGTATTCACGTTCCTTCCGCTCAATTTAGAGAAGGGGAATTTTTTATCACGCAATTCTTTGTTTAAAGCAAATGTCACCTGCATTTCACCATCCACAATCATATCAGGATACTTCGTATGCAAGGTGTCCACAACCTGATGTACACTTGCAGGACTTCCTTGTTTGTCAGATCCGAAATTCGAATAGGATAACATAGCCATAACCGGTTCGTGTGCGAAGAACTTCACGGTATCATGTGTCAGTTTTGCAATATCTATCAGCGCTTCAGTAGTTGGGTGACGATTGAAAAGGGTATCTGCTAAAAAGAATGTTCCTTTTTTAGTATTCATAATGTGCATGGCAGCAATATGTTTCAATCCATCACGTACTCCGATAACATCTTTGGCAGCCTGAACAGAATCGGCATATTTGGTATAAACCCCGGTAATTAAAGCATCAGCTTCACCGGTTTCAACCATCATCATACCGAAATAATTACGTTCATACATTTTTTCATAAGCTTCATCAAAAGTCATACCTTCGCGGCTTCTTTTATCCGAAAGTTTATGGGCATAGGCAACACGGCGTTTTTCTTCACGGTCATGACGAAGGTTGATGATTTCAATCCCTGTCATATCAATATCATTCTCTAAGGCGAGACTTGCAATTTTTTCTTCATTTCCAAGTAGAATAGGGAAACAAATACCTTCAGCCAATGCTGATTCGGCAGCCTTGAGCATGTTGATATGATTCGATTCGGAGAATACCACTCTTTTTGGATTTTGACGGGCGGTATCGTAAAAACGACGCAACATCTTGTTGTCATTACCCATCAATGCATTCAATTTTTCGTTGTACTGATCCCAATCCTTGATTTCTATACGTGCAACACCCGATTCCATGGCAGCACGGGCTACAGCCGGAGCAACGGTGGTCAACAAGCGTGGGTCAAGTGGTTTTGGGATAATGTAATCACGGCCAAAAGAAATACGTTTTAAATCATAAGCGGCATTTACAACATCCGGAACCGGTTGTTTGGTTAGTTCAGCAATTGCATGAACGGCTGCCACTTTCATTTCTTCATTGATTGTTTTTGAACGGACATCCAATGCACCACGGAAGATATAAGGGAATCCCAATACATTGTTGATTTGATTCGGATAATCGGAACGTCCTGTTGCAAAAATGATATCTTCGCGTGCAGACATGGCATCTTCATACGATATTTCAGGATTTGGATTTGCTAAAGCAAATACAATTGGGTTTGCATTCATGGATTGAACCATTTCCTTGGAAAGGATGCCTGCCACCGATAAACCTAAGAATACATCCGAACCTTTAACAGCTTCTGCCAGTGTTTTAATTTTACGGTCGGTAGCAAACGGTTTTTTACGGGAATTCAAATCGGTACGTTCTTTATTAATTACGCCCTTTGAATCCACCATGACAATGTTTTCCAATTTTGCACCTAACTTCATATACAGTTTAGTACATGAATTGGCAGCAGCACCAGCACCATTTACAACGATGATTGCATCTTCAATTTTCTTACCTACTATTTCAAGGGCATTAATCAATCCGGCTGAAGAAATAATTGCAGTTCCGTGTTGATCATCGTGCATCAACGGAATGTCAAGTTCTTCTTTCAAGCGTTCTTCAATTTCAAAACATTCTGGTGCTTTGATATCTTCCAGGTTAATACCACCAAAAGTTGGAGCAATTGCCTTTACTACCTGAATGAATTTCTCAGGGTCTGTTTCATTTACTTCAATATCGAACACATCAATACCGGCAAATATTTTAAATAATAAGCCTTTTCCTTCCATAACCGGCTTCCCGGCAAGGGCTCCAATGTTTCCTAACCCAAGCACGGCTGTACCATTCGAAATGACAGCTACTAAGTTTCCTTTCGCTGTGTAGTCGTAAGCTGTATTAGGGTCTTTTTCAATTTCTAAACAAGGCTCAGCAACTCCGGGAGAGTAAGCCAGGGATAAATCGCGTTGTGAACTATAAGGTTTAGTTGGAATTACCTCGATTTTTCCGGGTTTTCCCTGTGAGTGATAGAGAAGAGCATCTTCTTTTGTTATTTTTGCCATAATAAATTAAAATAAAATATGCATTATATATTAGAGTATTTTTCAATTTTGTCGCAAATATACATAAAATAATATCAATATGAAATCATTTCATGTTAAAAAGCGGGATATTTGTTATATGTCAAAGTGTTGATCATCATATTTCATAGAAAAGTGATGTCCCCAATGAAAGCCTAACTTCTTAAATTCGGTTACCACAGGATGTGATGGATAAAAAGTACCCGGAATTTCAGGATTAAAATGAGCCCCTGCAGGTTTGTTTCTACGGTTTTCGTAGCCTTTCTTCCAACGCAACGGGTTAAAATAAGGATTTATATCAATCGCCATGCCAAGGGCGTGTTTTGAATAACTTTCATCCCGGTAGCAAAAACTATACGTATTGTTCGCCTGCATGGATAAATCGTCGTCCCAGTTGTATTCCACCACAGGAATAGCATGTGCAATCGGGAATTTCAGTTTAAACATATAGTTGAACAGGATTGCAATTTTATCCGCAATTTTGAAATTGGTCAACACCTGACCCTGATGAATCTTGTTGTCGGTAGAATAATACCGAACGTTGATTAATTTCAATTGATCAATGATTTCTTTAGGAGCCCTTGATCCTTTTACTGCTTCTTCGAACGTTAAGTTACAATCAACAATAATTGATGGTTTATTGGTTGTTGTTGTTTTATGTTCCGGTATTGTTGAATCTCCTTTTTGCCGTGTACATGAAAATACTAAAAACAGAATTAAACAAGAGCAATAATACCGCATTTTAAACATTTAGAACAGATAACGGGTAAATGATTATTTTGATTTCTAGGGCTAAATAAGCCATGACTCTGATTCATCTATCCCTCGCAAAGTTACATAATAAAGAACTACTTCCCGAATCCAGAAGGGATTATTTAATGGTAATTATTTTGTTTAACACATAGAAACTAAAATAACGAATTGAAATTGATTAAATAATATGTACATTTGCGAAAGAACAAATTTTTCCATTTCATGCAACTAACTTCCCTATCCATACTGAATTATAAAAATATCCGTGAAGCTGACCTGGTGTTCTCACCCAAAATCAATTGCTTCATTGGGAATAATGGTATGGGGAAAACCAATATTCTGGATGCTATTTACTTTTTGTCCTTTTGTAAAAGCCATTCAAATTCCATAGATTCACAAAATATCCTCCACAATACTGAATTTTGCTTCATACAAGGCAAGTATTTAGTTGGCGATAAAACCGAGGATATCTATTGCGGGATTAAGCACCGTCAAAAGAAACAGTTCAAACGAAACAAAAAAGAATATGACCGACTGTCCGATCATATTGGGTTATTGCCCCTGGTGCTTGTTTCACCGGATGACTCGGTATTGATATCCGAAGGCAGTGATGAGCGCCGGAAGTTTGTAGATGGTGTCATTTCCCAATACAATAAAACTTACCTCAACCAATTACTTCAGTATAACAATGCTTTGAAACAGCGGAATGCATTGATGAAATCCGAAACACCTGTTGATGAATCACTGCTAGAAATATGGGAAGATCAAATGGCCTTGTTTGGGACTTACATTTATGAACAACGCAAGCAGTTTATTGATGAATTTATACCCGTTTTCCAGAACTTTTACTCCTATATTTCCGGTGAGAATGAGCAGGTAAGCCTGACATACCATTCTCAACACGAAGAACATGACATCAAAGCACGCATGATAGCTACCCGGGATCGTGACCGATTGCTTGGATACTCTACCCAGGGAATACATAAGGATGAACTGGAAATGCTGCTGGAAGGTTATCCGATTAAACGGGTCGGCTCACAGGGTCAAAACAAAACTTATCTCATATCCCTGAAGCTGGCTCAATTTGATTTTTTAAAACGGACCCATAATCTATCCCCTTTATTGCTTCTCGATGATATCTTCGACAAACTCGATTCCAACAGAGTAAAGAAAATCGTGGAATTGGTTTCGGGTGAAACTTTCGGACAGATTTTTATCACCGACACCAATCGTGAGCATTTAGATTTAATTCTTCACCAATTAGGCCAGGATGCTACCATTTTCAGGGTCGAAAATGGTGAAATAACCTCCTGATACCTTTCAAATTGTAAAACTATTTTTATTTCAACCAACATTTTATTGTTCGTGAAGTTTTCATTCCGATGAATACTCCGATATTTCGAAATTTCATTTTTGGAAATTATTTCCATAAATGAAATTTTTAGTATGTTGTATTTCAAATATATAAATTTTATTTTGGAAAACATCGTATATTAATTAGAAAATAAATATATTTATTATTGGAAATATAAAATTAAATGGCTAACATTGTAGTTCGATATCTGAGCAACATGTTAGATTCTCAAAACACTTATACTAATCAAATTAAGAAATTTTTATCGTGGAAACAAAAACGTTTACAGCTGAAGAAATAAAAGAGTCTACTCTTGAGTATTTCAAAGGCGATGATCTGGCTACAAAAGTTTGGGCTACTAAGTATGCCCTGAAAGATTCATTTGGCAACACCTATGAATTGAATCCCGATGATATGCATCATCGTCTGGCAAGGGAAGTAGCCAGGGTAGAAAAAAAATATCCAAACCCTTTATCTGAATCTGAACTCTTTGATTTATTCCGTGATTTCAAGTACATTGTTCCTCAGGGAAGTCCAATGACCGGAATTGGCAATGATTTTCAGGTAGCCTCGTTGTCCAATTGCTTCGTGATTGGTTTTGACCACGATTCGGATTCTTACGGTGCTATCATCAAGATTGATGAGGAACAGGTTCAGTTAATGAAACGTCGCGGAGGTGTGGGTCATGACCTGTCACACATTCGTCCGAAAGGATCCCCTGTGAAGAACTCTGCTTTGACATCTACGGGCATTGTTCCGTTTATGGAACGATACTCCAATTCAACCCGCGAAGTGGCTCAGGATGGTCGACGTGGTGCTTTAATGCTAAGTGTATCCATCAAGCATCCCGACTCTGAAACATTTATCGATGCGAAGCTGGAATCAGGCAAGGTAACCGGGGCAAATATCTCTGTAAAACTCCACGATGATTTTATGGAGGCAGCTATCAACAGCACCCCTTATACCCAGCAATATCCAATTGATTCCAAAGATCCCTGGTTTAAAAAAGACGTTGATGCCAATGCCATCTGGAAAAAGATTGTTCACAATGCCTGGCAATCCGCGGAACCAGGAATACTTTTCTGGGATACCATCATTCGTGAATCGGTGCCTGATTGTTATGCCGACCTGGGTTATAAAACAGTCTCTACCAACCCTTGCGGTGAAATTCCTTTATGTCCCTACGATAGTTGCCGTTTGTTAGCCATCAACTTATATTCGTATATCAATAATCCGTTTACCAAGCAGGCATCGTTTGACTTTGACTTATTCAAAACGCATGTAGGACTGGCACAAAGGATTATGGATGATATTATTGATCTTGAAATGGAAAAGATTGATAAAATCATTGCCAAGATTAAATCCGATCCGGAAGATGATGACATTAAGAACACCGAATTCCAATTGTGGGAAAAGATTAAGACCAAGACGTCCCAAGGCCGCAGAACAGGTGTGGGTACCACCGGTGAAGGCGACATGCTGGCTGCATTAGGTTTCAGATATGGCACCGAAGAAGCAACCGATTTCTCCGAAAAAGTACATAAAGCTGTTGCATTGGCTGCCTATGGTTCATCAGTGACGATGGCTAAAGAACGGGGTGCGTTTACAGTCTATGATGCCAAACGGGAAGAAAAGAATCCTTACATTCAACGTTTGCGTGAAGCTGATCCTAAAATGTATGCTGAGATGGTGAAATACGGCCGTCGAAACATTGCCTGTCTGACCATTGCTCCAACAGGAACAACCAGCATCATGACTCAAACCACTTCAGGAGTAGAACCTGTATTTATGCCGGTGTATACCCGCAGACGCAAAGTAAATCCGAATGATAAAAATGTTCGCATTGATTTCGTTGATGAGAATGGTGATTCATGGGAAGAATACCTTATTTTCCACCATAAGTTTGTAACCTGGATGGAAGCAAACAATTATTCTGCCACGAAGATTTACACAAAGGAAGAAGTGGAAGAGATGGTTACCAAGTCTCCATACTATAAAGCAACAGCCAATGATGTTGACTGGATGAAGAAAGTACAAATGCAGGGACGCATCCAGAAGTGGGTTGACCATTCTATCAGCGTAACCATTAACTTACCGGCAGATGCAACTGAAGAACTTGTAGGCAGGTTATACGAAGAAGCCTGGCGTTGTGGTTGTAAAGGTGTGACTGTTTATCGTGATGGATCACGTGCCGGTGTCCTGATTGCTGTAGAAGACAAGAAGGCAGACAAGAAAGAAGAGAAGAAAGAAAACTGTTTCTGTTATGACGAAAATCATGTTACCCGTCCAAAAGAACTGGATTGTGATATCGTTCGTTTCCAGAATGCTAAAGATAAATGGATTGCATTTGTAGGTTTGTACAATGGCCGTCCGTACGAAATCTTTACCGGGCTTGCTGATGATGAAGAAGGCATCTTGTTACCCAAAACAATCAATGATGGTAAAATCATTAAGATGATTGACGAACTGGGGAATAAGCGTTATGACTTCCAGTTTGTAAACAAACGTGGCTATAAGACTACCGTGGAAGGATTATCACACAAGTTTGATAAAGAATTCTGGAATTATGCCAAACTGATTTCCGGGGTATTACGTTATGGTATGCCTATCGACCAGGTCATTAAGCTGGTTGCAGGACTGCAGTTAGACAGTGAATCTATCAATACCTGGAAAGTCGGCGTGGAACGTGCCTTGAAGAAATACATTCCTGATGGCACCCAGATTAAGGAGCAACCATGTCCTGAATGTGGACAGAAAGCCCTGGTATATCAGGAAGGTTGTCTGAAATGTAACAACTGCGGATATTCACGTTGTGGATAATTTCCAATCCTGAATAGAAATAAAAAACGAGCTATAAATAGCTCGTTTTTTTTATACCTTGTTCAATGGTTTATTGAAACTTTCTTTGGAGTTGAAGGAATTTGGTTGAAGAAGCTATATGTAGTGTTTTAGTCCTTCGTGGTCAAGGATTGATACGTTTTATGACCTTTCAGATAATACTCCAACACGATGCTTTTTTGTAAGATATCCGTTTTATTATCGGAAGTGGCAAACAGGATATTTTGTTTCCTTTTTTCTTCAAACAAAGGCTGAATCTTTTTAAAATCCCTGCGTGCCTTCAGTACACTTTTTGCATTTGCTGTTTGTCCTGTAATAAAAAACTGGAAAGCAGCCATGTAATCGAATGCCGAACGCCAAAACATAGTTTTATCCAACAGGTTGTTGGGTAGGTTCTTGTATAACATCAACAGGTTGTTCCTGAAATTCAGGTACGTTTTATGCGGGCTTTCGTATCCCAATGCCCCGCCCCCGACATGGAATACTGAGCTTTCAGGAATACAGACAATCCGGTATCCTCTGCTTTTGAGTCTCCAGCACAGGTCAATCTCCTCCATGTGGGCAAAGAATTCATCGTCCAACCCTCCCACTTTCCGATACAGGGAAGATCGGATCATCAGACAGGCACCGGTAGCCCAGAACACATCAACGATGCTGTCATACTGTCCATTGTCAGTTTCAGCAAGTCCGAGTACACGTCCGCGGCAGAATGGGAAACCAAACCGGTCGATATACCCACCTGCAGCACCTGCATGTTCAAAGTTCGAACGCTGCGCATACGACAGAATCTTAGGCTGGCAGGCAGCAATCTCTTCGTGTGCCTCCATGTAAGCAAGCAACGGTTCCAGCCAGTGAGGCGTCACTTCCACATCCGAATTCAACAATACGAAGTAATCGGTTTCAACCTGCGCCAACGCTTTGTTGTACCCTCCGGCAAACCCGTAGTTTTTATCGAACGCGAGGGTCCGCACCGTGGGAAAGCTTTCTTTCAGGATGCTTAAGGAAGAATCTGTCGAAGCGTTGTCTGCCACTATAATCTCAACACCGGGGATGGCTGTGTTTTCGATTAATACCGGCAGGAACTTTTGTAAGTATTTTTCACCATTCCAATTCAGAATGACAATAGCTGTGGACATCGATTTTCTCTTTAATATGTTGTACGTATGATAGTTTGATTTTATAACAACTGTTCGGGAATCTATTCTTTTTTCACCTCATTGTTCCGTTGATATTTCCAACGTTTATGCGACCAGAGCCAGAATTCGGGATGTGCTTCTATGGATTGTTGAAGCAAGGTCATGTACCTGTCGGATATTTCAAACTCTGCTGTTTTGGTTGGTTCCATGGCGATAGGTATGAACTCGCAATGGTAATACCCTCGTTTTACCCTGTTGATATCGGCATAGAACACCGGATAGTCAAATTTACGTGCCAATTGTTCCGTACCTGTCAGTGTGGGTGTGTCCTGATGCAGAAAAGGTGTCCAGTAATGGATATTCCTTGCATTGGGTGTCTGATCGGATATCATCCAAAAATTACCTACCTGTTTGTCTTTTTGCAACCGGAACATAGTCCGCAACAAATCATTCTTTTCAATCAGTTTGGCGCCATATCGGGCACGCAATTTATGAATCAGTTTGTCAAACCGTTCGTTTCTCAACTTTTTATAGATTGGATTCGAAGGATATTCTTCGGGTGAAAACAAGGAGAATGCCAGCGTCCACTCCCAGTTACCATAGTGGGCGGTCATGATCATGACACTTTTATTCCTGGCATTCTGTTCCAGGATCGCCTCTAAATTACCGAATGTCATCCGCCGATGGATCTCTTTTTTACTGACATGCATTTCGTACATGGTCTCCACGAACAGGTCACAAAAGAAACGGTAGAATCGACGTTCTATCGTCAGTAGCTCCTTTTCGCTCTTATCGGGAAAGGATTTCTCCAGGTTGGTTCTCACCACGTTTCGCCTGTACCTTACCAGATGATAAAGCACCGGAAAGAACAGATCTGATATCAGATAAAGCAAGCGCAACGGAATCCATGTGACGATCCAAATGAAGGCATATAAAATATAAAACATAAACTTTTTAAAATTAAAATGTAACTTCTGATTCTGGTTTTCTGCTATTTTTCATTTCTTACATCTGAAACCTTATTTTTTTGTTCAACCTTAGTAGCCTTATTACTCCCCGAACCCCAACCTTATTCTTTACATCGAAAGATATTTCAATTTCCAATTTATAAGCTGCAAAAGAAATAAATTCAACTTCCATACTGTACCGGGTCCCTGATACAATGAAGAAAAACAGGACTTTACACTCTTCATTTTGCTGAATACCGCATATCAGGGAGATTGTGTTCAATCAATAGTTCAAAAACCAGCCGGTACCGGATATTCGAAGAAAAAACACCAGGCATTTAAAATTATGCCGGTGTTTTTTTTTAGTTTTGATATCGGGTTTCTCTCTTTAATTTCTTAAACTTCAGGAGTAAACCGGTTGAAAGTATGCTTGATACTGAATGTTAGTCTTCGTCTTCCCTGTAAATCCCAAGTGACTTCCCGTATTCGTATTCACCATCGAGAATTAGCTGAATGTCGTCTTCGCTCAACTTCATCTTATCTTTCTTCGAACATTTAAGGATGAACTTGAACATCTCTTCTTCATCGATGCTGGCTTCTTCGGTTGAGTCTTCGTCAATCAATCCGTTCTCATCATAAAAATCATAAACGACATCCAATACGTATTCAATCTTATCATTATCAATGCGCTCTTTTGATTCTGCAGGAATTGAATCGAGAATGAATTTAACGGCTTCATCTTCGTCATAGACCAATAAATCTTCTTGTTCTGTTTTCATACTGTATGGTTTTAAAATTTGAATTTAGTACTTATTTTATTTACGTTCAAAGATAGATTATTTTTTTACAAATCCTGTTTATACGCCTGTTTTTTTTAGAAAATAAACATTTTCAGGAAACCTTTAAAACTGGGTTTTCTGTTTCTCAATGTTTAAGACGGAAGCTTCGACAAATTTTAAATAGCTTTTTTTAAGTTGGGCCTGTTTATTTTTTATAATTATCAGCAAAGTGTCCTAAGATAAATCCATATTTCCAAATCCGAAGGATTTAAATATGAATAGCCATATATGAAATGTATGGAAATAATAAGAAGAAGAACATGTACCCTAACCCCGACAGGGGTTAAATAACAATAAACTAACCCTTTAATAATTGAAAGAGTATAGTAATAAAGGATATGAGAGAGATTTGATTTGGTTATTCAACCACTCCCGTGGT
>Ga0302271_10004562_pt1 | contig 10998 bp, 12 predicted proteins | sample III_Bog_N1_1_FD_198767 | JGI IMG/M metagenome (GOLD analysis project Ga0302271, IMG submission 198767) | Peat permafrost microbial communities from Stordalen Mire near Abisko, Sweden - III_Bog_N1_1 | ecosystem: Environmental > Terrestrial > Soil > Wetlands > Peat | place: Sweden: Abisko... | reverse complement strand
ATTCATCAGACCCTCCGGTACTGAAGACATCGTGAGAATTTATGCTGAATCTAACGATATGGCTGTTGTAGATGCCCTCACCAAGGAAATTCAAGAGATGATCCTAGCTGACAAGACTGTCAACTGATAATATCATCGCTATTTGTTAAAGAAAAATGTGATTAATATAAATGAAATATTTTGCAGAATTGAGAAATTAATCCATTTTGATATTTCTACTCGAAGAAAGATATAAATGAAACTGCCTCAAAAGGGAAGTATCATATATTATTTTGTAGTTTTGCATTCAAAAAGGGCGATTCTTATTTTGAGAGGAATAATAAAATAACAATTGTTTTGAGAAAGCTAACCTTTCAATAACTCCACAAAAAAAAATTATAAAAAAGATACTGACAAAAACACACAAAATTATAATTGTTTAAGTGTAATAACTCATCAAAGAATAGTGTTTCTTACAGACAGATAGAGAATCATATCATCAGAGGGGAGGGGAGCTATTCGTAGGAATTGTTAGATTCTCCTATTCAGATAATATCAGCCAACCTTTGATGTAACTTAGCAAGTGGTTTTGCAATGATAAAACTACAAAAAAAAAATGGTTTCAAAAAGATATTCTACACTCTTTATATGTCTGTATGTGTGTAAGCAGATATGAACCATAATAACCAAATAACTAAAATCTTCTTTTAGTTTGTTTGTGCTTTTCCTCCCGGGATATGAATATCTCTTATTCGAAAGTGAATTCGAAGCAATAAAGAAATCACCAAATATTCAATGGATGGAAGAGACTTAATTTGAGTGGGGAGAAATAAAAAAAATAGGAGGATATTGGCGATTCAAAGGGAATAAAGCCTACAATAATCAATATCTGTGGGGAAGTTGCTAAGAATATCTCAATATCTCTTGATTAATTGAAAGGGTTATTTGTCATGATAAATGAACTGGGAGGCGGGGAGTATTGATGATTCTTGGTCAAGGGAAGAGAAGAGAAGGAGTGGTGATAGATACACAAAAGGATAATTAAGGTAAATTGAAGATAGAGGGGGAAAACTTGAGAATCAAAAGAGAATCTAGAGGAATAAGGAAAAAGAAAGATATTTATATTAAAATATTTAGATCCAGATTAGAAAAACAAACCAAACAAAACGAAGAATATTGTGTGTCTGTGTGTTCTTTTCTTTGAAAGGCTGCAAAAAATATCAAGGCATATTCTAACTATTCACGCTCTGTTAAGAAGCAGTTACTTTGCGGTATATTTCTAAATACTCTACGCTATTCACAAATCTACAATTCTTTTGAAAAAGTAGCATACATTTTGATAACAACTTCAAACAAAAATGAACGGCTAAACTGACTATCAATCGTATATTAGAACCCAACCAGCATTAAGTCAACCATTGCATGATAACAATAATGATAATAATAATGACGATGATATTGAAGACACTAATGAAAACAATAACAACAACAACAGCAGTAGCATAATCAAGCACCGAACGAATACAGTTGGAAGCAGCCCTAAGAAATATTAAGTCATAACATAGGATATCCGCGAGAAGTTTATTGAAAAAGTGATGTCGAAGTAAATCACGATTAAGGAAGCAGCGAGAGAGTTTGGTTTGAAATTCTCCACTTCCAAAGCGATTCTGCAGACGTACAAGAAAGAAGGTCGAATCGGTAAGAAGAAAACAAGATAACGAAAACCAAAGAATAATGGGAATAATGGTAACAATCTTTACAACAATAACAATACAATGTTGATTGGACATGCAAGTAGTAATAACAGCAATGTAAATTCATATCTTATGGCTTAGTAATAGCAGCAGCAGTAGATGTCTGTTGGTAATGGAAATGGAAATAATAGTTGTGATAAATATGGTCGCCGAAATGGAATGGTAGTTGATAGATAATTCCCCAAAGAACAAACACCTTAATAGTAGTAGTAGTAGTAGTAGTAGTAGTAGTAGTAGTAGTAGTTAGTTCCTTTGGTGGGATAATAACAACAGCAGTTTTAAAATAATTAGAGCTTACAGTAATAATAATCATAATATCAGTAATAATAATAGAGCTATTAACCTGCATAAATGTACTATTTCTAGCCGTAAATCTAGCAGGCTTCGATTCAACTGGAACAATGGTAGCCATAGAATGTGTTTGAGTAGCAGCAGCAGAAGTAATTAGCTTAGTAGGGTTAGCTGTAGAATTATCTGCAGAATTTCAGCAATGATAACTAAAAAAATATCAATTCAATGAATTTAGGAAATATCGCAAAACCAGCATAGTAATAATAATTACAGCAGCAGCAACAACGAGAGTAGAAGCAGTAAATGAATGGGAATATTAATAACAATCACTTTAATAGCAGCAATCAACCTCGCTGGGAAATACCTCCATAACTAAACCAACACATGTAATTTCCTCAACCATAATAACAACAACAACAACAGCTGCAATAGAACTCTTAGTAACTGTTGTAGTAGTAGCCTCCTCAGTCTTAGAAGGTGTTCCTTCCATTCAATCAACATGCGTAACCAAAATAGCCACAGATAAGCTTATTGCCTTAACAATATCAACTGCAGGCGACAATGTATCCCTAGCAATAGTAACTACAGCAATAGCAGCAGTAACCATCACAGCAATGTGAACCTGCTGGAATTGCCAAATCAACATAGATTCTGAGTAGTAATAACAGCAATTCTACTAAGAACACGAGTAATATCATTGATCATCCTCACCCTTAGATTCCCAACTCCAATCATGCCACTCAACAGTTTTTCGAGCAGCAGCAGCAATAAAAACAATAACAACAGCAATCTCCGTCAGTATATCCTTAGCCAATTCAGCCCCACAATAATGCTTTCCCAATTTCCTCTCCTTTATTCTAGTCACAGCCATAGGCTTCTCCTTTCTAGTCCTTGTTATCATACCCCTCCTTGTAGTAGTAAAACCAACTAGGAGCAACAGTAACACCCTAACCATTCAATCCTATTGATTTATCGAACTTCTTAGAACGAGGTAGCTTTGAAAATTGCTATACCTCTCCATTGTTTATGAACTCTATCGAAGATCAATCCAACATTAATAATACTAATAAATTCATAAATCCGAGCATTTATGGCATGCTTAATCATAATTAGTAAAAATAAGGCATGGCTAATAATTCAACTACTCCAGCATCATTGCAACAGCCACTCAATCACCATACTAACACCAATCTGAGGAGTATCAATAACAACGATACCACTACAGCTAATACTGATCCTGTTCCTGTAGTTGCAGCTTCTAATCCAACCAAAAACGAATCAACTACTATCAACAGCAATAATTCTAATAAAACGCACCAAGTCTATCCAGATCCTAGTACCGAATCATAAGTCAATCCAAATAGCCTTCAGGCTTATCACTATCCTTAGCCTTCTGCTTTTTGCAGCAGTTTTGCGAGTAACTAGAACACTTTCCAATAGGGCTAAGTGAGCAGCTTTAACGTAGATAATTTGAATAGCAAGAATAATAGTTTCTAATTAGGAAGTGGGTTTGTGTATAATCCCAATACATTTACATTCTCGCCTGCTGTTGATTCAATCGTTGGGAGTAGCAGTATCTTCAGCTAGCAATGCAATAATATCAGAGCAAGTAGTAATGGGTTGATGGGTAGAATGGAATAAGGATAGTAGTAATAATAATCAGTGGAGGAGGAATAGCCGAAGATTGAATTGGAAGGATAAAATCAACTCAAAATGAAGATACCTGATGATGCAGGGAGCTAAGATTATAAAGGGTAACTCCTAGCTACTAAGAATAAAGAAGTATCAGAGAACAAAGACTCCACAGAAACACAGAGTAAATCTAATAATCATAAGGATCAAAAGAACCATGAGAAAAGTAACATTAATCAATCTCCTGCTAACGTATCCACTACTAATGCTACCACAGCTACATCTACCACCCTCCAATCATCTCTCCTTCCTCCACCTTCAGAATTCGTCAAATCCATCGATGAGAAATCATCGCTAGCTGTACGATGCAGCAGCGGAGACCGCAAAGAAAGTGAAGAGAGCTTACTAATCCCCAGCAGTCGAAGCACAGCTAGCAGTCGAATGTGCAATAAGCAGTCATTAATCAATGAATTCGCGGAGATGCAAGTCCTAGGGTAATTCAAGCGACACAATTACACGCATAGCTTCCCTATGACGAATATAAATACTACTACCAATCAACAGTAGCTACCATAACAACAAGAATCCAGTGCGACTGTTCTCGCTGGTGGTAACTCATCATCTAATATGACTTCATCGAGACCGTCTAACATCAATAGCTTTAATATATCCTCCAATGGGTAATTCGGCAATCCAAGTATTGATCAGACGACTACGTCGATTGAAACACTTAATTAACAATTCCTTAGTAATAATGGTAATCTTCTCAATGGGGGTGCTTCTGCAGTGCAAGGAGTTATTACTACCAACAACAACAACAACAATCCTAAATCTAGCATGAACTTCTGCTCGTTATTTAACAACAGCAATAACTAAAACTCGCTGGACTACTAAGCTGCCTATCAGCTATCATAGCGGCTATCCACGGATTCTTTGAACTTTGCTTTGTTTAATGGGCGAAGTTGCAGCAATAATAACAACAATAATACAAATACATCGAATAATACAGTATCTGCTGTAACCACTCCATCAGTTAACTATGGATTTCCATCGATTGATCTTACGTAGCAATATCCATATTAATTCAATAGCAAATAGTCACATACATTTACACCTGCTTCGTCATTACAGTTTAACTAGCCATCCATTCATTTCAATACATAGCAATCAGCATCATCGTCGATGTCGCCTTAGTAGATGCAGGCAATGACACCACCAACAAATACATCAACGCAAAATCATGTTAGTCATTTTGCACCTTAAAATAATAACAATAACAACAACAGCTAAACTACAAACTGAATGGAATCTTCAATACTATTGCTGTTCTTTGATAGATCTTTAAGCATTCTTAGTTTTACATATTTCGATTCCATTTGTTACTTTTAATTTCTTGATTGATTTATTATTCCTTTTTGTATAACACACACACACATTGATTGGTTGGACTCTAGCTTGCATTGGTCTTCTCCTTCATATCTTCTCTTCCTCACAGGATAAACACAGCACATAGAATAAATACAAGAATAATGACAGCAATGAATATCTTCACACGCATCGCTCTCCAATACGCATCTCTCTTCGCTTGATTTGCCTGTTTCGGACAAAGGAAAATATAAAAACTGGTTAAAAAACCCACTTGCCTATTCCCTCCCATGAGTTAAATATCGCTTCCTTCTCATTAGTGCTTACTTATGTTTTTATTTACGAAGCTGATTAGTTCATCTCTTAGGTTTTCTTGAGCACCATTTCGATTTTCTATTCTCTCAGCAAGATCTAATCGATATTCTTGACCATCACATCGGACAGTTACTCTAGATTTTTGTTGAGTCTCATAACTTAGTCCTCTGATTCAGGGTTGCTGTTGTATTGTTTCTATTTCGCAAATCAGAATCAAACAAATAACTCACTCTCTCTCTTTCTCGATCGATTTACGAGCCCTTCCTTATTTTATTTACCATTTTTGTTTTGAGTATTTCCCTAAAAGAACTAGAGAATCCATTTGGGATTGCAGTTTGTCGCTCTTCCAGTGTGAACTACCTACCGAAGGTGCTCTTGATGTCTTCGAGGAATTTAAACGCTAGGCTCTGAGATATGGCCTTCTCAGCGACGCATAGATATACGAAATTCCCTTCGTTGATTAAGTGAAAGAAGTACCTATTTGAAGAATTACATGAATGAAACATGCCTATCCAATCAACCTCAGTTGTTTATTATTTTTACTCATTATATGTGATTGATAGTCTTGGCGTGTTTTGAAGGTTTTGAAGAAGATTCAGTGTGATTTACTCGATATTTCCGCTGACTTACGAGAAATCCACGAGAATAGATGTCTTCTCCCTAGCTATGACACTGTACAAGATGCTCATTTTTTAAGTAAAAATTATTTCAGCTTGTCCCCTATTCTTTCTTTGAAATGATTGATTTCCTGAACTCTCTCTGTCTTTTTCTTTTTTCACTTTCAAATCTCTCTGAAATACTTTTTTCTTAATTTACTTGATCCTATTTTGCTGCTATTCTATTCTATATTTGTTGAATTCCGACTTTATTTGATTCAAATACTCATGTTTCTTCTATTCCTAAGTTTCTTTCATATTTGCTTCTTTTTTTCATATTTCAAAGCACAACTCATATGCAAACTTAAATCACAATTTGTAAAGATATTTGTTTCTTCGTTTTTTTAAGAAAAATAATCACAAAGAAATGGAGAAATTGATTGATTGATCATTCGATAGACATCTTCTCGACTTGCTTAGTAAGGGTTGTCTCTTCGCAATACAGGTAATCCTTTTGATGTTCAATTAGGTAATCAGTTGATCTCTTCAAATCCATGAACATCGAGTACACCTGAGAAAAACGCAAAAATACATGTTAATTAGAGGAAATATTGGAGATTATGTAAATCGTTTGTAATCAAGCAAAACTCCAGCAAAAAATTACCTTTCTGATATCAATGATGTCGACTTCTTGTGATTTTCTCTTAGCAGCGACGAGAGAGGAAGTAGTAATGAGCTGGATTGCATAACGAAGAGTCGTTTCTTCACCTAAGGAGAAAGTTAAAGTAAAAACAATTTAAAAATGAGTTGTTGAGTTTGAGTTGCTAAAATCTTCTACCAATTGTTGTGAGTGTCTCCCTAGCTTCATCTGTCATTTCGACGTCTTCTTCTTCGCATCGGATATCAATAATCTAGCGGATTTCCTTCTCAGTATAAGGAACTGTTGTGATGATCAGAAGTCTATCGAGAAGATCTAGAGGCATACCGTGAGGTCCTTTGTAGTTAGTTCCTCTGATATTTGTGATACCTCTGTTGGTAGCTAGGATAATAATAGGAGCTGATTCACTCTCGAGGGCTCTGTTCAAAAATGAGAAGCATTCCATATCTAGCATGTGCACTTCATCGATGAAGAGCACACCAGGAACGATCTCAGCTTTTCCTTCTTCTCTCCATTCAGCAACTTTCTAGTCCATTTGGTCTCTGACTTCTTGCTTGATTTCACCAGTGTCACCGGAGAACAGCGCTAAGAATCCTTGAGATCTTGAGTTGATCACATCGATTTCGTGGAGTGACACAGTATGGACAACTTCTTTTCTTTTTTCGATTTCGCCTTCTGGACATTGCACAAAACGAGTTTGAGGGCCCATTGCATCGAATTCACTTGCTCTAGCAAAGGATCTTCCGGTTTTGGAGATACGTCCGGAGGCTTTGTCGATAGTGATCACATCTCCTGCAACAATTTTTTCTTTGGTGATTGCTTCAATCATTTTGCCACCTAAATCGTATACTGTTTCCATTTCAGTTGTCTTCAAGGTAATCTTTCCTGTCTTAGCACCACTGTCTAGAGAGAACGAGAAACAAAAACCAATAACGATCAATGGGAGTTCACATTCAATAAAAGTTATTTTGTTTTTACTTGTTGATTTTTCGATTTCGATTTCTACAACTTCACCTTCAACAATTTCGGCTTCTTCTTTGATGCGGACACCAATAGACCTTCTCAAGGCTTAAGTCAATGCTTCAGGCTTAGACATTTCAAGAGAAAAGATCTCCGAACCAGCGAGCATCGTAAATGGTACATCATCACCTAGATTCTTTGCCATCGCCAATGCTAGAGCAGTCTTACCAGTACCAGGCTGACCAGCAATCAAAATACCTCTACCTGCAATCTTTCCTTCTTTGATCATGCTCAAGATAATACCTGCAGCTTTTCTGGCATCTTTCTATTTAAAAAAATACAAATAAATTACATTTTTCATTCTCATTTAACACAATATCCTTTTGTCTTCTTACCTATCCAACCATGCCCTGGCCGATATTTCTGGGGTCAAGTGATTCATCTAAACCCAGACCTCGAATGTGTGAATGTGCTCCGATTCTCTCATTGCGTGTGGTGTCTTTGACTTCTGCTACTTTTGCTGTTGTGACGTCCATGTTTTCTGAATAGCCGAAGTGGTCTGTATTGTTCTAATTATTGGTATTTTTTAAATAAAAGATATCTAAAATTTTGTTTCTCTCTCTCTTCCTTGCTGATTTTAAATAGATAATTAAACAATAATATCTAAATTAATCACAGTTTTAATCTGGACAAAGCGCCAAAGCGTTCTAAATGAATAAGCTTCTTTTCTAGCGTTGCAGATCAATAAAGAATCTATCTATTTCAAGATTCTAAATTCAAATTTTTTTCTTTTTTTATTAACAAGAAAAAGTTATTTTTTTGTATTAAAATTGATAAATTTTAGTCATTAAACATATCAACTAATTTTATGCTTCTTTTACCATTTTTTTCTTATTAATTATCCAATATTATTTTCTTTTTATGCTCATTATGCATTTCTTTTAAGATCTCATAGTCCTTTAAATAGAAATTTTAAAAAACTACAGAATTAATCCCTCCATGCTTTTTATCCAAAAATAGCCATAATTCAACTTAAATAGTTTAGTTTTTTTTCTTTCGAAAATTCATTTAATTTTTAAATACAATTTATTCACTTCTGCTAGCAATTGATCTAAGCTATTGATATCCTACGCTTTACCATACAATCTAAAATAATTTTTTTTTATTGTTTATTAATATATTTTCTACATAATTTAAAATAGAAACATAGAATAAACATGTGAAACAAACTAGTTTTATAATGAAACGCCAGCTTTTTCTAAATAGAAATTAAGTGATAATTTATTCTTTAAATTTGAGTTGCAGACATCTGTGCATTTTTTTTCAGTCATCAAAGTACTTCTCTTAATCCAAAAATCCTGCACAAACCATTATTTAATTTACTTTTTTTTTTTAAATCCTTCTCATTCTTTTTTAGGTCTATTCCTTAATTCTTCCTCATCTTCTAAGTTATTCTCTTAAGATTGATAATCTAATGAATCCTATTATTACTCTTGTTCTAAACTACCCTCTTAATCTTCTTTATCTTCTCTATCTTTATTTCCCTCAACAAGCCCACTATCTTATGTAACTGTCGCTTGTGAGTGTATCGATTTCATTTATGAGAAAACTGACGATTTAGAGAACCCTTATCCAAATGCTGAATTTACATGATTTTGATTAATCTTCTCATTATTTCCAGCAGTTATTTTCTAAGCCACTGCATCTTGTTCTATCTCATTATAATCTTCGAGCTCTTCTTCTTTCAATTCAAAATTACTATTTTAGCATCCATTCATTAACCCATTTTCTTCACTCTCATTGTCTCTATTTCCCAGATACCCACTCTTCTCCTTGTATATGTTCCATATTTCAAAGACCTTTCGCTCATTCACACGCTCCAGTAGATTTATGTCTTTCCCCATGACCATATCAGTAACCTCGTAGAACCCCTTTGGTCCTAGTTTCAAGCTGCCATAGCAATGGTTGCAAGAAAGCTTCGATGTCTGTTGATTTTCATTAAATATTTTACAGTTATTTTACATTTTAAACACATTTCTTCATTTGCATCCCTCAATTTACCTCAATCATAAAATCGTTTTCCTTGAATGCCTTCATGACTTCGAGCGTGTCTTCAAAGGAGTTGAATTTCACGAGTAGGAAATACTTTGTAACAACTTTCTTGAGATTCACGTTTTCCAGAGAGATCTTAATGTCTGCGTGAAAAGTTAGTTAGAAAAGCGAAGAACATTAGCCAAAAGATCTCAATCAATATAATTCTTTGTAGCAAAAACTAATAAACTTATGTCTGTTGTACGTTTGAGCCCATGGAATCTGAGTTGATCATTCAGTTTCGTTATGAGATATTGTAGATTGACTCCCCATGGGATCTTCGTGATAATCAGCGACTTCTTGTAATCAGCATCATCTGTGTAGAATGTCTAGTTGATGTTTTGAATCCCGAATAATCTGATATCTGCACTGAGACACTTATCTTTCGATTCTTTCGATTTGAATTTCAGCATCGCGTAACTTCTATTGTACTTCTGTTCTTTTTTAGTCTGTACGTTCTCAAGGATCCTTTCTGTTCTTCGTAATGCTTTCTAGCAGACTAATCAATAAAATAAAGGGTTAATTCAATACAATTATTAGAAATATGCAAGATCACTTCATTAAAAGTGTATTCTTTCTCTCTTTTATTTACAATCTGGATTGATTTTGTTATTAATGTAGATTTTCTGAAGAAGCTCTTCATCTGAGAGGTTTTTCAAGTTGAATTAAGAACCAGTGGATGCTGTTGAAGTCTTGGTCTTTGTACTTGCTGTGTTTGTCACTATTGGTTTAGGCTTCTCTGCTGTTATTGTCTGTGCATTGTTAGTTGTATTGGGTTATTAATTCTGCTACAAGAACTACTCTTGAAGTTACCCTCTTAATTTAATTTCTTATTCCGGCGTCAGAGTACTATTCGACTTCTAAACTGTCCTCTCAATCTCAAAGAAATCCATATAATTAAAGAAATGTGCTTCTTCAATATCACCAAAACAAGATTCTACGAAATTCTTCACAAACTAAGGGTAATTCTGCACTTCGTTTAGATTATACGGTAATTTAAACAGATACACCCAATTCGTTGTTTCCTGCTTCTTAGGAACTAATGGCTCTTCTTATTTGAGAATGATGACTTCATCATATGTTTGGACATCACGCTCGTAGTTCGATTTGAGTACCATTTTGTTATTGTGGATTTTATTGATTTTCTTTGTTGAAATTGCAGATCGTTCTGATTCTAAATTCCACAATTCGGAGACATCTTTCTCAAGTAGTTTTATTGAATTATTGCTCATTGGAATATTGTTCTCCAGCAGAAGGCCTGAAGGTGAACTTGTACGAAGTTTCGAACTGCTCTAAGAAGAAGTGAAATCATCGATAATGTTGTGGTGAAATTGATTCTCAAATTATTTTCGAACTC
>Ga0302271_10004561_pt1 | contig 10998 bp, 12 predicted proteins | sample III_Bog_N1_1_FD_198767 | JGI IMG/M metagenome (GOLD analysis project Ga0302271, IMG submission 198767) | Peat permafrost microbial communities from Stordalen Mire near Abisko, Sweden - III_Bog_N1_1 | ecosystem: Environmental > Terrestrial > Soil > Wetlands > Peat | place: Sweden: Abisko... | reverse complement strand
TTGCTACTTGACGCTGTATATACATCCACTTTTATTTGAGGTGTAATTGTCCACCAATTTTTTCTAATTAAGTTACCATCTTTAATAGTCATTTTTGTAGAATTTGCATGGATGATTGGCAAATTCTTCTGTGCATTTGTAACTTGAATTGAAAACAAAAGCAACAGTAGTGCTATTAATTTAATTTTTTTCATTGTACGTTTTATTTGTTTGGTTTTTTGGTTTTATTTTTTTAATGTGATACATAACCACCTTTGCTATGGGTATTTGGCGGTTTGCGGGAGTAAAACCCGCTAAATGCACGTCAGCCAGCCAATGAATATAGCGCGCTTTAAATGTTAAGCGTTTGTTGTGCTATTTTATTGTATTTCCGGCTTTGGTAATTTGATTAATTTTCTGTAAAACCGTTTGATTATAAATAAAATTATAAAAAGAATAGAAACTATTACTCTGACAAGAAACATGTTATCAACAAATATCTTGTCACCCCAAAAAATTGTGATTAAGAAAGTTGAAATAACAATGTATTCGAAAATACTGATTTTCTTTTTCGCTAGCCACTCTTTATTAGTCAAATACCAATCTTCATATCTTTCATTTTTAGAATCAATGACAATCAGTTTTTTGAATATTTCATTTGATTCGGAATACTTCTCTTGTCTGCCAAGCAATAAACCCTCGCTAAACAATGCTTTTTCGTAGTAAATACTGTAATACTTACTTTTTTTGCCTTTTAACCTGTCAAGTAATGTATAAACTTGTTCTAAGACAATTAATGCTTCATTGTACTTACTTTGTTTTTCTAATGCTAAACAGTATTTATGCTTTACTAATATGAATTCTTCAATTGTCATCTTGTCAATTGCCTTATTTAAATTCTCATAATAAAGCTTATGTTTTTTATAAAATTTCAGAATCTCTTCAGAGTTATTCATGTCAATTTTATACCATTCTGTTTTGATTTGATCCATGTCAAATGTTATCTTTATTATGTGTTTAGAAAGTAATTAATTATGACTTTAAGAAATCTTTTTTCTAATAACCCGGGTGTAAACAAATGTACCAATAAGCAAGACAAACCCAACAACCAGAATTATTGTATAAGTTTTACCAAAAATATAAGATCCCAAAAGTGTTGTAAAAACAGTGATATATATTACAATATCTTCAAGTGAACTTTTCATATTATCGTAATTCTTTTCTTTGTTAGATTGATACCAGTTTTTATAAGTCTCGTTTATGGGGTCTAAAATTAATAATTCTTTAAATTTATGATTTGATTGTACGTATTTGTTTTGTCTTCCCAGTACAATACCTTCATAGAAAAGTGCTCTCTCATAGTAATCGTCATATTTCTCAGATTTACTCTTAATTTTAGTCAGCAGTATAAAAATTTGCGTGAGAATTACAGTTAGTTCTTTATAGTGAGCTTTTGTCTCAAGAGCTTCACAATACTTTTGTTTGATAAGAATTATTTCTTCGATTGTATCTGTTTCACTAATACTGTCGAAATTATCAAAGTATGATTGATTCTCAAGATAGAATTCAATAATATCTTCACTGTTATTCTTGTTAATGTTGCGAGACTTTTCAATTATTCTGTCCATATTGTATACTGTTCTGTTTTTTCCGTTTGCACATAACGACCAATTCTATAGGCTTTGGCACTTTTCGGAAGCTTCACATTCGCTAAGTAAATATGTGAAACCTTAAGCAATCCCGATAGGTGTTATGACTGTTAAGTGCGATACAGCAAGCAGGTGAACATAGGCGTGTGTTTAGGGATAGGCATATATCTTTTAGATTGGTATTCTATTATTATTTTCACTCAACCACTTTTCATATCTATCGACACATGGTTCAAATAGATTAATTGTAAATTCTAAGCCATAAAGTACAATTGTCAAATGAAGGCCAAATGCATTTTCATTTTCTTCTGTAGACCAAATATTGTATTCATACATTTTTTGTCGAGTCATTCCTTCTTCTATACCCGCATAAATTCGCCTTTGATAATAATCCCAGAATTTCACACCAATTCCGTATCTCGCATAATTTCGCAATAAGTCAAAATGTTTTTCAGTAATTAAATAACTAACATCTTGAGCAGAATTCCAAAATTTAGAAGCGATCACTTCAATTCCTACTTTAGCTAAAAATCTTGATACTATTTCATTCTTCGTTAAATCGAATGAGATTGGAACATATAATTCTTTAATTTCTCCATTAAGCATCTTTTCAAAATCGGATTTTTTTGGTATAGTGATATTCAAATCCTTTTTGTCAGATTTTAAAGAACCAATAAAATCAACCTCTATTTCGTTTCCTGTTATAGGCAAATAACCAACGTCAAATGGTATTTTACCTTTTTTGCTTTCAATTTCGTATCTGCTTCTTAAAGATTTGTAGAAAAGTAAACTTAAAAGCTTTTGTTCTACTTTTCTCGCAAAATAATTATAGCAAGAATCACAAACTATTCCTTTGAGCAGTATTGCTTTCTTATTTCCCAAGCTCTCAGGTATAATATGCTCTACACTTTTACTGTTAACAGAATTTTCTTTACAAAAGATACAATTCATCTTTAATTATAAGTTGTTTATTTTAAGTCCTCAGCTATATTAAAGAAACCTTCAAGCACATCTTTAAATTCCTTTATTGATTCTATAAATGGAAATACACTTAGAATACTACTTAATAATGAATTTAGATAGCTGAGAAACTTTCTGATTAGTTTTACTAACCCATTGTCTGAAAAATTAATTATTTTCAATGTAGCTTTTTCAATGAATTCCATTACATTAAGCCACAATTTATTCAATAGTCCTAATTTTAAGTCAAGAGAATCCCCATCTAAACCACAGATAACCATTGCCTTATGTATTTTGTCCCTCTCTTTTTTTACATTTGATTTTCTGTTCTTAATCTTTTCAATTTTCAATCGTCTATTTATATATAGTAGATTCTTGTCAATAATTATCTTCGCATTATTGAATGTATTTGTCACTTTGTTGTATGTCAAATCTTTCGACTCTAATTGTTCAATCAGTCTATTCAGATTTGATGTATTGGGATCGACGAATTGTTCTAAGTTGCTAGGTAAATTTTCAATAAATCCAAGTAGTTTATCAAAACTTGAAGTTTCTTTGGTGTTAAACCACGTTTGAGTTAGTTCCATTGTTTATTTGATTTATGATTGACTTGTTTTTTTTTAATGATTGCCCATAACGATCGATGCTATGGGTATTTAGCGGTTTGTTGAAGCGTTCAGTTTAGCTCAGAGACTATGTGAATACAGGATAACACCTGCTAAATGCACATCAGCCAGACAGTGCACATAGGCGTGTGTAGCAATAGTCATTTGTTTCAATAAAATGGTTCCGTCAACATATTCGACCTATGAATTTTCTTTTTAATTTCGTATTTATTCATTGTTTCTCTAACGACTTCAAAGAACCAGTCTTGTGACGTTGGTGAAACATATATCTTTTGAATCAAAACATTAACATCTACTTCGATTGCTTTTCCAAGCTCCAACTTTTCATTATAGTCCTTGTAAAGAGCTCGAATTTCTTTTTCGTGTTCAAAAGATTTTCTTTTGAACCAAAAGGCATCATTAACTCCAGTAAATGTTTCGTCATAGTCTATATATTTAACTCTTCCAATACTGATTGATGGATTTCTTTTTAATGCTTTGTAGAGTCTCTCATAAGTTGTCTGAATTGCGATTCCTTCGGACATGTTTTTAGTATATAGTTTCCACATTGCTTCAGATTCATATTGATTTTCATGCCAGCAGTTTATAAATGTCCTCTGAGGGTCAAGTTTACCTCCATTTTCTAATTCAGACAATAATCTTTTAGCTTCTTTTTTAATTTCGTCATCGCTTTTATTGAAATCAAAACCTTCTGGAGGATTTCTGTAACCTTGTTCGAAAAATTCTAAATAGAGTTTATCCCATTTGTCCTTGTTTTTCTTTAAGCCTTTTGCTCCTTCAAATGGGTCTTCAAATTTGTCGGCTCTTGAAAAGAATAATGTTCCAGAGCTCACCAATGAAATAAATTTTGTAAAGTCCATGAACCTCCAAATTATTGTCGAGTTATCAGGTACTTGATAAGGTCTTTGTGAATAACTGTGTCGTATAATTGTTTCCTTTAAGTTTGAGGAACAGCAATTGCCAACATAAATAAGTTTTCTTGTTGAAGTATATCCTAAGTGAGTTCTTTCATATCTCTGAAATTCTCTCCCGCATAAAGTACAGTTGTCATGATGCTCTTCAATAAACCGTCTTGTAACAATTGTATGCTTCAAAGTCATTTTTTGCATCAACTTATCTTTCTTTTTTATGGTCACTGCTAACGACCGAGGTTATGGCATCCTGCGGTTTGCGGGCGTATTCGCTGTCGTGAAACGACAAAGTGAATGCGGGCGCAAAACCTCCAAATTGTACGTCAGCCAGCCAATGAACATAATGTGTGTTACCTGCTGGTGTTTATTCTATTGGTTTCCATATGTCAGAACAAATTTCAATTAATAAATTAGTTCTTTCAGTTATCCATTGTTTCGAAATCCTATATGTCTGCGGTAAAGTATACTTTTTTGAAAGAATAATCTTTTCTGAGTCAGTTAACTTCCCTGTCGAGAAGAGCCGATAATATAAATTATGCTCCATCTCATCTACTTCATCATCTAAATCTTTTCGTTTAAGAATTGAGTTAACCATACTAAAGTAAAATTCTTCAATATTTTTTTCCTCATCTATATCGTAATTATCTTTTATTATTTCGTATTCATAGATAGTCGTTAATAATGTTCCTGTCTTTCTTCTGGCCGACATTAAATCATAAAAATCAATTTCAATCTCACAAAGAGTGCTTAAATACTGTGTAATACGAGCCAAAAAATACCGAAGGAACTTCCTGTTAAAATTATATACGTGTAAGCTCTTAATTTCGGAAAATGCACTATTGTAGTCTAACGTATTATTCAAAAACGTCTTTAATTCTGTTTGTTCTAAATCTCTGGTTTCCTTAATCACATTGTTGAATAGTGAATAACGAATTGCTGTTTGCGAAATTGGTAATCCTTGTATGGAACGAATCACAATAAATCTTTCAATGAAGTTGGCAATAGTTAATAGTTTTTTTTCTATTAAATCTTCAGAGTCCATTTTTCTTATTGGAGAGATATACAATGGATAGGACAAAGATGTTGCGATACTATAATTTGACAAATAGTTTATTAACTCTAAATGTTCTGTTGGTTGTCTTTCTAAAAGTTTAATTTTCAAATATAAATCTGTGTAGAATACGAAATCACCTTTTACGAAATAGAAATAATCTTCTTCTGATTTAAGTTTCAATTTGGTTGTATTTTCTTTGACCCAACGATGAAAACTAGTCCCTATTTTTTCGAAATCTTCTCTTACAGTACCTGCTGCTGTTGATTTCTTCATTGTGTCTGCATATTGACCTCTTAACCATGCTCGAAAGAACTCTAAGTCTTCATCAACAGAATAATAATGTAATTCCGAAATTTTCTCTCTCCAAATATTATTTAATTCGTTTAGGTAGTTTTCATTTTCAATTTTTGAAAGTAATAATCCTTTTAGCATTTCACTTGGAGTCAAGTTATAGCCTCTGTCATTCATGGTTTCAAAAATTGTATATGCATTTTTATCTGAATATGCAATTATCTCCACAAATACAAGCTTTTCCTTTAGCCAATCAATAAATAATGATATTTTTTCATTTTTCAAATGTTCAGGAAATAATTCTTTAATGTCTTGATACCTCTCATAAGTATTTATTATTGAAAGATTTCTTTCATTTGAAATATCAATTTCATCTTCTTTTCCATTGAATAATTTGTCAAGAATATCGTATCTTTCAGGTACTTCTAAATTAAAAGTAGTTCGACCATGTTTTCTTGAAAAAATTAAATCCGCAATTGGTTCTGCATATTCATTATCTCTCTGGAGATTATGAATATAAATCAAAATCAAGGTTAGTGATGTTAAACGTTGTTGACCGTCTATTATAGAACAAATACCTGACTTGTCATAGAAAATCACAGGTCCCATGAAATAAGAATTATATCCTGAAACATCTTGAATCACATCTCCGAATTTGTAACTTTCAGTAAATGCTTCTTCAATATCTATTAATAATTGTTCGATATGCTTTCTTTGCCATTTATATTCTCTTTGAAAGAAATCAATTGAATATTGTTTAGACTGTAGGATGTCTCTAAGACTTCTATCGTCTGCATCTATTTTATTTGCTGCTGAGTTTGACATAATATTATTTTAAGCTAGTAATTAATGTTTTTAATATATAGAAAGCTGGTTCATAAGCTTTTTGGTTTTCTTTACTTGGGTTTAGTTCTCCGTGAAAGAGAATACATCTCAGTTTATATAAGATTTCAATTGTACCTTTTGATATTTTATCTACGTCATTAATAAGTTTAATGTCTCCAGCAACTAAACCATCTTTGGAATTTGTTATAAGATTTGTCGTTTTTCTTGGATTAATAAATAAATATGTTTGTTTCAAAATTTCTTTTTGATGATTATTCAAAACTGAAGCTGTATCAATATGATTCAATATATTGTCTACATCATATTTATTTTGGGAGTGAGAATACTTTGTCGTGCCATTTTTCGCAGTGACTAGTATATTGATATTATAATTTGAAAATGCTAAACTCGTATAAACCAACTCTACTTTGAAATTCCAACCACGATGTTGGTTGACTTTTATTATATCGGCGTTTCTTTCAATTACAATTTGTTCAAATGAGATTCTATTGTCTGCATTGGGGATATATGTAGTTTCCAAAGTATGATATAATTGAGCGATTTTATGCTTGAATTCCGTACTAATGTTATCTCTTCCTCTCAATAATGAATGTAACTTGTCTCGGAAAAGATTACTGTTTGACTTAATTGCATTTATTGTCTCTCGGTCAGTTTTAATTGTTGGATAACTATTCCTGTACCATGCATTAAATGGTATCCATGCTTTGACATATAAAGTCAAGTAATCTGCTTCAGCTATGGCAAGCCATCTATCAGCATTATCGATATAGGGATTTGACATTGTATTTCTTTTATATGGTTAGTTTGTCTTTTTTTTTACACTTGCAGGTAACGACCGAGGCTATGGGCATTTGGCGGTTTGCGGGAGCGTTCACTGTCGCCCAGCGACAAAGTGAATGCGGGAGCAAAACTTCCGGAATGCACGTCAGCCAGCCAATGACCCATAGGTGTGTCTTAGGTGCTAGGTGTTTGGTTTTCGGTCGAGTTAATTTAATTTTTTCTTTAAACAATTATTAATAATCAAAATGATAAAATATATTATCTCGGTCTTAAAGAGTCAACGTGAGTTTTGGAATTACGCAAAGAATCTACCGTTTTTTTGTCTAAAACTAAAGTACGCAATTTGGATACTTCTTCTTGGATATTTAGGTTGTTTTGTTGCAATTCTTCAATTGATTTTGTTTTTATTCGACTGTCTATAAAATTAAAAACTCCGAAAATAAAACCAATTAATCCAAACACAAAAACGGGCCAAAAAGTCTTTACTTGCCACTTAGATAATTTCGCATCGAATTCTAACTTTTGGTTTTTGATTTTTTCTAAACGAATTTCTTCTTTTTTCTCTAATTCTTGGTGTTCAATGAATTTTTCAATTCCACCATAAATTTCAAAAACTTTTTCACCATGACTAGTTATTATTGATTTTCCATATTCACCCCAATATTCAATAATATCATTGTCTTTTAAAAACTTTTCAATTGATTCTCGTTCGTCATAATCAAGTTTAAGTTCATAAATTACTTCAGAAAAATCACCACCATAAGGAAGTAATTTGTGAAATTCTTTTATTGTAGCGTCGATATTTTCATAGTTATGTTTCATGTTTATCTTACTAAAAATAAATAATTTAAACCTTTAGGTTGTAAGGTCAACCGAGTCAAAATATATGTTAGTCAAAAAAGTCACTGAAAAATCAATTAGCGGAAGAGCTAGTTTATTTTCAAACGAACTAATCGAGGTCACAACGTATTATTTCTTGGAATTCCTTTCAGAAAAGATACTGTCAGAAGTGTTTTTGATAGAAGTCTCAAATAGCCGCTTCTATAAGTTTTTTCACTTCGTCGTATGACTGTAATACCATTGAATAATTATCATCTGTTCCACCAACATAAATAATATTACATTTATGTTCATCTGTCTTTGACACATAAGATATGTTGTTGATGTTTACAAATGATTTTGTAGTAAAGTTGTTTCTGTTAGTAGTTGTTACTTCAATAAAATTTTTCATTTTGTTGCTCTTTTAAATTGTTGATATGTTGGTTTTTATTCTTTTTTACACTTGCACCTAACAAGTATATATGCTGAGTCGAAAGTTAAATATGTTCAGTTTACTGAACATATTTCGCATTTATCCACCGAATTTTATTCGCCGAATAAGTTTACAATTAGAGAAATGTGCAAATTGCAGTTTTAGTTCTACTAAGTATATCCAACTTGTTAATGTTGCAATCCAACCTCTTAACTCTTAAGACTTGCACCTCTTTATCTAAAATTCAGCTCCAAATGTACGAACAATTTTTTAACACACCCAACGTTTTGTGCATTTATTCTAAATAAGTACAAAAAATATTGAATTTAAGAAATTAAATGCGCAATGTAGTCACCTCGTTTGCTAACGATGGGGTGCTGGTTTTACGTTTCCAACTTTATTTATTGAAAGATTTATTTCTATTTATTGTTATAAACAATTGACCAATAGCCCCTCGTTCGGAAACGAGGGGCATCAGGGCTAATACCAGTTTGTAAAACTCTGGAAGGTCTTCAACGCGTCTTTGTCATCTCTTCATTCTTTTTCTTCCGGTAACCTATCCGTTTCCCATAGATATCCCACTGATAACCCACCTTATATATGATATGGGATATAGGTGGGATATGGGTGGGATATCTATGGGATATCTAAGGAATATCTTAAAACGCGTGACAGAGAGATGATGAACGGGTGATATTGTTCTTTGTTCAGTGTTCCGTGTTCAGCGTTCCGTGTTTCGGGTTTGAAGAAGGGTAGGGGTGAACTCAAGGAATAATTGCTTCTTCTTTTTTTATAAACGAATGGGTCGTTGGTTTTAGTACGTAAACAAGAAAATTTGAACTATAGGGTGAATACACCTGTTTGAATCCGGATAAGAATGGGCAAATGATTTACCCTGTTAGGATAGAAATGTGTATTTTATATAGTAGTGGTTTATTTGCTATTAATCGCAGATTAAAAAATAAATATCACCGAATCACCTGGCATCCCCTTTTAAAGTTCCACTGAATACCTTCTCCGGCATAAACGAATTTATCAATTATTGTAACGTTAAATATGCAGTCTTCATTAAAAATAGGAATAGTAAAAACAAAACATATAACGAATATGTTATATATTTGTATTGAAAATAACTGTGAAGCATGAAATGGTCGGAATTAAAAAGAAAAGCCACACAACAGGGTTGGTATTTGTTTCGGAATGGGAAAGAGCATGATATTTATGCTCATCCAGATAAAGATTACAAAATACAGATTCCCCGGCATGATTCACAAGAAGTAAAAACCGGCATTTACAATAAACTAAAAAAACAGATTGGTTTTTAAACAAAATCTGCTTACTACAATCAGTCTTTAAATGATTTGAAAAATGAAAACGATAGCTTTAATTGAAAAGGGGAAAGACGGTACTTTCGGAATTTTTACTCCCGATTTACAACATACCATTATTGGGCAAGGAATAACAGTAACCGACGCTAAAAGTGATTTTGAAAACTCAATGAAAGAGATGTTAGATTCGTATACCGAACAGAAAAATGAAATACCCAACGAATTGCAAAAAATACAATTTGAATATAAATATGACCTGGCTTCATTATTCGATCAATACGATTTTATAAATGTGAGTAAATTTGCCCATATGGCAGGGATTAATGCTTCCCTGATGCGCCAGTATAAATCGGGAAACCAATATATCTCAGAAAACCAACTATCGAAAATTGAAGAAACAATTCATAAAATAGCCCGTGAAATGGCCGCCATTAAGCTTATTTGAAGTTAGGCTTTTTTACACGGAATTTGTTGACAGTTGTTTATAATGATACTTTACCCTAATTCAACTCAGTATTATGGGAAAAAATATTGTCTATGTAGGAAGGCAAATACATTAATAAATCCCACCATGAGTACAGCCGAATTGAAAATAGATTTAATCAGTCGCATTGCTAATACAGAAGAACCCCGTATTATTGAGGAACTTCGTAAGTTACTTGATTTCGAACTCGATAATGAAACGTACAAACTCAATCCTCAGCAGTTGCAACGAGTCAGCGAGGCTAAGGCAGAGTTTCTTGCCGGTAATGTTGTATCTGAACAACAAGCAGATGAAGAAATCGACGAATGGATAAACGAAAAATAGTCTGGACTAAATAATCAGGTTTCATTCACCTTTTAGTCGCACTCCCACTGCTCTATTAACTAACTATCTGTAAGCTCATGAAGTGGGAGGGCGACAGGGTGCGACTAAATACTCAAGTTTCATTCACCTTTTAGTCGCACTCCCACTGTTCTATTAACTGACTATCTGTAAGCTCGAGAAGTGGGAGGGCGACCGGTACAAAATAGCGTGTAAACCAATAACGGTTTATGCGCTTTTTTAATTGAAGGAAGGAAACGGTTGAATGCTGCGGAAAATATCTGTGTATATCAACTTCCCATTGTGTCCTAATGCTGTGGTTACAGTGTTTTGTTGGTAGCGATTCTTAAACACAAACCAGTCATGTATTAGTAAGTAATGGGAACAATTAAATGTTGCATTTTAAAACCATTAGAACGCGGATTTACGCGAATTTAGCGGATTTAAACGGATCTAATTCCAACAAGTTGGAATTGATTTGTGTACGTAAATCAACTCCAACTTGTTGGAGTTAAAT
>Ga0302271_10004557_pt1 | contig 11008 bp, 5 predicted proteins | sample III_Bog_N1_1_FD_198767 | JGI IMG/M metagenome (GOLD analysis project Ga0302271, IMG submission 198767) | Peat permafrost microbial communities from Stordalen Mire near Abisko, Sweden - III_Bog_N1_1 | ecosystem: Environmental > Terrestrial > Soil > Wetlands > Peat | place: Sweden: Abisko... | reverse complement strand
AAATGGATATCGTGCACCGCTATATGCATGGTGAAATTGACAGCAAAGACAGCATTCACGTAGCCGATTCCCTGAAGTTCAAAACTTTTGGTGGCAGAACAGTCTATGGAGGCGGTGGTATTATGCCGGATATTTTTGTGCCACGCGATACTTCCGAATATACGCCTTATTTGAATAAAGTAATTAACTACGGGTATTTGTATCAATTTGCCTTCAGGTATGTTGACCAGAACCGTGATAAGCTGAAAACACTTAAAACATGGCAACAGATGGATAAATACCTCACGGGTCAAAATTTGATTACTCCTTTTGTAGCTTATTGCAAATCCAAGGGAGTTGCTGTTAACCAGAAACAAATCAATACTTCCAAGCGATTTTTACTCATGCAGTTGAATGCCTATATTTCGAGGAACATTCTAGGTGATTCAGGATTCTACCCAATGCTTTATAAAGACGATAAGGCCGTTAAACGGGCACTGGAATCATTGAGAAAGAAATAACGAATACACAGAATCAGTGATGAATATAAACCTCCATGGAACTGACTTCCATGGAGGTTTGTTTTACAGATTATACAGATTCAGTTAGTGTTCTGTTAAGTTTTAAATGTGGTAAAACAGAAATAAGTTATCCGACAATTCCAATCAAGGGATGTTTGGTATTAGCATCTACCCGTTTCCTATACGGGTTTGACGCATAACAGTAATAAGTGACAAAATAAGATCAACTGAACAGTAGAAGGTTTTTATACATGGATTACTTTTGTAAGACTTGAGATTACAGGAATTAGAACGCACTATTCATAGTTTTAAGTCTAACCTGCCAGCAATAAAAAATCCGGTGACATGCAATGCATGTCACCGGATTTTTTAAATTCCTAAAATGAAATTATTGTTTTATGATTTTATGAACACTTTTTCCCTGAAGTGTATTCACTTCCATGATATACAATCCGGTACTCAAGCTTGCAATATTTATTGAGTTGCTGTAGTTCAAGGTTTTTACCAATTTCCCCTGCAGGTTGTAGATGTTCAGTTTTGTTACAGTTCCTGGAGTGGTTATATAAATCATACCTTTTGTCATGTTTGGAAATACCTTAGTAACAGTCTGGACGGTTGAATCCTTTAATTCTATCGGGAGGTCTATCTTCCGGTCAGTAAAGATTAAAACATCTCCCGGTTGCATGTTAAAAGTCATTGCCTTGTTGGTAATGTTAAGTTCCTCACCTGTTAGCAGGTTAAACCAGTTTCCTGTTTTTTGAAAGTTCGGGCTAACTGTAATTGGGGTAACGGCATCGAAATTTCCCAGTACAACCATGTCTAAATTGGAGTGGGTGAGAGCTATCCTTCTTCCCAGTGTCCAGTCGGATGCTGAAATGTTGTTTTCAAAACTCCCTTCAGAGAAGGCTGTGGGATAAAGTTTCCGAAGATTGATTATTTTTGCTGAATTGCGATATGCTTCTTTTCTGTGAGTCAGGTTTAACCATCCCCAGGCAGAAGGTTTTTCGTTGGTACGACCACCGTTTGAATTGATAGAATAATCATATCCCATTTCACCAAATTCCCATATCATTTTTGGGCCTGGTAGCAGGGTGTTAAAAGCTATTACTAATGGTACTCTTTTAACCCGTGCAATAGAATCAGTTATCAAATTACCCGCACCATATGTCATGGCCTTAAAAAAATTACGTTCCTCGTCATGGCTTTCAGCAAATCCTACCCAGTTTCTTGGTGTCGTTACCATACCTGAAAAATCGCTGCTGCTTGCATACCCCATGGCAGCCTGGGAATACGAATTATTCAGATTGCGCCATAAATACATTCCTTTGTTGGCTAAAGCTGTTTCTTCATCATTGTTGCAGAAATGTTCCAGTATAAACATGACATCACTCTTTACAGCTTTTGCTGCATCATAATAGGTACTCAAATTATCAATCCTGGATTGGTCGTAATTGCTGGCAGTCGATTCAGAACTGACGGTCTGGGTAAACCCTTTCGTCAAATCCATTCTGTAACCGTCTACTTTATATTCTGTAATCCAGTATTGAAGTACCCGCTTAAAATACTCTTTAGTACCTGTGAACGTATGATTGAAGTCATTAAAGACACTGTAAGGATGGGGTGCAACAGGGTTCATCCATGGATTATTGACAGCAGGGCGGTTGTTGACAGCATCCCAGTACAGCATTGCAAAGGGGCATGATCCGGAGGCCTGGTTAAAGACCATATCCAGGATGACTGCAATCCCTCGTTTGTGACATTCGTCAATGAATTTTTTATAAGTGTCAGGGGTGCCATATGCTTTGTCCGATGCAAAATAGTGATTTGGATTATACCCCCAGCTAAGATTTCCGTCGAATTCAGTGACAGGCATCAATTCAATGGCAGTAATACCCAATGTGGTCAGATAATCTAATTTTGTGATGGCTGCGTTTAATGATTTTTCTGTTGTAAAGTCACGTAAGAGCAATTCATAAATTACCATGTTCTTGGCAGGTGGCATGGCGAAAGAAGGAACTTCCCACGTGTAAGCAGGTTTCGCAGTTTCCAGGGTTGCTACTAATCCATCCGTTTTCCCGACAGGGTAGGGTTTTAAATTTGGATATATAGTTGTATTGGAGTTTATATATTTATCATTCCACGGATCAAGCACCATTTCAGTATACGGGTCGCTTACTTTCAGATTTCCATCCACCAGGTACTGAAATCCATAGATCTTCCCCGGAGTTAAACCGGTAAGTGTATACCACCAGTAATTGCCATCTTTGTTCAGTTGGTATGAGTTCTTTTGAATCCAGTTATTGAATTCACCCAAAAGGAATACATTTGATTTTCCGGGTGCATACATCACCAGGGTTGCTGTAGTATTATCGATGTAATTAATCCCATCCTTTACACCTGTCGGTCGTGCCAGGGTTGTCACCGGCGAAGGTACACACACGTAGATTGTATCAGCTACTGTGGAAGTGCCATTGGTAGCCTGGGCAATTAAGGTATAATCGATTGTAGACGAGAAAGTATAGGAAAAATTCAATGTTGTTGAAGCAGTAGCTGTTGCAATGCTCGTCCCGTTAACCAGTAAGTTCAGGTTGGAGGCTGTTGACGAACCAATCTGTAAATTTGTAACGGTTCCGGGTGTAACACTTTGGTTTGTGGAAGGATTAATAAATGCAACATTCAATCCGGAACTTACTAAGTCAACAAGAATATCGCCACCCGTAGCTGTCTTCTGCTGTAAGGTTCCGTCGGCATTCCGGAATACCAATGCTATTTTCAATATTGTCTCACCTGCAGGAACTCCAAAATAACTCCTGATATCAGGGGTTATGGTCAGTTTCCATTTATCGTTTCCCAGTGAAGTCAGTTTGTTTTTAGCAGTATTTGCCAGTGCCAGATTTGTTGTCGAGGGCCATGGGGTCACCACGTATTTCCAGTCAGCAGTACTCGTACTGGCAGAAGTAATTACTCCCACATGTGCATACACATCTCCGGTGTATCCTTTCAATCCCTGGTTTCCATCCGTTGAAGTTGCATTAACGGTTATTTCGGTAATGCCGGTGTCCTGGGTCACAAAAGCAGGATTGGTAGTGATAAGTTGTGCCCAACTGTAAAGAGGCAGTAATATTATGAGTAAACTGAGGATTGATTTTTTCATGGCTTCTGTGTTAAGGTGTTTTGTGAAAGAGATTTTCAGGGACCCTTCGAATCTCAAATTAAGACAAATATATGCATTATTTTAGAGGATTAAATAAAACAATCCATATTAAATTGCTTTTTAATTGCAAACGTTTGCAATCGGTTTTTTGTTTTTAGGTTGAAATAAAAAAAGCACGGCATATAGCCGTGCTTTTAATAAAATATTTAATTCTAAATTATTGAATTACACCTGTGTTTGTAGAGAAGTTCAGAACAGCTTTCTGACCAATTGCCATAGTTGGGATTCCAACCTGATCATTGCCGGCACCACGGTAAACAATAGCACCTCCAATAATGTTGAATTCCATTTGCCACCAGTCAACTAATGGGGTATCACCGGCTGCTAAAGGACATGTTGTGTACATACGAAGTGCACTAGCAGCAACCGCTGCAGGAGAAGTCATTGTTTTAGCTGTATTATTGATTGTAAATAAATTCGCTGGTACATCTTTCGTGTAGCCACCAAATGCATCTCCAATTGCATAAACAGTAGGCACTGTTACCGAAATTTTATTGGCTTTCAGGTCAACATAAACCATATAATAACCCGCAGTTGCAACAGTAACGTTGTCTGAACCTTTAGCATAAATGCCATTCGTAGCAGTACCCGTTACACCAAAGTCCTTACCCCATGCTGTATTGTCAGATGAGAATTTGAATCCGTTTGTAGAAGTACCGTTTGAATAAATGATTGCCCAGAATCCCCATGCATGGCCGTTTGCAGGAATCATAGTGATAATGCCGGCTGCAGCAGGAGTACTCATAACCCAGTTGCCATATTCAGCACCTACAACATATAAATTAGCAGGGTATTCAGCTACAACTACAGTTCCAGTTTTTTTCAGGGAGAATTTCATGCCTCCTGCTTTTGTCCAGACTGCTCTTACGGTATATTTACCATTATCAGCTGTCAGGAAAGGAATATTTGCACCACCTGTTACTAAAGTACTCATTGATGTTCCACCAAAATTGGTGTTGATTTTATAAGCTGTAGCAGGTACCAAAGGATCTCCTACAACTGTTTGTTTCCATGCACCAGAATGACGGAATTTAAAATCTCCTGTTGTCAATACAACATCAGTTCCTTCATAAACAACAGAATCCTTGCTGAAAGTACCTTTCAGGGGTAGTGGGGTGTCCGACCAGCCAAGTGCTGTTGCACCGCCAATAATAGCCCAGGTAGTTACAGGAAGAATAACAACCGTTGTTGATGTTTTATCAAGGGCGATATGATACAATCCGCTTGTAGGGACAGTAAATGTGCCACCGGCTGCGTATTTTCCTTTTTGAATGCTACCGGTCATTTCATCGGTTACACCTGTTTGATTTACAGTTGCAAATCCGGTACTAGGACCATTCACAGTTTTTGTTGTTCCTGCTACTTCAGTGATTGTAAAAGTCTTTCCACCTTCCAACGCAATGTAAATGTCAAATAATCCTGTACGGGCACCACTTACCGCTAAATTTTCATTCGGGGCGGATTTTAATTGTCCCAATAAATCAAGAGCAGAGAATGCTGTAGCATCTCCGGAGATGTATAACCCATCTTCAACTAAAACTCCGTTATCTACTGGTGTGTCGGTTTTCTTGCAACCAACAAACATTAACGCTAGTGCAAATAAGCACAAAGAGAATAATTTAATTTTTTTCATAATAGAATAAATTTATAAAATTAATAAATGATTAAAACATTTCTGGTAAATAAGTATTTTTGAATATCTGTTATAATTAATCGATAGCTGGCAGACTCAAATTGCTATTCGCATCAGTCTGTTTTTTAGGAATTGGGAAAAGAGAATTGTCTGCTGAACTTAGTTGTAATTTCCAGGCACAATCCCAGGGATTATTAAAGATTCCCCAGCGGATCATATCCTGTCGTCTCGTTCCTTCATAGAATAGTTCCATTTTGCGTTCGGTTTTTACAGCATTTAAATTGTACGCTGCAGGGCTACCCAACCCAGCTCTCGTCCGAATGGGGTCTAAGTATAATTGTACTTTTGAAGCATTACCCTGGCTGGCATAAATCTCCGCGAGCATCAGATAGGCATCCGTTAAGCGGAAGAATACATAATCATTTGCACAAGATTGACCGGTTCCCGATGCAATTTCATATTTCTGTATTCTTACTCCAGAGTGTCGTATTTGCGATTTTGTTGATCCTGTACTTTCAGACATCGTCAAAGCCGGAATTGCAGGAGTAAAGTCCCAAATATTGCTGGTCTCAGCATCTAACAAAGCAGCTCCTTCAAATGTTTTCTGTGGACCATACAGGAAGTAACCATCCCTACGTTTATCAATGGCTGTATAGCTTAAGAAGTGATTTTCAAGTGTTGCAAAACCATTCCAGGGGCCTACCGACATTTTGAAAGTCTGATTGCTTTGATAACCCAGTGTTCGCATATGTAAATTGAATTCCGGTTTGCCATTTGCATTTTCAGTACCATCAAAAAATGCGGTAAAGATATTTTCAGCACAGGCTTCGTTTTTTTCAAGAAATGGATCCCTTACATTGGCTGCTAACGTATAGCCTCCATTTGCAATTAAATCTTCCAGAACAGGGATAGCTTTTATAGAATTATCAGTACCGCTATAGACCTTAGAGTTCAAATATAACCGACCTAATGTCATTTGAGCCATTCCTTTACTGACAGCATAATGAACAGATGAACTCTTTAATTGTGGTATTGCCCAAAGTAAATCTTTAACTATATTGTCAAAGACAAATGCCCGTTTGTTTTTAAATGGTTTTGCTTCTGCTTTGGCATAAGATGTCACGTATGGTACATCGCCATAATTATCGATTAGCAACCAATAATAAAAACTACGAATTGCTATAAATTTAGCCATAGAAGTCTTTGAGGCAGGTGTTGCTTTAGCTGTATCACCACCGAGTATTTCAATGGTTTTATTGCATTCTGCAATTCCACGATAATACCGGTCCCACATGCCTACCACAGCTTCCGTTTCGTTAGTCCAGCTATGAAGTTGCAAAGCTCTCCATTTTCCATTATCATCCCAGTCTAAACCGCGGGTAGGAGCAACCATCTCATCTGTGGTAATTTCCTGACAAAACCACCAGCCACCACCATCCAACAGTTCTTTCAATGGATCGTAAGCACCAACCCCAATGTTTGCGGTTTGATTGCTATTCTCCGGAAATTTGCTCTCTGGAATTGTATCATATATCTTTTCTTGTAAATCGGTACATCCCGTAAGTATCATTACAAGGGCAAAAACATTAAATATATACTTTTTCATATTCTTTAGTTTTTAAAAATTTAGTTGAAGACCTAATGTAAAGTTCCGTGTTTTTGGATAGATATTGAAATTATCAAGACCAAAACTCATACCTTCATTACTAATTTCAGGGTCAATGCCTTTATAACCTGTTATTGTCAATAAATTACCGCCTGTAAAATAGACTCTTAATTTGTTTATACCGAATTTTGAAGTATTTGGAAAATTGTAACCTACCGTCAAGTTGTCTAATCTTACAAAAGATCCATCTTCTAACCAATAATCAGATGCTACGGGAGTTCCGTTTATACCTTTCTCGAACCATGTAATTGCCTGTTGATTTGCATTATACGATGGTAATAACGTTGGATTTGAGAAATACATTGCCGAAACATTATAAACTTTATATCCAAGAAGTGCTCTGACTGTAAAATTCACATCAATGTTTTTGAAGAGTGTGAATGAATTTGACCAACCTAAATTAACCTTCGGAACAGCAGAACCTGCATTTCTTCTTTCTGCTAAAGCAACATCCCTGGTAACACCACCGGTAGCAGTTGCATATCTAAAGGCACCATCAGAAGAAATATCTACAAAATGAGGTAAATACCAGGTGCCCATAGGCGTGCCTACTTCAATAAGTTGTGTCCATTGACCAACCATTCCTCGAGCATTGATAAAAGACTGTTGTCTGTCTTTCCATTCATAAATACCTTCAGATAGCTTTTCTAAATTATTAATGTTATGAGAAAAAGTAAGACTTGTTTTAAAATCAAAATTTCTCATAGTAAGTACCCGATAGGATATATTTGCTTCAATACCCTTGTTAGTCATTGTCCCGGCATTTGCATAGATATTATCAGCCAGGAAAGGTGGTTGTGGAATTGAATAATTGTAGATTAATTGTACAGTCCTTTTACTGTACAATTCAACTGAACCCTGAATTTTACTGTTTAGTACACCCCAGTCTAATCCGAAGTTGAACTCTTGGGTCGATTCCCATTGGAAATTATCATTCTGTTCTTTATCTTTTTTAAATGTGATTACCTTTGTAACACCGTCTTCCATAGAAGGTTGCATGCCGGTTGCCCTGATTCTTGGAATCGACATATACGAATCAAATTTTTCAGTATTACCTGTTATGCCATAGCCTAAACGTATTTTGAGTTGATCTAACCAGGAAGCATCCTGTAGAAATGATTCGTTTTTTATCGACCATGCCAATGATCCGGAAGGGAAAATACCCCATTTTTTATTCGCCCCGAATTTTGAAGAACCATCCCGACGAACCGTTGCAGTTGCAAAGTATTTTTTATCATAATCATAAGCGGCACGTGCAAAAAAGGATATTAAGGTCCATTCATTTTTATAGGATCCAATAGATCCATAATTCACATCGGCTAAAGCAGCTAAATAGTTTGATTCAACATAGGTTGATTGGGAGTTTGTCCCAAAAGCATTAAACCCATCATTAGTTTGACCTTGCCATGAATAACCTCCAAGAGCAGCTATGGTGTGTACTCCAAATGTTTTATCATAGTTGATAAATGCTTCAACTAATTTAGTGGTGTGATTTTCATATTTACGTTCACCCTTGCCTTTTGTAGCGGAAGTAGGGGATGATGCTGGTACGAAATAAAAAGATTCAGAATCATCGCGGGTATAAGCACCGTTTAATTTTGCCTTTAAACCTGGTAAAATTTCATATTGTGCTGAACCGTTTGTACGAATCCTTTTGGCTGAACGTTGATTTTGTATATTGTTTATTATTGCAACCGGATTGAAATACTGAAAACCATAAGGGGTGTTTTCGTAATAAGTCCCATCTGCATTAGTAACGGGTTGCAAAGGTGAACGTTGAAAAGCCTGGTACATAACATCGGTTGGACCATTTCCTCCAAAATCCTGATATTGGTTTTCTTCAAATGTTGCTGACAGATTGCCATCAACAACTAATTTGTCGTTCAATAATTTTTGAGTTATATTCGCATTTGTAGTAAATCTCTGTTTGTCTGTTCCCTTTACAACACCTTGAAAATCGGACCATGTTCCTGAAATTCTGTAGTTTGATTTTTCATTTCCACCACCAATTGATATATTGTGGTTTTGTGTAAAACCATTCCGATAGATTTCATTTTGCCAATCGGTATTACCTCCTGCATCAACCTGTGAAAGGTTATTCCTTGTAATGAAACTCCGGATGTCACTGGCTGAAAGTAAATCTAGCCGTTTGGCTACCTGATCCATGGATATGTAAGAATTGACATTGATCGTTCTTTTGCCACCGGTACTGCTTCCTTTTTTGGTTGTAATAATAATAACACCGTTAGCACCCCTTGAACCATAAATGGCAGTGGAAGAAGCATCTTTTAAAATATTGAAGGATTCAATGTCTTCAGCAGGAACTGTTGTCGGGTCGACCCCGGGAATACCATCTATTACATATATAGGTGAAGAACCGGTAAGTAAACCACCTGCACCTCTTATTTGTACTGAGAATGCATCATTCGGGTTTCCCCCCTTTTTTGTGATTACGACCCCTGATGCTTTTCCTTGCATTGCCTGGATAGGATCTGTTAGAACACCACTATTAAAATCAGCGGAAGTAACGTTCATAACAGCACCGGTTTTATCCGATTTCTTTTGAACGCCGTACCCGATAGCAACTACTTCGCTTAAAACAACGGCATCTTCCTTTAATAAAATGACAAGATTTGTTTTCCCGGAAACCTGAACTTCTTCAGGAAGATAGCCTAAGTACCGTACAATAAGGGTGGCTTTCGAGGCGACAGTCATTGTAAACACACCTTCAAAATTAGTGATGACGCCATTATTGGTGCCTTTTTCAAGAACGCTGGCGCCCAGGATTGCTTCCCCGGTCTTGCCATCCTTCACGATACCTGATACAGATAATTGCGCTGTAGCTGTCATACTGAGGGCAAACATCGCTAGAGCGGCTATGAAAGCACTCATTTTGTGCTTAAAGTGATTGTACTTCATGCATTAAGTTTTTTAAGGTTATAACTTGTAATTAATTGTAATAAAAAACGCATATTATTGGTTAAACAATAATATCACTGATAAGTTCATTAAAGAAATTCAAAATCAGTTAACCATTCTTTATGTGGCAAAAATAGAGTATTAAAGGTTATTTGTGATCTTGGTTATCTAAATAGTATTGCAAAAAGTTATGCAAACGATTGCGACTAGTATTTCATTTATTTTCAAAAATAATTTTTTATTCGGATAATCTATTTTACTTTTGCATAGGATTTTTCATAGTTTATTATCTGTGGATTTAAATTTATAGGATTATCCGCATAAAGTACTAAAACAGAATTATTGGTTTTATCTTTCGGTGTTCAGCACCTTTTTTAGTTGTTCTTGATATTTAGTTCTACCAACATTTCGGGCCTCTGTCCCTTTTCATTGCCTGCACAAGGAGTGCAACTACGATATTTTGGTAGAAAAGATCCTCAAACTAAAAATGTTTGTCGCTCAGTAGTGATTACTTATAACAATTTCTAAAACAACACGTTTTATTTTCACATACTTAAAATGACTAATGTTGAATGGATTTTAATGAATGGGTTCAGTTATTTTAATTTTTAATACCTGTATGTTGATACCGCCATCTTATCAATACCCTATCGGTGATGTTCCATATATGTTCCAATAGTATTCCATATATGTTCCATATATATTCCAATATTATATAGATATGGAACATATATGGAATACTATTGGAAAATGAATTGAATATTTATTGTATAGAAGTGGTACGATGGTGACATCGTGTAGAAGAAGAGTAAAAAGGAACAATCCTCCTAATTCTCATAAAGGGGATATAAACCGGACAGTTTAATAGTATCAGGTTTTCGGTTTGCATTTTGAATCGGAAATCAGATGTTCGAAAATATCATGTAAAGAATCCCGTTTGAATATAAAAATACAAAATACAGGTACAAACTAAGTAAGTTCCTGATAGGTACTAACACAATGAAAATAAAGCAGGATATATTGCTAATGACTAAAATGAATACGACATTCCTTTTTTCCAACTACTTAAATACTTC
>Ga0302271_10004555_pt1 | contig 11009 bp, 10 predicted proteins | sample III_Bog_N1_1_FD_198767 | JGI IMG/M metagenome (GOLD analysis project Ga0302271, IMG submission 198767) | Peat permafrost microbial communities from Stordalen Mire near Abisko, Sweden - III_Bog_N1_1 | ecosystem: Environmental > Terrestrial > Soil > Wetlands > Peat | place: Sweden: Abisko... | reverse complement strand
TTCGAAAGGAAAATTAAACCTTTCCCTCCCTTCAACTGAAGAAACTACGCGATAACTGGGGGATGAATACCAGATTTGATTTAATTTAAAACAGCTCTTTTTTAAGCTTAGTTCTCTTGAGTTATTAATAATACTTGGCCCTCCAGGGAGGGGGGAGTATATTAAATAAGCAGAAGTTGTCTTTCAAAGCAACTTTATGCGAAAGGGATAGCATTTGGTGCTATAACCCAGAGAATTCAGCATAGCTCCATTTCTCAAATTTCATTTTTCTTAAAATGATTTTTGTTCAGGAAATGGAGTTATGCACTTCTCCCATTCGCCAATCTCCAGTATCAGTAGCATTTAGGGTTCTATAACCCTAAAATAGCGAAGATACTCATGGAGATCTGGCTCTTAGTTCTAACTTCGTTCTCGACGACTCTCCACATTCTCACCGACTTCTCAGTAGAGTTCTAGATAACCTCCCACCTCTCTCCGATGAATAAATTGTCTTAGGGAATGCCTCTTTTTTATAGTTTTATAGAGATTATGCTCCTATGTCTCCAATTACCCGCCAATTTTCTTAGAAGGATATCCTTGTAATATTTTAGGAGTAGAAGAATTCTTTGAGCCTCTATTTCTTGATTTAACTGGGGTAATAGTATCAGACGGTATATTTCTTGGAAGAAACCTTTCTCTCTGTTTGAAGCTCTTCCTGAATCAGCCTCGCCATTTCCTTCTAGCATAACTAACTAAAAAGGTTCTGAATTAGTAATAACTTCTACGGTGCCTCTCATCTAGCAGACAAGTATCCCATTTAACTTAAACTGTGGCTCAATTGGAAACATAGGTGCATAATCTCTATTTAACTTATTTAAAAATGGGGCACATCTCTCTTTATACAATTTAGAAAATCTCAACTTCCTCAGATATGTCTTAGCTTAATAAGATCTATTAAAAATGGATAATCCAATAATTTTCATCATCATATCTAAAATCAAAATCTTCTACTATCTCAATCCACTATGGATCAGCCTATCACTCAAACCTAACTAGATAACCTTACCCTCTTCAGCTAAATCTAACAAACATACTAAGCAAACAGAGTCGAGAATTAAAATGACATTCCGATTCACTTCGACCAATGAATTTGTTGACATTTTTCTTCAGATTTAACATACACAAAACAATTATAAACATCTCACAATAATAATATCAAACAAACTCTCAGTGCTATTATGTCCTCACTCTCCTTTATTCATCAATTAGTTAAGTATGATACCATATAAGGATTTTCCAGAACACCTTCAATACTCAGTAAAGTTAAACTCTTTCTGATTACAAACATTTCCGAAGACACATACTGATAAAACCTATACCAGCCAAAAGTAAATAGCACCAAGAGCTAGACGACTTATAAAATCATTAAGATCCTTTAAATCTCATCAATATAAACGATATCATCGCCCATGATACTCAAGAGAAAATCTTTTTACGCTTTTATGGTCTAAACTAAGAACTAAGACAACGCTTCAAATTCTCTGATATTATTCTCTACCTACCAATCAAGCAACTCTTATGCAACACCCCCACTTGAACTAAATATCTCAAAGATTTACGCATAGTATTCATAGTATTTTTTCATAGCAACTTAGAATCCTTAGGTTAAGATACCATCACTGATTGTCGAACAATTATCGGTATCAATTGAATTCGTCGAAGAAATATACTCTGGGTATTGTTCCAGTGCTTCACATATGTTTTTATTCAGCATATGGTAGAGAAAGTTATCATACAAGGACTGTTATCGTTTAGATTAGTTTGTACTTTATTGAATAATATCACTGACATTTCCTAGAATGGCGGCATTCGTACTTCCTAGGGTCTTCGAACGAGGTAGATAATACCCAGGATTATAGGTATTATCGTTAATTAGCAGCTTACTCTTCATGTATTTATATGCTACGACATGGTTACTTGAAGATTGAGCAATCAAATCATACAATGTACCTGTTTTTTAGGTAAATAATAGGATAATTTACGATGAATGGGTAATTTAAGTGTACAAATGTAGTTTTTACCCATGAGAGTTGTATTGATTTGAGCTTCTGAGTTGTATTGTACTATGAGAATCGTCGTCACAATTGGCTGAATTATGACCATTGTGAATGCCAGCAGTCCAATGAGAAGTATAGACAAATGAAATTTAGGTATTTCTGTTGTCTGTGCAATATTCTTTTTCTTATGGAACTGCTAATCAGCATTGATTCTAAGGCTCTTATCAGATCTGATCGATCGTTGAGTGCTGCAAAACAGAGTCAAGCCATATTTAACTTATTGCATCATTTGAATGAGCGATACAGGATTAAGAGTCCCAAGGAGTTTAAGAACTTCTTGATTTTTTAGTTAAACAAAATAATATAATGGGAATAGCATGAAAATGAGAATAAACGATACTCCTAAGACAAGTCCAAGTTAAAGATAGGAATTATCAACAATTGACTACAAGACCGTCTGTGATTTCAAGATAACTTAGCTCTAGACATATGTAAGATTAGCGCTGAAGGATGAGAAGTTATCTAAGATAATTTTTCCAGGTTAAGGATCATATCCATCGTTTAATTTGTTTAAATAAGCTATTTAATACATGAAGTTTATGAAATATTGAAGTTTCATAGGGATATTATATTTATTAGTGGGGACATTCACAAGTTATTCACTAACTGGTACTGATTTATCATCCAAACTCAGCACAAGAACGACAGTTTGTTCGTTTATATATTAAAAGTAATCTTTATTCTTTATTTCAGCAGCATAAAATTACTACAAAAGACTATTAAATTATCTTAGATTACTATCCGTTCTGTCATATAAGAACTACCCATAGCTAGGATCATACAAAGAAGTATCTCCAAATACATTCTCTTCGAGCATGACTTTCAATGCGATGTACGTTATCGGGAAGGAGAACATTGCTCTCATCGAATTCGCCCACGGGATATTATTTAGATCTTAGTGCGCTTCTTCAAAAAGAGAATAGATTTATACATACTCGACGATGGTTAGAATTGTTATGGCTATGATTGACATGAGTCCGAATAGATTCAAAGCTATTAGAGAGCTGTCATGTGCCTTTTCGATCAGCAAAGAACGAAGTTTATGCCTTTACTCGTAGTTGTTAGTATGAGTTGTTTAAACGGAGCTGGACATTCGGGATAATTAAATCATCTATTGCTCTTACTCGAAAGAAACAGAGTCTGTCATTTCTCGGGAAGATTAGCTTCCTAATGATCGCGGGCCTCCTAACAGATAAGGATTGTTGTCATTTAATTCAGTTTTATTCAGCAAACGAGGAAGTTTAATTTTATTTTTTCCCTCAGCTGTTTTCTCTGGAGTTCCATTTTCTGAGTTATTCATTATACAATAGGAGCTTAAGAATGTCTCTAGCTAGCTTTGATGTCGTTGAGTAGTTGAATTCTGGTTTGTATTATTCTATACAGGTTAGATGATATTTTTTTGAGGGTGAGTTTACTAACTCGGTGCTGCTTTAATTGATTTAGTGGATATGAAGAGCAGTTTGCTATCAGATGTACTTTAAACTATTGATTATTTCTTCTTCTTTGGCTTGTTTGGGTTGACATTATTTTCAGATATTTTTTCATCTTCATTTTTCTTATTCTTTTTTGCTGCTTTTTACAGTTTTAGCGCATGTTCTTTTTCTTTTAGAATCATTAGAATGCTAGCTTATTTTCCCTTTCCCTCAGACGATAATTCTTTTGCTTGCTTTGACTATCTTTCTCCTTGATTTTGTTCTTTTTGTTGATTTTATTCTGTAGAAACAAACAGTGGTGGAATCATAGCAGTATCAGTATTTAAATTAGATATTGTGTAATTTGTGATGTTTGCTCGTTAAGTCGTGAACAATCCATCTTATTACTCCGTTCTAGGTGAATCAATAAGGGTACTTTAGTTATTAGGATTTACTCCTTCTTGATTATTTAAAAAGCTGTCAGCTTTACGGATGTTAGAAGAATCCATTTAATCTTAATACTTTAGAATAGGACTGGGAATAATTCTGGAATTTGATAAGTCAGGTGATTCTTAAAGGTATTGTTGTTATTATTCCTTCAAAATAAAATTCATTCTTGACGAATCAAGAGTTGTTTTATTATCAATAACGACTTATTCTAAAGTGTTATGATGTCTGTATCCAATGTCAAGATCAAATTACTTTTCTTCAGTCTTCCTTCTAATCGGATTAATAACCACTTGCCCTTTCAGAAATCTTGGGATATTCGAAACTTCAACTTTTTAATTATTTCCTGATTTAGCTGCTTCTTATCCACCTTCTTATTAATCTTCATCTGAGTCTAAATGCAAAATGAGAAATCATGAAAAAATAAAAAATAAACTTATTATTATTTTCCAATAAATCCAACTTACTTCCATCAAAGGAGATGCTTTGCTAATAAGATATTATCTATTCAACTTTTTTGATAATTTACAGATCATATGTGATATCGTAATCAAGATTAAGATAAGTTTTAAACTAATTCTTTAGCAAAACTAAGTTTTCTTTTTGATTCACTGGGTAGACAATCTTCCTAATGGATTGTATTTCAATAATATTAAACGACTCATAGGAACTTCGTTGATGATAGAATTTCATTTTAATTGAAAACATATCATAGAATTCTAATGAAAATTGTTGAATTTCTTGTTAAAGCTGCTGATAACTCAGCTTCTCAAATAAGGGGTTTTATTCATTGGATTTTACAGATTCTAGTTAATTTTCTCTTTGTATATTCTGAGACTTCGGAAGGAATGCAACAGTCTTCACTAGATTTCTATATGTTTGATCACCTTTCTTGTTTTCTTCCTCTATCCATGATTTCTCAAAATAATGAAGAATAGGAATCATTCTGTTAAGATAAATCCTATTTATCTACTCTTTTGCGATGTAATTTGAGAATATTTTCTCGAATAATACTTTAGAAATAGATTCTATCTTGAAATATTTACAATTTGTCATGATATACAAGTTTTCTGAGTTTACTATCCTAATCAAGCCAGCAAGACCACAGTCGTTTAAACCTATACATTCAGGTCGAAAATGAATGGATATCGGGACAGCCCAATTATCGTTTGTTTTAGATATCAAAAGTGGGAAAAAAGTTGATTTTTCCTAAAATCCTCTATCTTCTTCTGTGGTTTCCATTTTACTCAAATTATTTTATGTTTTACCATTGTTTGCATTCCTCTCTAAGCTGCTTCCCTTTTCAATATAATTCGTCATCACTAGATCATGATATTTAGCAACTAATTAAGGAATGATTATTGAAATATTCTTCCCTATTGCAGTTCTTAACGAGTACCCAAACAGAATTTCAAATCTATTCTGAATCATCTTGATAGTGCCTACTTTATCTGAAAGTGATATGAATATTATGCAACTTTGCTTATCAAATGCTTGCAGATTAGTAGTACCTTACTAAAGTAACTCATGTTTGTTCTACTTTCTGAAAAACAATCGCTTTTTATTGTCTCCAAATCCTAAATAATTTATGTAGTTTTCCATGTAAAATTGTAACTTTTAATTTGAATTATTGATCTGTGCTAACTAAACTAACCGGTTCTTCAGTAAATCTCTCTCTTTCATTAAGGAAACAGCAGCTGTTTTGACAGCATTTAGATCGATAAAATCATTCGAGAGAAGAATAAGAAATTTTTATTTTGACTTCAAGACTTAGAAGTATTTTTCCTCTGCAATGTTGATTGATTCATCGAAATTGATTCCAAGCAACAAGTTCTGGAGTTCGGAAATGGTTTATTTTCGTTCATTGCTCGAAGCTCCATCGATTTATTTTTCATTTGAAAGAAACTTACTATTAATACGAGGTTATCCGTTGAATGAATCTTTGGGCTATTCGAAAAGATCTTCTAAATACGCTTCTTCTCGAAGTGAAAAATTAATTCTTCTTTTGAAGCGAATCATCTCAATGTGACTCAAGACGTTTGACTTTTCGATTTCAACTAAGAAACTGATATACCCCAAGATGAGTTCGCGATCAAAATTAGATTGTAAATAAGTTTTATAAGATGATATTATGTAACATTTTAAGGCTTTTTCTCTGGATGAGTCGTCAAGGGGTGTTTCTTTTTGTTCCTAACAAATAATCAAGGAAATCAACAAAAAATTTAATGGAAAAAAGTGTTAAAATAGTTTACTTTTTGAATGTTTTAGCAGATATTGCATTTATCTGGATTAATTTAGCAATATTTTGAGTGACTTGTAAAGAGATTTTCATAAATACTTGATAATGACGCATTCTTTTTATAGTCTTCATAGGGAAACTCAATCGATTACCAGATTAATCTCAAGTAAATATCGAACTCCTTAGCTCCAATCTTATTGTCTGGTTATGTTAAATCTTTAGAGGAATACACAATGAAAAGATTTCTAAGATTTTTATCAAATTCTAAAGAAATCTTCAAAGATATAGGAAGAAAGCAAAAGAGCAAGAGAGTTAAGCAAAATTAGGTATCGATGATCACAGAAGCGGTAATTGTGAGACTGATTAAAGTATGCAAAACTGAAAGGAATAGTTCTGATATTAGTGCTGATTTGTTTGAATATGTTCGATTAAAGACGCAAGTGATTAATCTAAAAGCTCCCAGAGATGTATTAATTATGAGATTTAAGTTATCAATGCTAATCAATGCGCTTACGAAAGCTGCGAGAGATTCCAAGATTAATAAATTTACATCCCAAATTAAGCTATTTCGTTTTCTAAGAAAGTCTAGCTAGTTGTAACTGTAATCTTAATCTTGAAATTTCACTGCAAAACCTAAATGAACGAAGTTAAAAAAAGCAATGTTAGCAAGAAAAAAGATAGAGGTTTTTGGGAGGATAAGAACAAGAATAGGCACTCTAAAACACCAAATGCAATGCCTTTGTTTAACATTTTTAAAAATACATCCCTTTGAATTAATAAGTTAATACAATTAATTTGTCTCTTTTGGGATTTATTTCCAATTCTCTATGGGAGGATTAATTTTATTAAGGAATGACTTACTCCGATTTCTTTAATAACTAGGAGAAATGTTTGGAAAAGATAGGGGGGGGGAGTTATGACGAAAGAAGAAGCATCAAATAATTATTTTTTAATTTTAGAAGATTTTTAGGTTACTTAGTAAAATGGCTAGTATCACATTTACGATTGCCAGCTTGTTGAAAGTCAATAATGCTAAGTTCAAGCTGATCATTGGGAGGAATATTATGTAATCGTAGATCTAGAAGAGAAAGCTAAAGAAAATACGCAAGGTGGATAGTTGGAAATTGAATGAAAGTTCAAGAAGAGGTAACAGAAAGAATGAATACATAACTAGCAGCAGACAAATACTGAGATATACTATCCATTCTAGAGAAGAATCAAGGGAAGTCAAGTTGATGGTTAAGAATCCATAAAAATTAGTGTCTACATCGATTAGATTAGATTATATGGAATCATTACAAAGCAAGAGGAAGTAATACAACTGTCGGATGAGAAGAAGCAGGAATCCAAAGACCAAAGAACGTTTGAATTGCTTTATTTCCTTGGATAATGTCTTTGTGTAGTATTCCTTCATATTGCGAAGGAATGAAGGAAGGGAGGACATTTCTAAAATGGTTTCTTTTGTTGGAGACTTTAGCTTACTTTTGTTGTTGTTGTTCCCTTTTCGTTTTCCTATTTTAATTGGAATGATATTTATTAATTCGAAAAGCGAAATGGAATTATATGAATATCGAACTCCAATTTAATTGCTTAACAATAGTTACACTGGATTTTACATTCTTCACAATAACCTTCTAAATTTGCTAAAAAAATCACCAAATTCCAGATAATATTGAAGAATATAAATATAATTTTTAATTAATGTTAAAGATAGTGAAACCCAACAAAAAAGCAGAAATCTATTATTATTAAACAAACTAATAAAGAATATGTTTCTTTTTCTTGATGTGTTAATAAATTAAGTTGATTTTTAAATTTAAGGATATGCTTTGTATGACAAGGATATATTTTAATTGTCTGTTGTTGTTGGTTATTTTCAATTAGGATTTATTTTCATAAAAGGATTAAAATATTTTATTATTTTATATTCAAAAAAAAAAAATATTTGATGTTTTTATGTATTATTTAGCAAAGCTATTCAACTGTTTCAAAATAGCCTTAAATTGTCACTCTTTCTTTTTCTCATCCTCTGCTGATTTTGTAGTAAATTCCACAAAAGATTAATTAAACAAAAATAGATAAGAAAAATAAGCTTCTAAATAATATTCTTTATTTTTTTGCAGTTTTAAAGGGCTTCTTAAACTAAAATCATGGAAGATTACCATCTTGCGAATAAAATAGCAGTAGGGATTAAAAATAAAAATGGGCGATTTTGTTCTAATACAATAAACGACTTTCTAACTCTATTGAAGAAATAGAATAAAAACTACACAGAATTCTCCTACATAGGAGATGGAACATTTGCGCTTGTCTTGAAGGCAAAAAATAGCTAAAACGAAGAGATTGCCATTAAAGTTATTGAATATCAAGAAGCCTTCTTTGGAATTGCTACAGCTAAAAGATAATACGCTCTCCTTCAAAATCTCACCAACTCTGATTATTTCATTAAAATCTACAATTAGTTTGATTTAGTTAGCATAGACAATGGCTCTGAGAAAACTACCAATCAAAACAATCGATTTTTCGTGTAGGAACAAGAATTATGTATAGGCAATTTAAGAGATGTTCTCAGATAGTTCAGAGCTAATCAAACTAACCCATCTGATAGCTTCAAAGAAACATTAGCTATTCAAATGCTAGATGGTTTAAATCTCCTTCATTCACGAGGGGTAATCCATAGGGATATTAAACCTTCCAATTTTTTAGTATCTTCAAATGAAAATTTTCCAGTTATCTTAAAACTAAGCGATATTGGTTTAGCTTCACCTTGGAGAATCCATGAATTAAGAAAAAAAACCTTACATTTTTCAGAAAACTACATGGCCCCTGAGGTTGTTGGCATAAATGGGAAGTGCTCCTTAGAGTCCGACTTGTTTTCTCTAGGCATTGTTCTTCTAGAATTGGATAATGTACTCACATTGGATTTCTCAAAAGTTATTTTGGCCGAATACAATTAACTTCAAGAAGGAAGAATTTTTGAAAACATCTCTTTAAATAGATAGTCATTCCTTTACAGTATTGCAAGTGTTTTCTTGAATAAATCTTGCAAAGATAGAGGGAGTGCACACTCAATGCTATTAGCGCTAATTCATAGGTCAAATGAATACAAGAATATCACAATTTTTTCGATTACTTTGGGAAATTAAATAGAATCTATTAATTATGATTTCTTCTTCTCAAAAATAAAAAAATAGATGGAATAAAAGCCATAATTTTCCCTTAAAGACAATGCAGATAATAAAGTGATAGGTGTAATTACATCTTAATTTAACTAGCCGTAGTCTAAAATTCACAACCAACTAACTACTGAGTTAATAAAATCAGCTTTGAGGATGATCTTTGCTTCAGGTGATTATGGTGTAGATTTAGAATTACTACATATTTCTCTCCATAGCATCATTTTTAGAGCTACAAATATCAAAACAAATACAAAATGTGCTCTAAAACTGTCTCTATGTCATCACAAACCAGATGTAATAAGAAAAATAGGAATAATGAGAATATGCCAAACTCCATATATTCTTAGATTATTCAATTTTCGCTTCTTTTAAGACACCCAAAACAATGAATTTATTCTCTATGAGTTTGAAAGATCTAACTTCACCCTAAGTCATTATCTTTCGCAGCAACCAATAGACGGCGAATACTCTTCCTAATTGAAGGAATAAATCATGCTACAAATGATAGACGCAGTGAATTTCTTGCATAAAAATGAAATTGTTCATGGGAATATTTCATTAAATAGCTTTCTTGTTTCTGAAAATGAACAAGGGGGAATTACAGTTAAGTTAGCAGATTTTGATACTGCTGATATGATTTTGAGTCATTTAGAATTTGATGAAGAGTAATTGGATAGAGATAGGTTTTTTGTACCACCATACAATTCGATTAAATGCTAGAATGCGATGATCTGCAGGGATGAATTATACAACTCACCAGAGGAGCATCTCAATTATGGATAATTCTCAACTAAGAAATCAGATTGTTTCTCATTAGGATTATGTCTTGTAATTCTTGATAATTACATTAGTTTTTTACACTAATAGCTCCATCTATCTTGTAAATCTTCTCCTTTCAATCAAAGCAACTTTGATCCATTTCCCGAAGATAAATTTTTAATCAACAAAAATACCAAAATTTATCAGCATGCCAAAGAATATCTGTATTTCTCTACCAAACAAAGGAAACCACTTAACATCTGCATTAATGACAATTCAATGTCATGCATACTGTACTCTGCAATATCAGAATTCGGATTTTAACTTCCTCTAAAACAATAAATCTCCCTTGATTTAAAGGATATCAATAATTTTGAGAATACAAACACCTTAGATCAACTAACGAACATGACAGCGCTCTTAAGCTTATCGCTAGATCTAGAGAATAATCATACCAGCGGTGATATCGAAGCAAAATAGATTTTATTACCCATCAGCAACCTTATTAATCTCACAAATCTTCATCTAAACCTTTAGAATAATGGCATAAGAGACACTGGAGCTAAAGATCTGTTAGTTCCACTTCGAAATCTTACAAATATTTCATATTTAGAAGTGAATCTAAAATGTAATTAAATTGGATCAATCGGAGCTTAATCCCTTTTACTCCCTCTTGCTAATCTAGTTAACTTATCATTCCTATCACTTAACCTTCAAGACAACTAGATTTCAGATAGTGGAGCATCATTTTTGCTATCTCCTCTTAAAAACCTTATGTTTATATCAACATTATCTCTTAATCTATGGAATAATGAAATCAAAACAAATGAAAATATTAAATAATTGTTATCTCCTTTAATCAATCTTCGTAATCTCT
>Ga0302271_10004554_pt1 | contig 11010 bp, 8 predicted proteins | sample III_Bog_N1_1_FD_198767 | JGI IMG/M metagenome (GOLD analysis project Ga0302271, IMG submission 198767) | Peat permafrost microbial communities from Stordalen Mire near Abisko, Sweden - III_Bog_N1_1 | ecosystem: Environmental > Terrestrial > Soil > Wetlands > Peat | place: Sweden: Abisko... | reverse complement strand
GTGACCAACTTCATGAAGAATTCTTCGACGTCGAGCTCAGGTTTTTCCTTGGCAGCATTGTGCCTCATAATGTGACACTTGCCGCAGATCAAAGAGATATAATCCTAGTTCCCGCAAGCTTCAGCATTTCTGTTGGACATTTTTTGCAGGCTGGAGGCTCGAATTTGTCACAGAGTTGTTTGATGTGCCTTGTAGGGTTTCATTTTCAATTTCGAGCAGAATTTGTTCCTGTTAAACAGCAGCATTGCTTCCCTTTTTTGCGATAGGCTTAGTTTTGACAGGTTCCTTTGCTTTCTTAGTATCTCCAACGTCCTCATCGACTTCTTCCTTCGCTTCTTCTTCCTTCAAAGCTATTTTAGCTCCTCTACCCTTCTTAATTGCTCCTCCAACTCTTCTTCTACTCATTTCTTTCTATTTCAATATTATCTTTCCTATTTGATTATGTTTAATCTTTGTATCTTTGACACAAAAATCTTTTAATATTTTAATAACTCTCAACCTGATCGATTCCATATTATCTCTTAGAATTCGCTCTCCCTTTTTTTATTTGAAATTTCTTCTCTCATCGCAGTAAACCCAATACCCTAAAGAAATTGATCTTTAATAATAATAATAAAAAATAATAAATTCTTTATTTCAGTTTTTTATCAGACTTCATATGTAAAAGAAGATCTGATTATTGTTTTCTATTTTATTAAGCCAGAACAAGTCTCTTGTGAAGTATCTTCATTAAGTTTGTTGCTGGAAAGCATCAGTAATTGTCTAAGTTTCTAAATTTTCTGTCACTGTTGGTAATCAAACACAATTTAACAGCTAATTAACTAATTTTATTAATAAAGTTCAGCGAAAAATTAACAATCATACTAGGCAAAAAATACAATTTCATGCAGCACAGGTAGATGATAACTGCATATCAAACCGGTGAAAGAATGAATCAAAATCACTGCATCGAAGAATCTAGCTTTCTCAATGAAGATTTCGATGATGATGATGAAGAAACCAGTATTGAGGAATAAATGGAGTACTTTAAAACACCTAAGTTTTCCATTGATTCCTAGGTCGCTCTCCTTCCTTCTTCTGGGCGTTTGTAATTTCCATCGCAAGTCCTATTCTCTTTTGCTAAAAATCCCTTGGCAAACAATCAGTAACACTCCACGCTAGAGCGTCCAAATCTGGATTAGCCAGAAGAGGTAGAATAGCTAGGATAAGATTTCCTATTGGAATTAGATAATCCAAAATAATGTAAGAATAATTATCCTCATCCTTACGCCTACTATAATTATCTAAGTCATAATGACAATGATAGAGCTCATTCAAAGCTACCTCAAGTCCGTTAATAGCAGCAGCACTCTTAATAGAGAATAGCTCCTAAAAATGCATCCAGATGTCTCCATAAAACTTCCATAATTCCTTCTGAGATAGCCATTAAACCAGACAATATTATTCACCTTGCTAGCTAAAATATCATTAATCTCAACAATACTATGAACTAAAGGCATAGGCTTCACAAGAGACCCAGGACAAACAGCTCAACACTATCGGAGAAAGAAAACAACAGATTGATGGTTCCATAAATGCAAAAGTAATAAGTATCTAATTTGTTCGTGAAGGACAACAAACCAGTCTCTCCAATATAACATCGGCCTAAGGTAATACCCCAAGCACGTCAAGTCTTCAATGACAGCTTTTCTATCCAAGCTCACGCCATTTTTAACGATAAAACAAACAATACCTGCAAAATACAAAATGTGCAAAACTAAAATAAAAGAATGACTCCTCCACTTTTTCTCCATAAACAATAAGTTCTTCAGAGAAAATAATAGCAACAACAGCAATAACTTCTAGAACCTCTTAAGCCAATATGCTCGACTTTAAGTTACCAAAAGAATACCAAGATAAACAGTAATAGCGGCTCAACAGTTGCTGTTATTCCTACTGCTGGTTACGACAGCTTCGATGGAATTAGAACTCATTGCAATACTTAACCACTAGAAGAAATCATTATGAATCAAAATTCGTTTCATCATCATCAAAGAGAGTTATCGAATAGATCCATCAAAACAACTTCTTCTAAGCCTTCCTCTGCAAAGAACTCTAAGCCACCTTCTAAGCTCCATCTTCCACTTCCACCTAACGCTTAAATTTCTTTGTTTCAGCCTCTTTTCATCAGTAATCCAAACTCTATTTTCGCTCCTCAACACAGGACAAACACACTCTCATGATGCTATGTAATCCACACCAGCAAGGATCAACCTTTTTCGGTGTGAATTTTCTCAATAATTGTTTAAGTTAAAAATAATATATTTTTGTTAGGCTTTTTTTCTAAAATTACTTCATAATTTACACATTTATGCATACTAAGACGACTGAAAAAGACCCTTACCACGACGAACAATAATTTCTTAGCCGATTCACACAACATTGAAAAAATATTTCTGTTTCCAAATCAATATTCATTTATATACAACTTTATCAAGTTCTGTGAGAATCCTCCTTAGCTCCACAATAACTGACCCGATGCCAACCCCATGTTTAGCACTTATTTCAAACACCTTCTTGCCAGTTTTCTCTTCTAACTCTCTAACTCTGGACTCACTGTCTTTTTGAATGTCACATTTGTTTGCAACGATGATGTAAGGTTTCTCCATGAAATCCTTTCTATATTAAACTAGCTCGTTCTTGAGGATTTCAAACTTCTCAAATGGATCTGCGTTATCAGTTCCACTTATGTCGATCATGAATATCAGCACATGCGTTCGTTCAATGTGTCTTAGGAATTCTAACCCAAGTCCTTTGTTCTGATAAGAGAACTCGATAATTCCAGGAATGTCAGCGACGGTGAAAGAACTATTATCGATGAATTTGACCTTTCCGATCAGCGGAGTAAGCGTTGTGAATGGGTAATTAGCAATTTTTGGTAATCCTCGGCTGATACTCGCTAGGAAGGTTGATTTTCCTGCATTTGGAAACCCAACGAGACCGCAATCAGCTATGCTTTTCAGTTCTAAGTAGATTTCCTTTTACTAAAAAATATGAGAAGAATTAAAAAAAATTTAGAGACATTTCGATTATATAATTCTGAAGTATGTTGCTTGTTTTAGGCTAATTTTCAGTGGATATTTTTATACCTATCCAGGCTATGATTTTTCAGATGTTGTGATGGATCTATAATTTTAATTACCTCTACCTCCTTTTCCACCTTTTGCAATCAATATCTCTTTATTTTCTTCATCTAAATCACTCAAAAATTTCTTGTTATATTGCACTTTTCTTATCCCTGCTGGGCTGACACTTTAAGTTTCATTTAAGATCTCATAAACTAATGTGCCAACTGGAACACTTATATGCAAATCGCCTCCATCTTTACCAAAGCATCCTTTACCTCCGCCAGCTCTGCCATTGTTTCCAACAATTCCTTTGCTCTTGAACATATGTAAATCAGTGAAATGCTCTGATGCCTTCAGATAAATATCTCCTCCTTTTCCACCATCTCCTCCATCAGGTGCTCCAGTCAAAACATTTCTGTCTCGAAAGAAGCTGACACATCCATTTCCTCCATCACCTGCTTTAAACTTAACTTTGACTTAATCTACGAATAGCCTTTCCCGAAAATTCGTGTAGTTGTCCATCACACTGGAAGTGATTTTCTCATCAAGCTTGGAGAATTTGCATATTAGCCTTCTAATAAGCATTTTAAGATATTTCTCTTTATATGATCAGCTTTGAGTTTGCTTTTAGGTAGGTTACAACAAGCACTTATGTGAGTATGCGCTTTGCTAGATTGTTCTTTTTCTACTGAAATAATTAGTTGGGGGTATCGAAAACAACACAACAAAAGTTCTATTTAGGCTTCTTCATAAGACTCAAAACAACAATGAAACTATTACCGTGAGGGCAATTGGTCTAGTGGTATGATTCTTGTTTTGGGTACAAGAGGTCCCGGGTTCGATTCCCGGATTGCCCCTTTTTTTCCCAAAAAGATTTCTGTTTTTTATGTTAATTTTTGTTAATAAAAAAGCAGTTTTTTTTTGCACAAAAAATAAAGAAAAATAACTATCATAATTGTTAAGATGATTGAAAGTGAAATTTTAAGAAAAAAATTTAGAAATTTCTTAAGAAAAAATATGTAATTTTAATGATTTTTCATTCAAAAATTCATTCATTTTTTTAATATTTACTTGGAAAAAGCAAGAAAGATTAATTGAACATTCCCTTAATCTTTTCTTTTTCTCAACAAAATCTTTTTTATTTTTTTTTAGATTCTGTTGAGTTGTTTTGATTTTTTTAGATTTTATTGTTATTTATTTTTTTTTTATTTTTTTATATTAATTCTCTCTCTCTCTCTCTTCTTTATTGAATTCTTTTTATAATATCTATGAAACTGCTGGAAATAGACATTTTTAAGAAAATTTTGATCATTCTCTGCATAAAATCACAGGAAAAATGAATCAAAATATGAGATTGTTAAAATCATTCTCATTTTAAAATCGTTTCTATGACACTACAAATGATCTATTGCTTCGACAATCTAGCAGGGGAGTCGTACTGGTGCAAATTGTCCAAGAAAATGTGCCTTGAAAAACAAGTAGAATTGCCCAAAATATAGGTCATGTTAACTTGTGTGTATAGTTCAGACTGGAACACAGTCAAATAAATTCTATCCAGCAGTCTCCAATAGATTTTTAAACGAGTTTTAATCAAGATGGCCTGATTTAAAATAGATTCTAAAGGGGGGAAATGGGGGGGCACCAAGCCATCTAAAAAATTTAAAATCTTATTATTGAAAATTCATTGTTATTATTGTTTTGAAAGAACTGGTCAGTATTCCAGATACTAACGATTTCAAGTTTCGCTCTATGCTGAAATGTAAGAATCTTCCCGAGGTGCACTTTAAAAGACTTATTCTCCTGGCATACGGTTTAACGATGGACTAAATGGGAATAAAAAACAAAATAGGAAACTTACATTTCATCAGTACTTTGGCGCTCTCTTGTTGCGGGTGATCTTAAAGAATAAAATTAATAAATTATTTTTTGTTTTCTTTTGTGTGTTTATTTTGGAAATTTTTAAAAGCATTCCCCTCTACCCAGAAAGCAAATAAATTCAAACTTATTTTATAGGTAAATTTATTCACTAATTTAAAGGGTAGGGAAAGCAATTAAATTCAAATTACAAATTAATTATCAATCACCTTCACCCTGATTCTCCCACTCTCAAATCTAATAAAAAATTCTTTACAAAAGTTGATGATTTGCTCAATTTTATTGAACGAGAAAAGGAAGATACATTTTATGGAAACCGTTTTTCAAAGTTACCCCCAGTCTCACGGCACTCTTAGGGAAGCTCACCGAAAGAAGATACTGGTCTGAACATATTTTTACTGTGAGAATATTTAAACGAAAACTCCTGGCACTAGTTTTTGAGGCTTATTGCAGATTGTTTTTGCTGCTTTGAGAACTCCACAAAAATCCCCCCTGAACTGTTTTTAGGAGAATGGAAGAAGGATTGACATTGGGATGCGATGATTTTTTAACACCAAAAGAAGAATCCAGTTGTGGAGTCTTGTTGATTCTCAATTTTATTGGAAGTTAATAAGATAAAGCTTCTGGTTTCTTCATGCAGGGCAAGTCAATGCATTTTTTATCTGTATAAAAAAATTGACTTACACAAAAAGCAAGAGCCTTAAAAAACTTCTTGAATACAATTAATCATCTCTCCTAAGCCTGTCACATCTCTTCCATTCCTTGAAGTCTCCTCAGCTAAGGCACTCACATTGAAAACAACCAATAACTTCACCTTAGAAGCCAGCTGTTCTTTTTCTCAGCCCTTGTACAATTACTTATTTAGATCGTCTTTTGGCCTTTCAGTTCTTTCCATAAGCTTTGTACTCACGTCCCAAATCCTCGTGACTACAATTATAAGCTTTGAGCTGTATCTGGCAATTAGTTGAGATAGATATTGTAATGTATTTGGAATGAGAAACTGGATAGCTTAACCATGTAGCTTCTAACCCCCCTAGTTCGTCCTCGGGCTTACAAGACTTTGCTAATCCCCAGTTAGCATCGTAATACTAAGCTTGAACGACAACGCAGAGCTTCAAAGAGAAATTTGACCAAATCCGATTCTCCAAATCATCAACCAAGATAAGCAACATTTTATTTCCACTTTCTTCCCTCCTCTATCCAAAAAACAACTTATTTTCCATGAAACTCTCTCACGAAATTTCCTCCTTGCTACTACTACTACTATTACTACTACTATTACTATTACTATTACTATTACTACTACTACTATAATAACCACCACCATCATCATAACCACCATCATCATTATCACTATCATTATAAAAATTATTATTATCATCACCACATCACTCTCATATGCACAATCGAAACATCCATTATTGAATCAGGAAAAAAAAGAAAAAGATAAGTTATTAAAGAAAAAAAAAGAATAAGATAAAAGAAATAAATTTAAAAAAAGAAACTCATTAAAATTCAAATAAAAAAAAATTTAAATAAAAAAAAATTAAATAATACAAATTCAAAAAAAATAAATTCAAATATATTATCTAAAAATCTTGGAATTAGACATCTGTTGTTGTGGTTTAGTAGTCCCTCAAAGAATTATCAACAACGAACTAAAAAAACAACTTTGATTTTTTTTTTTTAATTGTATTTTTTTGTTTTTATAAATTGTATTTTAACTTAAACAAAAAAACTTTCTTTTTTTCTAAAATATTTGATCAGAAAAAAAATGTTAATCATCAAAAATATCTTTTTAATTAATTTTGGGGAGTTAAATTACAAATCAGAAAAAAGAGAATGAACAAAAAAATTATGAGATTAAGCGAGTTCTAATATAACTATGATAGTCCTGCTTATTAATCGATGTATTTATTTTTCTCCTTTAAATACATGCTTTTGTATCACTTAATATTCAATGCTAGTTTTTCTATTTTGACTCCAACACTACAATGTTTGTTTAGAAGTTATCGATGATTTTCTTCTAACCGACATATTGATTGCTAAGTGTATTATATTTTGAGATTAATGTACTATTTTATGGTGTTCCAGCTGTAGTTGTAGTCATAGTAGCCATCATCATATTCGCTGGTGATAATACCCCTTTCGAATCTCTTTTATTTTACATGCCATTTAAATATATTTTATCGTTATTATTTTTACTAATATTATTAGTTTTTTTGATTTCAGCTGAATTATTCTGTTTGAATTGCTTTTCTCTAGTATTTGGAGAAGCCTTTTAGCCAACTGAGAAAGATTCTCGTTTCTTAGGGGTGATAACTGGTAGTACATCTCTCTTGATAGAATTTTCTCTTTAGCTTGAAAGACTCTTATGAATAGTAATTGAAGATGATTCGATTTACTCTTTAATATCTACAAAAGTATCTTAACGGCTATATAACGGTAAAGAGGATTACACTTTTTATAAAATCTACTCAAAATTTTGGTTTTTTTCTTTTTGGAATATTTCACAATAATCTGGGTTGGATGTAAGTTTAGCATAGTTAGATATCTAGTTTTTCTGAACTGGAATCATTTTAGGCGGTGATTAAAGATTTAAGCTTCGCATAGGTATTTAAAGTGCTGCTACTTACGCTTTTTATGAATTTATGATCCGTTAAATTTCTGATGAAAAAATTACAAAAAAAAGTTAAAAAAAAAAATTAATTAAAACTGAAAATTTTTGATTTTTCCCCACTTAGAAATGTGATTTTGTGATTTAATTACCTGATGTTTCTTAGTTAGATTGCTGTCTGCTACTGCTGTTCCTATTAAGACTGCTACTATTGTAAGGCTGTTTGGTTTTACAGCTGCTAGTATAAGTGCTGCTATTTTTTCTGTTACAACCTATACTGACTTAATTTTTATTATTTTTATTCTGCATATCAATGCTTTCAAGTGGTGTGAGTAGCCCTTCACATGAAGATCCATTATTGAATCCATCTTTAACAACACCTTTTTGTTCCTTATTAGTTCCAGAATAACTAACAGCTTGAGTTTACCAGTTTCTCGTCTTAAGATGATCTTCATACCTCTTACTGAAATCGTCATGAACATAATTTGTAAGGTTGGTATAATTTCCTTTTTACGACCCACAGTTGTTTTTAGTTGAACTACCATCCTACCTATTATTATCATCCTTCGTTAGGGAGGAATATTATTTTATTCCATTGATTTTTGTGTTAACATTATTATAAGTTCGTTTCACAGGCGAGGAACTGTTTGGCTGCGGTTTAGCAGGTACCATTTATACAACGTGCTTTCTAGGGGAAATGCTGCCACCTTGCTAATCTATAGACATCAAATTAGATAGGTTTATCTTCTCTCGCATGGTGATTTTCAGATTGAGTTCGTCGCGTCTCATCAATTTGCTTTGTTGTGTGAAAAATAGAAAAAATCAAAGAAAATTAAAGTACAAATGAAATATGATTTTTTAACCCACAAAAGGAGTTTCTTCGTCATTTTACATGTTAAATGTTGATTGAAAGTTTTAAGGTGTTGATAAAGGAGATTAATCTGAGACATATCGTTTAGGAGTCCGATTTAAGATGGAATCAGTTGATTCTCTGATCGAAGAATGAGTCAATTGACCTGTACTTTGCTGGGTGGTTGTTTTATGGAAGGAACTTGATTTTTTATGAAAAGTTTAGAGATTTTCATGGACAGCAGGGCTCGAATATAAACTAATGCTGGCTGCACTTAAACCTTTTTCTTCATTAAATTTCAAATTAATATTATTTAAAATCTAGCTCCTAGGTAAAGGAGATGATGATAGTGATTTATCTTATGGAAATGTAATAATTTCATTCAAAGGTAATTCAGGGATTAAAAGTTCTTTGTTAGTTGGTGAGTCTATCAAGTCTTCAGAGATGACTGATCTAGAATGATTAAGATTTGTATTGTTGCAGTCTAAGTCAATGATGCTATTCAGATATTAATCTGAATAAATGTCAATTTTTCTGAAATTCTGTTTTTCCTTATTCTTGAGCAGCGAAAATCTCTTTATCTAAAAAAATAATCAAATTTAATGAATGATATCTGATGCAATCTTAATCGATTTGTTTGGGTTGTTTTCTCTAGTTTACTTTCTGCTTGTAGGCAGGAGACAATTAGGGAAATTTGTTAGCACATTTCCTTAAATAAACGATGAACATTACAGCTTTTTTCATATTCAGAAAAGTTGTCTGCAAATTCACTGATGAAAGCATTTCATTCATTGTAAGAGGCACCTCAGCTGCGGGATTCTACCCAATCCACGGATGGGTCAGTGCTTAGTTCGCTGTGTATCTAGACAACGGATCGATTAATGTCATATTCTGAACCAATATCTTTGTCTATCTAAAAAAAATCAAACCAAATTGGTTTCGAATTTGTCTATCTATCCTCAGTTTTTCTTCTTCTTTTTACTCTGTAAAATTATGTGAAAAAGTAATTCTCGGTGATGTTCTCATAAGCTGCTTGAAAGTCTTTGGAGTATGTCTTTTAGGATCATAAAACGGATGATTCCCCTTATCAAGCAGCTGGTACATAATAATCCCACAGCTCCAAATGTCGATCGGCTTGGAAAATATTTTTTGAATGAAGAATTCAGGTGCCATATAAATGAGTGTTCCGCATTGTTCAGTAAACGAAATACTTCGTTTGGCTTCGAAAGCAGCACTTAACCCAAAATCAGCGATTTTAACTGTTCTTAAGTTTCTCCCATCACCAATCAAGATGTTGTCTAAAAAGTGAAAGAAAGAGTTAAGTTTTTTAAAGACTATAAGATTTAATTGTCTTATGCTTTAACTAGATTGCTTAAGTTTATGCTTAAACCTTATTTTTTATCAAATTAACTCTCGTAATTAAGTAGAAGAGTAATTGAAGTTTAAAACTTTTGGGTTCAGTTTTAAAAAAAGATTTGAATGGGAAACATACATAATTGTGAAATGTGCATTAATCCCTTACAGACTAAACTCTGCGCTTAATTTACCTGGCTTAATATCTCTATGAACGATTGATTTAGAATGAAAATATGCTACTCCCGCTAGTATGCTATGCATTATCTAAGCAACCTCTATTTCTGTAAACCATTCGTTATTCTTTTTCTTTTCGCTCATCAGTTATCTCAGTGTGCCTCCCAGTAGTAACTCCATCACAATAAAGATCTTCGTCTCTGACTCTTATACCCTGGAGAATTTCACAATATTTTCATGATCCAATTCTCTTAGAATCTTTGCCTCACTCATAAGTCTCTCCATACCATCAGCTGACACGTTGTTCTTGCGCATTATCTTCAAATGAATCAAAAATTAATTTTTTCTTTCAATGCAAATGCCATTCTCTGATTTGCTTTACCTTTACGGCATATTATAGCCCTGAAGCTCTCTCCTTCACCATGACTACTTTCCCAAAAGCTCCTCGCCCTAGAATCTTAATGAAGATAAAATACCTAGAGAATTGTCTTTCTTAGCTATCTCCTTTGTCAAAATTCAGCGATTCATGAACTTTCACATGCTTTGCTACAGGAGTTATCAAATGAGCTGCTATTGTTTCCTCTCCTCTATTTTTAGGAGAAAGAAGAATACCCATACTATCACTGCTACCACTATAATTATGTAAGTTCACTGCTGCTTCCTATGAGTTTTCTTTTTCATTTTCTGAGTCTTCATTGGAATAACGATTTCGTAAGTTTTCGCTCATAGTAGACTCTCTATTTTTTTCTCTTCAAAGTGACCTATTCTAGTTCTATCTTGCTTTATGTTACCCTGCGAAGTGTCAGTGATAGTTTTTGTCTTCCTTTGTTTCTTGGTTAGCTGCTTCTCAAATTAATTTCATCTTGTGGCTATGATCAATTTCTAGCATATCTATCCTTTCGTCTGAAAATACGTATCTCTAATTATTGCTAGTATTATTGCAGTGATTATCAAATCAACTCACAAAGGCCACACATATCATAAAATACACTTTTAAACTTAAATCTGGGAAGATTATTGATGGAGATTCT
>Ga0302271_10004553_pt1 | contig 11010 bp, 4 predicted proteins | sample III_Bog_N1_1_FD_198767 | JGI IMG/M metagenome (GOLD analysis project Ga0302271, IMG submission 198767) | Peat permafrost microbial communities from Stordalen Mire near Abisko, Sweden - III_Bog_N1_1 | ecosystem: Environmental > Terrestrial > Soil > Wetlands > Peat | place: Sweden: Abisko... | reverse complement strand
GTGACATCGAGATGTAACAGATGCCAAATAATATACAGAAACAGCCACATTAGAAGAGGAAACATCATGAAGAATGATTCGTTCTTTCTTTATCTTTTACCCCTTTCCTTAATATGGATGGTGGCTTCTATCAGAAATCCCAATCACATTGACACAAGATTAAAAAGTAGTTTATTGCCTTTGTTCTTGTGTTAAACTTCATGTGCAGTATTGCGATTGCTTACTTCCAAAAATGAAAAAAAGTTTAGTATTTACTATTTTATGAAATTGCAATTGTTAAAATCTTATTTAATTCACAAGAGGGCATTTTAAACATTCGCAAGAAACAAATAGTATTAAAGAATGCCCTTGTATTAATTAACTCACATGCAAAGAGCTGATGTCTAAGTTCCTTCTGCCATTGTCACTGTGAAGTGAACCTCACTATGATTTTTGTTATTATTATTGTTGTTGATTAAATATGTTTTTTGAGAGCGTTGCATGTGAGAATTAGTAAGTATTGAGAGTTTGATATCTAAGAAATATCAATATTGAAAAACAATAAAAATAGGAATAATAACTTGATCTTAACAAGAATCCCTTAGAGAATGAAAGTAAATGAGAGAGTTTTCTTAAACTGTTTAAAGGAATAATATGCCATTAATAAAAATATTCTCTTTTCTCTATAAAATAGTAGTTTATTTTAACTCATCTATCAAGACACAAGGGTATGAAGTCAATAACTTATTTGTCTTCTTCTTGAGGTCTACTTTCAGAACAAATTTCTTTTCTTGTAGACATTTGCCCCCGCTTTGACTTTAAACTCTTAATCCACGATTTTAGACACAGAATTGCTATGTTTGCTGTACACAAATCAGTTATACAATCTATCATCTGATAATTTGACTCTGCTTCACAGCTCAGCTGATTAAGGGATGAGTCTCAAGACACTCCTTAATAATGTTCTGGGTAAGAAAGTCAACAAATCAGACAGAAAAAAATAGGATAACTAATAGTTTATTTGATATTTTGTTTTGGCTTTTTTCTTTGAAGGTTACGATTCTCAGACTCTGATCGTTCTTAGGAGTGGAAAGAATGTCTTTGGAGGGTTCAATAACTAGCCTTGGAAGGATCAATAGCAACCTTAAGGCGATGAACAATGCTTTGTATTCTCTCTTACTCCTGACTTTCAGATTTTTGATACTTCCTAAGGTAATGGAAGCAGCAAATCATATGCGTACTGTAGTTCAAAATCTGTCAAACATCACGAGAAAATCAAAGCTGGGCTAGGTAATTAAAATAATAGTTATTTTTTTCTATTTCTTCATTTCTTTCTTCTTTGAATAAAAATAAAGGATTTGGAGGCAATTCCTAAGGCACTGTGTATTAACTCTGGCTCGACGAGATTACCCACAGCAATTCATATATCTCAAAAGGGTCAGACTGCTTCTCAGAAGGGTGGGTTATCCCTAAAGGCTCAGAAACTGCAAAATTTGATGGGAAATCATATATGCCAATTGATGCAATTGAAGTCTGGGGGTTTGGGAATGAGGATAATCTTTAAAATCAAATTGACAGGAGGAACAGATAAAGATACATGTAAGTTAATTCTAATATTACTTTGTTTTTTTTTGTTGCTAAATATCCTTGTCTGTTACTTTTTAAAAGGTCAAGAAACTGCAACAGAATTAATAAGACTCTTTTCTTTTAGCTTCTTTCAGATTTCGATAGGCAAATGTTCTTATGTAAGAATCTTCAACAAAATTTAGTTATCCCCTTCATTAGAGTTTACCAATTTGTTTCTTTTTCTTTTCTCTCAGTTTTATCACAAATTTGTTATTATTTTTGTACAGCCCAAACATATTCACATTAGTCTCAAATCAGACAGGATGTCATGGATCACTCAGAGTTTCAAGAAGATTATTTCTAAAATCTTCATGTCAGAAATCTTGTATCACCAATTGTCTTAGAAGAAAGCTGAGAGATAAATCAAAAGAGAGAGAATATGTAAATGTATTTTTACCCTTACAATCTGTTCTCATAGTAGGAATGGAAGAAAAATATTTGTATGTAATTGTTAGTGAAATTTTTTTCTCCAGAAATATTTTGGAAAAAATATTCCCTTGGGAGAAGAATTGTTTCTTTGTTCTGGTTATTAATTTGTAGAGATGTTAGTAATCATCTTCAACCTAAATAAGTTTATCTGCTTTTGAGAGAGGTTTTTAAAAATATATTGAATTGCCTTTCTTTATAGTTGTGACTGGCTGTGTTTCGATTTTTGCAAAAGATGAATTCGGTTTCTTTTTCTTCTTCTTTTTTCTAACGATTTCCTTAAGTTAAAAGAATTCAAAGCCATTAGGACTTTAGCATCTTCAAATCTAAACTTCCCCCCTTCATTTCTTAGTTATTGAATCCATCTCACAAGTAAATATAAAATGAATAATTTCTTCCAAAATCCTTCCAGTTTTCCCACCACAACGCTTTTAAATCAAATCAAATATTAAATATTAACAGAAATTCACACAGTTATTTTTTATTTTCTTTTCTTATTCCAACTATGCATTTGCAAAAAGTTGAAAGAAATTGGTAAATATGTTATCCTCAAACGAGGGAATTAAACCAATTTGATGTCAAAGAAATCTACAGGCTGAAAAAGTTCTAGCTGAAAACAGAACTCTAGATATTAATTACTTACCTACCAATTCAAGAAGCAGATTTGTCATAAATCTTTGTGTATTCCACCCCAAAGCCGAATTACAACTCTAAATACTACATCAAAGTTTAGGGATAGATACTTTTTCGTCTTTTTTTATGAAGTTAGATTCCAATTACACTACAAGCTCTGTGAATCAGTCAATCGTCTACTTCAGGGCGATCATCATCAGTCTTGGTGGTTTATTCTGTGGGTACAACAATGGGTGCTTCAACACAACTTAAGAACATATTGGCAATCTAAATGGCTGGATTTCAACTTTCGATCTAGCGCTGTACACTGGTCTCATTACATGCTTTCTCCCCCTTGGATGCATGATTGGATCACTGTTAAGTAACCCTCTACTTAAAGTTACTTAAAGTAACCTTCGAGTCTGCCTTATGATCGCTGATTTCCTTGGACTGATCGGGACAACAGTGTTGATTCTCGATCCGAATCTCGGCAATCTCGTGGCTGGAAGGTTCATTAGTGGCATAGCTGGTGGGCTGAATACATCAATAATTCCAATGTATCTGAGCAACTTTACACCTGTAATTATGCGAGGAAAAACAGGTACTTTCCTGTAAACATTTGCGTCGTTGGGATTATTCATAAGTCTTTCCCTTGGCGCTATCCAGCCTTATTATAAAAAAGTACCTAAAGGTTAAATTAAAGCTCACTTCATCACATAGGAAATCACCTAGCTGACGAAATTTGAGAACGAAGGAGCCTGGCGATTAACCTTGGGACTTCCGATCATTTATGCAGGCGTGAGGCTATTTTATTTAGCATTTGTTTACAAAGAAGAAACTCCTGTGTAGATGGTATAGCATCATCATTTAAGAACGCTCAGACGCTATCTGTACCACTGCTACACTAAAGAAAGAGCGGAACTGCGATTCAAGGAAGTTCTTGAGTTTTCAAAGACACAGCAAGAAGAAATCGATGAAGGAAGCGATGACGAAGATGCTGTTGGAACAAAACACTTTGAATTTGGCTAGAATAATCAAGCTGCTGTACCAAATGTAGTGATTAAACTCAATAACGATAGGCAATACTAAGATCTCAGAATCAATGTAACAAAAAGCAAACAAACTTTTTAACATTCTATCTTTTCATTTGTTTGTCATGTTTCTGTTTTTTTAATATTTTCTTTAACAAATAAGACTGCCGAGCAAGAACTAAAGCCAGTTACATAAGAAAATGGGGGAGATAAATCTTCCCAAGAAGATCATTTTGAAATCTACAAACACTAGGGTACTTAAATTTCCAACTCTGAGCAGAACAATGAGCTTATTAAACAACAGCAACACTCCCATGTGGATTTAACAATTCCTAATAAAATTTCTAGCAGCACTTTGATTGAGAAAACCAAGCCTATTTTCAAGAGCTAAACCAGAAGAAGATGGCTGGGGATTATCGCCTAGTGTTCAGCTTAACTTAGCGGTTTGAACGCATTGATGTTCTTTTCCTCCAGCATCTACAAAGCTAACACTGATAATCAAGATACTATCCACATGTATCTCTACATTTAGGGATTTGCAATATTCTTTTTCACATACATTGCAATATTCTTCATTGAGAAATACGGCAGGATGAGGCTTATCATGATCAGCACAATATTAACGATGATTGGGCTGCTTGGCATGGGTATTTTCGCACTTGCGGACGTCTTTGTGCTGTCGTTTGTGTTCATAATATTCTTCCTTTTTGGTTTTGGACTTGGTCTTGGTGCAGTGATTTGGCCTTACTGTGCTGAGCTTGTTAACAAAAGCGATATTCCGATCTGCACTTGCGTCCGCTGGGGCTGTGTTCTGCTGATTGGAGCTTGCTATCGATTCGTAGTTGATGCCATAACAGTAGGTGGTTCGTTTTTTATTTTCCTAGGTTTCACAGCTATCGCGTTTGTCTACTTCTTGAAAGAAATGAAAGAAACCAGAGGACTTACTCCTTAGTAAATCGATGAACTGTTTGCTTTGAAAAAATGACTGACTCCTCACAATTCTTTTCTCTGTGTAGTATTTCTTAGATAAATGAGTTTCAACACTGAGATTAGGAGGAATAATAGATTAGAATTTCTCATTTTTGATGACATATGAGAGATATTCAAATTGTGTAGATAGTTTTCAAACCAAAAGAGAATAGAAAGAGAAATTAACTTTAAAACGAATTTGAAGAGCTTATTATGAAACCTAATTTTTAAGTCATTTAGTATCGTTTGAGTTTGATTGATGAGCTGCTCCCACGAAAGAAATGACACACTTGAATTTGCTGCTTTGACATTTAACTGTTCTAATTTTATTAGGAAGGTTAGGATTCAAAACAATCTATGTTGATTTCGATGTAGGTGGTAAAAAACTGGGATGGTTCAATAATTATTTCTTTTCAGCATCCCCATTATTATTTTGTTCCAAAAAGTGAGCTGAAGAAAATAATCGAAAGAATCTTGTAGAATCTGATCCAGGAGGAGCTCGATCTGCTCTTCAAACATCTTAAGATTTGGGTGTAAAAAAAATAATAATTGAGTAAACAGAAAATATCAAGGTTATTTTTAAAATAATAAGATAGAGTTCGCTTGTGAAAATAAATAAAGATGATTCTAGCTAAGAAGAAGAAGGAGGAGAACAATGCAAGAATCCAGGAGGGTTAGTAGATTGTCGCTAATGGAATCCAGAAAGTCACTCCAGGGCTGTTGCGTCTTCAAAAAGATTTAGAGGATTTAGATAAGGATCTCCCGAACAACGCGAAACTCTTATGGCCAGATAAGGCTGTGCTGACAAACATGGAGCTGACAGTCTGGCCTGATAACAGTACTCTCTGGGGAGGTGCGAAGTACCTCTTCACTATTGAAGTCGGAGCAGACTATCCACATTAGCCTCCGAAAGTCCACTGCAGCACGAAAATCTACCATCCAAACATTGATCTACAAGGAAACGTATGTCTGAATATCCTCAGAGCAGATTGGAAGCCAGTTCTGAACCTCTACAACATCATCGCTGGAGTTCTCTTTTTGTTCATCGAACCTAACCCCAATGACCCTCTGAACAAGCAAGCAGCCTCGCAGATGATCAGTGACATTAAAGGATTTGAGAAAGACGTCAAATCATCTTTAAAAGGAGGTCAAGTCAACGGAGAATATTTCCCTAAACTCATATGAAATATCAACTCAATTTGAGAAACAACAATGACCTTTTCATAAATAAAAAACTCTAAATCGCTTCTGATTTTCAGGAGTATTATTAAGACATGCATAAAAGAGTTTTTCTCATTTATTTATCTGAGAATACATTTCCAGTGTATGAGCTTTCAGATTACGATACTTTATTTCAAAAAATAAGCGAATGTTATTATTAAAAATAGGGCTTCATTCTTTAACTTTTTTACTAACAATTCTTCTTTTTTTATTCATTTGTTTTCACTTTCACTAATATCATATCATGCTACTATTCTACTTAATAGGCTTGATCTTCATTCAAATAATATGAACTTGATAAACTCTTATTTTTTTCTTCCAACTTTTCTAAAAATTATGTTGAATCTATGAATATTAAAAGCTAAGAATAAACAAAAAGGTACATTTAAGTGTCTCCTCAAAACAAATAAAGCTATTAGACAAACATCCTATTCTCCCATTTATTTGTTCTCCCTTGAAACTACCTTCTTGCGTTGCAAAATAATTAATTGTTTGCTGTGTATCATTCTTTCTTCCATGTTATGATATTCCCTGCTCCCCTAAACAAAAATCAAAGAAAAAAAAAAATCAGTTTAATATCCGAAAGTAACTCTTCTTCTTACTGATTAGCGTTTATGGCCTTCTTCGGTGAGGCAAATGGCTAGCTTTCGTATGATATTATATTGAATGTGCTCCTGAAAAACAATAAATATCACCACCTAAAAATCAAAAACTGCAAATGAATTTATTACTTCATCTATTGCAAGTTCTTCTTCTTATTAGCACTGGCAGGAGCAGCTGTGATATCCTTCTGCTGCTCAGGCTGACCAGCTGATAGATCTTGAAGCTTAAATGTGCTTTAATTAAACTTTGGGTTGGCGTGTTTGTGAACCCTCTCGAACAGTGGAATTTCTTTGCCATCTGAATTGTTCCATGTCAGAATATCGCCATTGTGTCTAAATATTCAAAAAGTAGCTCTTAAGTATATAGTGCATTTGCATAAAAGAGTTTCTTACTTGGAAGCAAGATTATCCTCAGGGGCTGGTCTTCTCATCTCATTGTAGATATTCCCATTTGTAAAAGTTCTGAGTTACTTCTCCAGAGCATTGTTCTCTTTATCCTCTCCTGATGTTGGCATGTCGAAGTTCACACGCTGCAATTGAGCTTGTTTATTGCATTCAGGGTCTCCACGGATAGGGTTATCGTTGAGCCCAATTAATGAAGCATTTTACTATCTGCTGCGCTGTTCTTCCAATGCTCTGAAAATACCAGAACTGATTCTCGTGTAGCTTCCTGTATTGGAAGAATTCAGTTCTCTCAGCTCGCGATCAATCAGATCAGTATAAAGGCCTTGTGTTTCTAGTGCTTTCTTAAACTGAATGGGAGGTGTTATCCCAGCTCTTAGCTTACTCACTTCTTCTAAGATTTTCTTCTAGAACTCATCGTTTTGTTAGAAATCTATTCAAATTTTTTTCCAAAAAGAGATAATTATCAGTTAACAATAGCTTTGCTTGTAAATCGCTGTATGTCTGCTTGCTTACTCGCTACAGGCAAGAACTTTTCTTAGAATTTTCCGATAGAAATTGTCTTATCGTATCCACTGATGATAACTGGATCATATGTGTTTGGTTTGAGATTTTGATTCTCATCTCGATGGTTTTTCTCAATGCCTTTCACAACTTCGGCAAAATTGACTTCAATCTTTCCGATAGCTTTGTCAAAGTAATCATTTGTTTGAAGTCCTAGATCTTGCTTAACAGTCTTAGAAAACGCTTCCTTGGTGATTTTTCCCTTGTTCAAGAGTTCAAAAGATTTTTGGATGTTCTTCTTGGCTTATTCGCCTAACTTTTAAGAAAAAAGATGGTTTTGAAAATGCAAAAAAGGAATTTATGTTATTATTATTCGCTCTCCATGATACTTACTTATTGGGTTCCTTTTTGAGAATAGTATCCATCTTGTTAAGATACCTTCAATGATCGTAAAGAGCTTTATCTTTAGAAGAAAAAAACCCATCTGATTATTGATGTCTTTTTTCAAAGTATATCATCTCTCTAATAAAAATGTCTTACACTGACTTCGAGTCATATTCCGACTTCACTGAAGTTACATTAGCGGACTTCTAAAAATCCACAAATCTCATGAGATTCAATTAATAAAAACATATTTATTTTTTACCAATGTCTTAAGATTTGCTTCTGTGAGACTCATATTCTGTTTCTACGTATTTTTTTTTCTTTCTTGAATTATTCTTGAATAATTTTTATTTTTTGTTTCTCTCCTTCTAACAGTCAAAATACAGATATTGTACTCTTCTTTGATTTTTTATTTCTACAGTCAGCCTCTCCCCAATTTATTGAAGAAGCTTGAGATTAGATTTCATTGTGAGTTACATAGATTGATTAAAGAGCTTATTCAAAAAAAAACATGTTTAGCTACAGAAACTTTAACAGTTGTAAATCAAGTATTTCAATGATAATTGTTAAATTAAAAAACTTCTCTTGATGTCTGAAAAAATATGCAAAAAATGAATATGATTTCATTTTGAATACAAAAATGTTAGCTTTGCCATTAATAGGTAGCAAATTCAGAAGATATTTCATGAACAACAAAAGAATATGAAAATAATAAAAATTATCCATTTTTAAGAATAAGTTTATGATTTTTGTTTTTGTTTATTACTATTTTCTTCATAAATATGTATTGCCACTTCCAGCAGCTGTCATCATTGGAACTTGAGATGTATTAATCATATCTGCTTGCTGGTTGAGGAGGGCCATTTCTTGTTGTTAGTAAACAGCTTACTGCTATTGGATATAGAGAGTCTACTGTGCTGTAAATTATGCCTGCTGCAACTATGTTGGATGCCAGTTTGCAGGTGCTTGGACTTACATCATTTAAGGGGAAGGTTAAACCTACAGAGATTGCTTAGTTGGATTTATAATGAGAGGGACAATCAAAGGGGCGTTCTCGTTCACACAGCAGCAAGTGTCAATATCAGGGAGAACTTATATCGAATAAGAATAGCGAATGAAGTCACCTTAAGCTGTTAGATTCACATTTGGAGGGATCGTGATCGAGAGGGATTCAGCACATTTGGTTCCATTTACAGGTTACTTGACGTTTTGCTTATAAACATCGATTTCCTTAATCACAACAGCCTTGTTTGCCTTCATGACTAAACTCCCTGTTAGTGAAATATTAAGGGAACTTACTTTATTTTTATAACCACTAAAATCACAGTCAAGCTGGATTTTAATGGTCTCAGAAGGAGCGTATTGCATTTGGTTTAACGTAGCCTTGAGATTTATAGCCCCGTCTGAACAGCAACAACAACAACAAATCTAAGGAGTCGAAGAGATCTACATGCTTGATGGTACTTAAGGATAATTTATCTGTTATCCAATCATGATTTCCTGTTATCCCTACACTGGTCTGACATTGGCATCAGATGAAAGTATGCTTGCTCTGAGGGTGTATTTCAACTAGCAGTGAGTTTTCTAAGTTGCAAAGTATGTCATAGAAGAAGGTAGTTTATCCGCTACATTCAAAGAAAATGGAATCTACCACTGACCTGGCTGAAGGATGAATGTGTCGGTGATCTGCCCCATCGCAAAATCATAGACAGGAAGGGAGAAGTTCAGGAATTGATTGAGACCATTAGCATGGAATATCCTTCTATGTTTTTTAAACTTACCGTTACCTGGACCAACACGAGTGACATAGGTATAATGTGTTTCTTCCAATCCTTTCCAAGGCAATCTACAGAACATGCCCTTAGAACTGTTCTTCTAGATTTATGCAAAGCATCCCTGTGATGACTTCATTACTAATGAAAGCTGTTTTCTGAAGCTGGATAAATATTCCACCTTTGACTTATCTACGCTTATCCACACTTGAAGAGGTTCCCATTTGTTTACAGAAATTAGATTGTTTTTTCTTATTGCTATCTATTTTTTTTTTTGCGATTTAATTAATTTGATCCTCAAGCACTTTTCAAGGCTTTTTAATATCCTTTATTCAAATATTCATGCTAATTAAAGAAGGAAAAAGAGCCCCAATGTAATTAATTACTTCTTAGATTTCTTTGTGGTATTTTGTTATGCTGTTTTACAATCAAATTCGAGGCTTTTTTAATCACACTCTCCAGCAAGAAGGTTGTAACAAAGCTCGAATTAAAAGTCTTCCCCATACAAATACTGGATAGATCTTCTGAGATTTTTATTTTGCTTCCAAATTCTTAAAATAATTTCAAACTTGATGAATAATAATAAAGCTGTTTACACATTATTTTTTCAGCAATTTTTTTCTCCAAAAAAAATGAACTCTTAGAGCGCATTACATGTCCAAATCTTAAAGAATATCGATAAATATGAATGAAACTTTAAGTCTGTAACGTTTACTTTCCGTTGAATAATTTATTGTACTTCTAATAAAGAGATTAAATTAATCAAAGTGATTTTTTTTCACATATTTTCACACAATAATCACAAAATTTCTGAAAAAGGATACATTAGAGACAATAGTATTACTGAGAATTATTTTCAGAATAATTGGAGTTAAGGGAGGTGGATTTTTAACAAAACGCATAGATGGTCAGCAAAAGAAACTAAAAGAAAGAAATTCAATGAGGTTAAGCTGATTTCAAGGAAAGCTACGAATTCAACAACTTAGTTGTTCATATAATTATGTGGGTGTGTGTAAAAAAAACTTTCAAGAAAAAAATGGAGGGCAATAAAAAGTAAACTACCAAATCAAAATTTCTCAGACACTAAATGCTCAAAATCTATTGAACACTAAGAAAAATAAGCCGAAGAAGAAGAAAACAAATTCAATCTCAAGATCAAATTGGAGAGTAGAACGTTATTATCATAATTTTCACTCGATAGGTCACATAAAGGAATAATACCCAATCCTACTTAACGAAGAGTTAATGTAGATTATTGAAAAAGGAGCTAGAAGAATAAATTCAGCAGACCTTAATAAAGGTGTTGAGCTTTTTGTAAAGCAACCGAAAATATTTGAAGTGAGGGTAATTCAAAATTTTACTGAGATCTAGATTCAAAGAAATGAGAGTAACACACTTCGAAATCCCTTCTCCTAAATACTTTGCACCGTTCTCACTAACACTATTCTCACTGAGGTTTAGATTTAAAGAAGTGAGAGAAAC
>Ga0302271_10004546_pt1 | contig 11022 bp, 5 predicted proteins | sample III_Bog_N1_1_FD_198767 | JGI IMG/M metagenome (GOLD analysis project Ga0302271, IMG submission 198767) | Peat permafrost microbial communities from Stordalen Mire near Abisko, Sweden - III_Bog_N1_1 | ecosystem: Environmental > Terrestrial > Soil > Wetlands > Peat | place: Sweden: Abisko... | reverse complement strand
CCCCCCCTATAAATCAAAACATCTTCTCATTTCTGAAAATAAGGAAAGAAGTATGTTTGCTGTATTCTGCGTTGTTGTAATGTATTTATGGATTATTTATGAACTTAAATGAACTCAATCCTTCTTTCTTTGTTATTTCTGGATATTTTCATTTGAAGTTTAACTTAAATCAAAAGTCACACTGTTTAAAAAAATAAAATAATTATTCATTATTCATTAATAAAACCTTTAACTCTTTCTTCAAGATTTTCAATTAGTTATTCGAATCTTGTCTATTCTTCTTTGAGCATTCTCTTGTACTCCGAAGAATCATTCTAGAATTTCGTCGCAATTTTCGCATTGTGATCAAATATCAGATCATCATATTAGCATGGCTACTCAGCATCTTGAATCCAAGATTCAATCATTTATCTGATTGATTCTCGCTAAAGATAAAAATGAAGAAGAACAACTTTCTAAAACTCCACAGGTGGTAGCTCGATTGCATCGTTGATTGCATGCGATAGATTCCAGAATTTCACAATATTGCAGTAAGCTCTATTGCATTCCTCTCCATATGGTGTGCCTTTCTCAGCATCATAGTAAGGTTCGTTGAAGAACACATCTTCATTCATGACTAAGCTTTGAATACTAATAAGAACTTAGTAGAGATTTGATGTTGTAGCATTCCAAGATTCCGCGGAATCTCCTCTCCACGTGCCGAGAAGACTCAAACACACACTGCCACTTTCATAGAGATTAGGTCCAAAACGAATTTACCCTCCTTTTGTTGAAATCAAAGCAATTTTCGGTGGAAAAGAAGGATATTCATCTGGAACAAAAATGTCAAAGATAAATGCGCCATGTGCATAAGGAGTACCTTCAGCACCAAAAATAACTGCCCGCATGATGTCCATACGCTAATCATCATACACTACAAAAATACTATTGCTGCCTTGAACTGGTAGGCACTTATTAAGTTGTTTTAGTTCAGATTTGAGACGTTGCATTTTTTTCTAAGTTGTCACAAGCAAAACACTCTTGTTGCTGAGTGCCTCTGCGCAATAGAAATGATCTTTGAGTTTAGATGGATTTCCTGATAATTCTGGTTAAGATGAACTTGTGAGATTGTCGAGCGATGAGTCTTAGTTTTTGAGATTTTTGTTGGTATCTTGGACAATATCAGAGTTAAATTCGTAAAGAGATTCTCGTAATATTTATGTCTACTTGTCTGTATAGTCTTATCCATTTTTACCGCTCAACAGAGGGAACTGTTAGATCTTTAAAGGAGTGAGTATTCTCGCATAGTCTTTGAGCGAAACTGTTTTCTCATTGAGGTTGTTATTTTTAAATATTTCTTGCATCCATGGATTGCCTTCTTGAAAGCTTAACGTAACTTCATCACATCGAGCGGAAGTTGTGTATTGTCTGTTTTAGAAAAGATCTTCCCAATGAGATAACTAGTAGCAACTGTTCATGATGACGATCTTAAATTCTAGATCATATCCTTCGGGTAGTCGTAAGTCTTTAATGCTACTCCATAATGGATATCGCTCCGGTGAAGTTGTGAGTTCAAAACCTAGATTTGGCATCCAATCGCCAAGATCGATATGGTTACCGACGAGATAAACACTTTAACCGAAGTTTGTGAAAACTTTAGCTTCAAAAGAAATGGATATCATTTATTGTGTTGACTTGACTGTGTGTGGGGTTAATTATTGTATGTTTAAAAGAAGGTATTAATATGCTTCAGATCATATTAGACAATCTGTAAATATGATAGGAACTAGAGACAGGAGAACTAAATTAAGCTAGAATCTTTGTCTTATCTGATAACTAAAATGTAGAAAGTTCAAGATATGATTTGCCTTTTTTTTAAAAAAAACTAAACTCTTAATAAAATCGCATTGTCCTCCAACTAATATTAGAAATTAATATCCTTGGCCTTTTGAAGTGGTAGATGCTTTATTTATTCAGAATAGGGTTTAGTAAATGAGACTTGTATCCATGGAATTTTTTAGTTTTTTTATTAATAATTTAAGGACTAAAGAAAAAAAATTTGCTCATAAAAGATAATTAACAATTGCAAATTTAAAAGCCTGATGAGGAAAAACACTTTAATTATTGAATATATAAACAGGACGTACATAAAAAATACTTTGATGAATAATTGAATCATATGCATCATTAATCATTTTTATTACATCTAGAACAAAGCATGAATTTTTAAAGTGAACGTAATTATGTCATATCTTAGCATAGCATTTAAGCTTTGCAGAAAGAAAATTTAGAGCTATTTGAAAGGAGAAAATGAGAAAAATCTAGAAATTCTAAAAAAAGATCCTATCATTTATCCACAAGAACTCTGTAACCAAACCAGTTCCCTGGAGCTTTGAAATTATACTTTCCCATGAAATCTGTCAGAGTCATAATTGGTCCATCTTTAATAGCATCGTCTTCTCCTGCTTTGTAGAAGCTCTCCTTTAATATCAACTATTTATTTCAAAAAATAAATGTAGCATTGACAATTAAGAAAATAATAATAACCAACCTGAGCTTCTTCAAATATCTCCTTTGCTGTGAGCCAGTCTCCATCAAAGTACTCTTGTAGACCTTCATGATATGTTTCTCTAAATTCCTGTTTAATATAGCATGTTTTAAGTGGGAATATTTTGCTATTTTGTTCAAGAAATCTCTTTCCTTTTTCTTACATTCGAGTAGTTTTATCTCATAGTGAAGATGTCCACATCAGTATCTAAAACTTGACATATGCGTGCCTGGCCTTTGAGAATTCTTTTATATCTTTCTGTTCTTCTTTTTCTTGAGATAAACTTGAGTACTTTCTTATTCACTTTGGTATCCTATTATCGTCTCGAGATATATTTATTTTCCCTAAGTAACGTGGGATCTACATCGCAAGTATATAAATCCATTGGTTGTTTTGAACCTTTTACAGTGACTCTGTCAACATGTCTGAGTGCATTTTGAGTTTTAGGGCTCAGCAATCGATAAAGGGATCCAGATAGCATCATATAAAGCCCATATTGTTTGGTAGCATTTTCAATACGAGAAGCTAAATTCACATTTGGGCTGAGATACGAAGCATCGATTTTAAAACTTGAACCTATTGCACCCTAGAAATAATCAATTATGAAATGAAGTTATGGGAAAGGGGCTTTAAATAGTAATATAATACCTCGATTCCCCAGCCAACATGAAGACCAAATCCAAGTCGTAGTTTGAAAGAAGGCATTGCTTTTTGAAGGGGTTTCAGATGGGATTGCTTTAATATAAAAAAGTAAAAAGTATTTAAGTAAAAGGATCATCGCTTTATCACATAATAAAGTGAATTATTTATTTATTTACAATGAAATTTGGTTAAAGAGATAGTAGTCGAGAGTTTGCTATTGTTTTGAGGAAAGCAATAACTGGAAGATCCGCTAGATTTTACACAAGTGGAAGGTTTTTCATGCGTACTTCATCATATTCATCGATAAAAAGTTACGATTCATCCTCTGTGAACTTCCAAACTAGCAAGAAGCAATCACCGAGATTCTTGTTAATCGCTCCATGAAAGCTATCACAGCAAATATGCACCAACTCAGCGATCTCGTTGGCGAATATCATCACTTTCTCCTGTAGAATCTCAGTGGCATCCGAGAAATTTTTGATAGAGCAAAACCCAAAAATAGCCATGATCTTCTTTCCAGGGATCATAGGGTCGATTCGGCCACCTAAAAACAGATGCACAGAGAATAAAAAATGATCATTTTATCGAAAATATTGAAAATTATTAGCTTATCCTTTATCGCATCCATTATTTTCACTATTTGTTTTGTTTTACCTTTTTGCATATTTTTAGTGATAATCTTCGATCCTGCTTCTCCAAATCCAATTGCAAGCAGTGCTCCTATCTTCATGATCGTAGACTCTAGCGTATTAGTCTCATCTCCTTACTGTTCTGCCATTTCTAAATATTTCACCCTATTTTTCTTCATTTCTTATTCTGCCATCGCTTTTTCTTCCGAAATTTTCGCAGCTTATAATGGGTTATCAGCAATTTACTTGATATTCTAGAGCATCCTTTCGATTGGGGACACAACTAGCTTATTGATATCCCTGACGAAAACAATCGTTGAATATGCTAGCAGAAACATAATAAAAGTAGTTTGTCCAATTGAAAGATAAGCAGATAGATCCTAGTCAATTTTAATGTCGTAAATCGAGTCAAAAGTAGAATCATCTAATCTAGAGTTGTAAGTATACTCACTTTGCTCTAGAGTTCTTAGATTTGTAGTTAATACGTTTGGTGGAAAAGGGAAGACTTAAATATTAGCTGCTTAGTAATAAATCAGTGGATACCTATGTGAATCATCTGAACTATCATAAATTTAACCTTATTTTACTGCAATGTTCAGTAATAAAGGGTACATTGCATCATTAGCATCGTATTGGTCGCGTAGAAATTACAAAAATGTATCGAATCCTTAGTCTGTTGACTACATAATAAAAAATTTAAGAAAAATATAAAAATCATTTTGGAATAATTTGGTTTTTACCATGTAATTGGCATCGTCGAAGAAAGGAATGCAGACTACAAGGACAAAAATAAAGATAATCACTCTGTTTATTGTTTTGTTTGCTAGTCTCTGTCCGATTTTGCTCTCATCATTCATCTGTAAAATAATAGGGAATGGTTTATTGTGTTAAAAAAATTATCAACATAAACACTGTTTTAGTAAAGAAAGTCTACTCTTTTGGTGTTTAAATCGATATTTTCTTGATCTTTATCGACTTTTTCATCATTCAAATAATTTGGCTGAGTTTCTTCGAATCCAAAAGAAGTATTCGATCCAAAAGAAGTTCTTGATTTGGAATCATTTAAATCAGTTTCTGAAAGCATCCGAAGCTTCGGTGTGTCCAGCCCAGGGTTGACAAACGAAATCGATTTAAGATTATTAGAATTTAACTAAGGAGGTGTGATTGCAGACTAATTTTAAGGCAGTTAGCTGACATTCAAGAATTAACTTAGTTTGATCTAATCCATTCGCACACCCATCTGTTATTGCTGTCCGACATCATGAGAGTAGGAAGTGTTGTGACTTTAATGAGATAGCAGAGATTTTCTGTAGTTTTCTATTTTTTTGAGGGGACTGTTTGGGTAATTATTATTTTGAACAACATTTGGATTGGAAGATTCCCCTGAATCTATTTGCTGATTGCTCTCATTATGGGATTATTATTATTATGATTTCTATTATTACTGTTAGTTTTAGTTAGGCGCGAAGTAATTTTACTCCTTCCTCAAGGGAGAGTCTTTATCACGGAAATCTCGAGTATCATACGATCTTCTTCTATTGAAATTTTTTATGACATTCCCACTCCTTTTTGTTTTGTTTTGTTGGAAAATTGAATCAAATAATTATTAAAAATTCAATCTTATTTTGAGTAATTTTTGGTTTACACTGAGTGCTTATCAAAAGAGTTCATTCTTTTTCTGAATTGTATGTGGTGATCTATTAGATTCTCATTCTAAAGTGGACTGTCTTTATTTTCTTATGATTTGATTTTGAGTTGGAAATCAGAGTGAATCCCTCCATAAGAAGGGTTTAATCTGTCAGTTTCTAGGTTTTACTGGGAAGTCTAGTTACTGTGATTAAGATGGTCAACTGAAGCTGGCTAAGACTCTAAAGGTGTCTCTTCCTTAGAATTATAAAGAAGATGAAGATTTTCATATGCTTACTTGTACAGCATTTAAAGCTTGGTAAGCCTCAAAAGACGAATAAATCTAACTAGTTTAGTCGCTCTAGTTGCTATCCTTGATACTCGACTTGCTCTTGAAAAATATTACGTTAAAAAGAAAAAAAAATTGCGAAAAGAAAAGCAAGCATACTTGAGAAAATTGACTTGATTGTAGTTAATTGAGAAACCAAAAATCCAAATTGTCAAAAAATCTATGTCGAAGAACATCGAAGCAGTGGATACAGTATCCATCCAAAAATTGAATCTCAAGAAATAACCATTTTTGCAGATCGACAGAATTATGATTTCCAGCAGAAAAAATATCAAAATAACTAGCTCAGCGATTTAAAAATGAACATCGTTGTCCTAAAGGAATAAATACACCAAAAACAAATAGAGAATTCATAAAAAATAGTCTTATTTTTTTCATCAAACAAATTAAAAACAATTCCTTACAGTTGAAACGGCTACCTACCTCAAATCTTCACTGTACAAAGTGAAAATCGTCCCTATTCCCATACCAATTTCAACAGACTTACTCAGCATGATGTTCATCGTTGCAATCTTAACAAAAATAAGAATTATTCATGATTATCTCTTTTTCAATATCAATATTTCCAATTCCTGCATTTTGTAATCACTTAAATGCTGTAATCCCTTTCTACCTTGCATTTCTTGAAATCCTTTTAAAACTAATAGAAGAATGTATTTTTATCTTTTTCTTCAACTTCTTGTATCTTTTAGAGCAATTAATTCATGAAATTCATATTGAGGAGCTTCGATGTACGATTATTGTTTAATCCTAGTGTCAAACTGTTCCTATTAAGCTGCGCCATAGTCTTTCTCTTTGTAATATTATTCGTTTCAGGTTGATTAGAAGGTGCTTGAAGAGTATCCTTATCAGCCGCTTCTTGATTTTTACGCTGGAGCTCATCAAAAAGTTTCTTCTATTTTTCCAAAATATTTTGATGCTTTGTGAGCATCTTCTAACTCATTCCTATTACTCCTTATCCCTATTCTTTTTTCTCTTTTTAACCAAAATAATTGAATAATTTCAAAATGAAACAAAGAAATGTTAGTGTTTTTTCAGTCTAATTGCTGCGTTTTTGTTACTATTTCCAAGTTTATTTTGCTAGAATGGAAGTTAAACTTAAGATTCTTGAGAATTTTAAGAAGCCACTGACAACAAAGCATTGTTTAATAGCAGTGTTTATGTTTTCTTTCTAGCAGTGACTCTACGTTCTTTTTTTCTACTCATGAATCTTTCAACAGCCTATTTGTTGTTGATAGATGATACTGATGATGGCCGAACGTTGGTCAACGGAGAGCTTGGATTTAATTGAGGTTATGATTATTAATTTTAGTTTGATTGAATGACGCCAGTAGGTAAGGATTAATCTTCACCTATTCCACCATTTTCTACTTCTCCCTCATCACCATATGCACCTCCAATCTGTGAGTGCAGCATTTAGTCGTTTATCTCAAATTATTAAAAAAAACAACTAAAAGACAAAAAGTGATCTTAATTCTTCACCGAAAAAACTTTAAAGAAGTATGTTTTTTTTTTAATTTCTGAGCTTAATCACTAATATAATATATTTCCATACTTTCTAAGCTTTTTTGGAACTTTAAACTCTTAAAAATATGGATGTTGTTTGTTTAATCACCAAACGTTGATTTTATTAATTTATATTTTGATGTAAGAACAATGATAATATACACTTTAAAACAGCAAAAGATAAGAAAAAGAATAAAGTAAATGTAAGAAATAAAGATCTAATGTGTGAGAGGGAGTATTAAAGTAAGTATGAAAGTTTCTGCTGCTTTGTTGTTTGTCCTCAAAATACTATTCTAAAATGCCTATTTGGCTGAGTGAGATCAAGACGAAAGAGATCTTGAGAATTTTATGAGATTTTCAAAAGTCACTAAGTAGGACTTCTTTTTTTCAGCGTGTTTCGCTGCATGGATGAGATTACTCCAAAGAATAGGCATTTATTCATTGGGAAACCTAAAAAGATAGCTAAAGGACTCTTAACGCGAATTTACTTTGTCTTTCTTAGAGATAAATCCCTTTCCTACTACTCTAAGATGTGTAGGCTTCTCTGAAGGGATAATCAAATCTGTGATATCTTTAATACGGATTTATACTTTCGGTCTATGTTATTCTAAACGTCTGTTGTGATCACTGAGTTGAATCTTAGAAAAATAGCAGAACGAATGCTAATCCAGAGAAATAACTCTCTTATTGAATAGAAGCCCAGAGCGAGATTGTTTCTCTACAGCACAACTGTACTAGAATTCATCGTCATCAGTTTCTTCAATTGTTTCGAGATCACCACAACTTGCGCTGTGTTCTTCTCTTTCTCTTGCTCCAGCAAGGATTTCTCTAGATCTAGTTCTTTCTTCTTATTCTTAATGACTTTCTTATTAAAAAGCTCTTTTCTGAACCATCTACAATAAGCCATTTGAGCAAAGACTTGCTAGTTCCCCTCTGTTCATATTTACGATTTATGTTTATTGTATCAAGTTCTTCTTGTTTTTATATTATTAATTGACAATTTATTCGTTTGGGGGAGATACTGCTATCGGTCACTTGGTTTTTAATCTCCCAAGAAAAAGTAGATCTTATTGTTGACAAGTTAGTTTCCGCTGACTCTGATTAATTAATTACCCCACTGGCTACTTGAACGTCAGCTTTATGAATGACGGCAATGAATATTTTTAATCTAATCTCCTTATTTTTTTAGAGAAAACTACTTGAAATTTTTCTGAATATTTGACGCAATCACGAAGTTCCAAGACAGATTGATAATCCAATAAATCTTCAAGAAACTGTTTAAATCGTTGCGATTCCTATGAAGAAAAGCTTAATTATTGATTTCAGGTAGCAAGGTTCTTTTTGTTTTACTTATCAATTTTCTCCTTTCTTAGTTATTTCTTGATTTTTTATCTATTTTATGCTTTTTATTTCGTTGTAAAAAAATTACATAAAACAAGTGTTGGGGGATTATCATTCTTAAATTGATGCAAATCTAGTAAAACTATGCAAATAGTCATCAATTTGATTTACCCTGCCTTTATTTTGTCTGTTTTTAATATGTGTTATTTGAATAAGAAGAGCTTTTTGGTCTCTCTTTTATCCCTTTTTCAAACGTATTTTATTGTAAAAAATAGATCACATAAAGATTTAAAAAAGCAAAATGAATTTCCCTTGTCCACATTAGAAACCAGCTATACTGTTTCTATTTATGATCGTTTTCAGTCTATCTCATTGTTTGTTTCATTTTCATGGTAAACCTTGCATCTGAAGTATATTCCAAATCTTCTAATCGGTTTCTATAACCACAAAGATATTTTTGACTCTTCTGGGTAATTTCATATTAACCACCTGGTATTTTGTCCTTTTTTTATCTCTTTTCTCAGACAATTTCCTATGAAAGAGCTAGTAAATTAAAACTAATCGAAAACAGAACCAGCCTAAAAAAATAATTGATACTTTGGATTTCCTAGAAAAATATTTATCCTTTTTAGGCTTTCCTCGAAATCGATTCCTAAAAGAAAACCTAAGAATTATCTTTTGAACATCAAATATGTCGAAAAATGATTAGGTTTTTCATCGTTTTATTTAAAAATCTAGCTTTATCTAATCGAATATTAAATGCGCTAAAAACAGAATTGGGCTTTTTTTCCCCTTGCTTTCTATTCTCTTGTGTACTCCTTTTCAAAATAGTGCGGACTAAAATTACTCCCCAATACTTTTATGCTTTCAAGTTGCCCTATCCAATGATATCAGATTTCTCTCTCTCTGAATACTCAGGAGTAATGAAGAAATAATTTAATTTTTTCTAACAAAATTAATCTTTGGCAGCCACTAAATTATTCAAAAAATTTTCTTCTCATTTTAAGGTAATCCTTGTTTTTCTCAATGCTACCATGAAAAAAACGGCAAGAGCAGTTAGATCAACCTAAATATTTTCAGTTTAAGGCATAATTTCATTGTTTTTGTAATGCTTTAGATTAATGCTATTTTCAAAAGAATTATCAAGTATTCCCTTTCAGCTGGTCTAACTTCTAGTAGTATTTGTCAGATGAATGTTTTGGATGGGTCTACTTTATGCTTATTAAAATCAAATACGCATTTTCAATTATTTTAATAAAATGTGCTGCACAAGGCTTCTTTGATAGGACAGAGCAGATAATAGTTACCTAGTTTAATTTCTAATAAACGACAGCTAAATGTGAAAATAAAATAGCAAAATGAACCCTTTTTTAACTTCCTCAAAACAAGAAAGCAAGCTATCAGAAGCAAAAAATTAAATAGTTAATACAAATGAACTAGCGTTTTTTCAGTTAAAAATATGCGTTTGCTGGAAATAGAGGAATTAATTGATTTAGGAGTAAATTTCCTAGTATAACCCCTAGAGAGTTCAACCCCTCGAAAGAAATGGTATTTTCTCCTGAATATCATTTAATTTTCAGGATAAACATATTTTGCTTATCTTCATATGTCTCATGGAATATAATATCTGCATGTGATCCTCAACATTCGTTTTCTAGCTGTAGAATCAATTTATAAAAATCGATTCCTTTATTTTTAAATTGATCTGACAGCACAAAGCACTGTAATTTCTCTTATGACTTAGCCTAGAGATTCGTGATCATTATTAGGTTAATAATTTTTATTTAAAAATGTGACAAAAAAAAATGCTCCCATTTCTTAAAAAAATGCATCGAAATGTTAAGCAATTAGCACCTCTAATTGAACATTAGTAATAAAGGAAATTTAAATCTGTGGGTTTGTTTGATTGGTAGTTAATTATTGTTTGGTCAGCTTTGCTTGGACAGATTTCCCTTTAAACTCAAGAGGATTATTGTGCTAAATTAGGAAGAAATTATCAAATGAACAAATCTTAGCACTTTTAGCTTCTCTGTTGTTTTTCCCTTCTTTTCTGAAAAATAGCAGTTCAAGTGTGAAAACCTTTATTTTTTCACCATAATTCTGCTTTAATAATAGCTACTTTAAACTTATTTCTGAGTTAAAGTATTTAAAAATCTTTTATTTTTCTTATTTTTTTCCTTATCACTTGCAAAGAAAAAATAACAATAAATAATACTATTTCCGCTGTCAAACCTTTAAGCAAGAAATTTTCTATTTATTTGAATCATATTTGAAAGAAAAGATATAAAAAAATAAATCTTTAGCCAGATTTAGGGGTTGGGGTTGGGGTTGGGGTTGGGGTTGGGGTTGGGGTTGGGGTTGGGGTTGGGGTTGGGGTTGGGGTTGGGGTAGGGGTGGGGGTT
>Ga0302271_10004545_pt1 | contig 11025 bp, 3 predicted proteins | sample III_Bog_N1_1_FD_198767 | JGI IMG/M metagenome (GOLD analysis project Ga0302271, IMG submission 198767) | Peat permafrost microbial communities from Stordalen Mire near Abisko, Sweden - III_Bog_N1_1 | ecosystem: Environmental > Terrestrial > Soil > Wetlands > Peat | place: Sweden: Abisko... | reverse complement strand
TTTTTAAATTAATCTCAAATAATTGCTCTTGTCTGTCTCTTACAGTGCGTCCCATATTTACTTGGAAACTTTTTTGATTTTGATTTCATATTAAATTGCTTGTAAATAACAAGATAGATATATATTAATATAGATTTTGAGTTATTTTAATATATTCTATATAGATAATTTGAAATAATTTGGAGATTGGAAATGATAAAATCTTTTCAAAATAATATTTTTTTCTTAAAGTAATATTTCCTTTTCTTTTATTTAAAGAATTTCATAATATTAAGGCATCCTCTATTATCTCTTATGGATTTAACAAAGGATCGTCCAGTATTAATAATTTAATACTTCCGTAAATAGAAAGATAGTGCTGTGCTTCACTTTAATGATTTATCCTGTGTATCCTACGAAGGTCACAGTTGTTGATATGAAGTCTGTCCACAATCCAATCCAAAGCAACGACGAATTCCATTCGTAACACCCTAAAGTGTCTTTGTAAGGCTTAAAGCACACTGTATTACTTGTGCCATCTCCATACACATTTAAGATGATCTAAATATAGTCAGCTATGTTCTTTTCTCGGATGTAACCCACAAGCTAAGTGGTGATTGAAGAGCCTAGCTAAGTAGGTGCTAGCGTAAATCCAACGAACAGAGATTTACTAGTACTTTCCCAGGAAATATCGTCGCTGTTGACTTGATAGGTAGATTCTGGCTAAGCTGTTCCAATATCAGGGAGGATTTTCACAAGATTCTTGTCGATGAGGAATGCTATTCGCTTCAGCAATGCAAATGAACCCATCGTCAAAATAACCGTCATTGCAAGTGCCTTCATAGGAAGCATTCAAAAAAATAAGAAAATAACAAAAGAAAGTTAAAATGCAAAGGAAAATCTATTACCTGAGGAAGTGTCTCTGTTGTCTGATGATACTGACAAGAGGTCTGTGGCTTGCATGTGTTGCAGTATCCAGAGACAGCTTCACATGGAGACGATTACTGATAGTAAGTATTCATGCATGAGCCTGTGGGTGTACCATCAATTTTATCAGGGCAGTCTCTTTTCATCCAATCGTAGAAATCAGGGGAGCTGTAAGCTGGAGAGTCAGAGAAGCACTATTTCCATGACAAGAGTGTACCCAGGCTTGCAAAGTAAGCAATGCCGTTCTTTCCTTGCAGCAGTAATGAAGCATTCGTCTGTTTGAGTCACGAACGTGCCTTTGTAGACTCGAACTTAGCTGGTTAGTAAAGAATATTAAAATATTGAAGATTCTCTGTTATCTTGTGCTTACTTAACTGTGAGCTTTTGGTCATTGTCTTAGCTTCCAAATTGGAATTCAAGGGCACTGTAGTTCGTCGAGTCAATGTTACTTGATTTCTCAATGAATATCGAATCGTAATTCACTATTAACTCGACTTTTTTAATGTCAAAGAGATTCACAATCAGCACAACACTGTACCACTTTTCAATTATTATTGTTAATCCACAATTAACGGTGTACTATCCTTTTAGAAATGATGGAAACTCCACCTCAATTTTGTTATCTTGCACTTAAACAAATAAGCTTTGTGTCATATTTATAGAACCAGAAGAGTGCTTTAAAACGAAATATTTAATATGTTTATATCTTTTACATTTAATTAATAAAAGCTATTAATACTTAAAATAAAAATCCAAAAAATAATAAAAAAAATAAATAATTAATAATAATGATCGAGGCAATATTATTTCTCTCATAAAACTGTTAAGCTAAATTAATAAAAATCACTAATGGTTATTTTATTTTTGTTGAAAAACGAACCCCCGATTTAAAGAAGGAATAGTAAAAATAAATATTCCCTCCTTTGTTTTTATCACTCTTTTCATCCATCTTTCTCTAACTATTCAAATTAGAGTATTATCTTAATCTTTAATATTGTTATTGTTATTGATCATGATCTTTTCTAATTCAAAAAATTATTTTCCTCCTGTTAGATCAACAATCAATGAGATTTTCTGATTCCTGATTTCCCTGATTCTCTATCAATGTTGGTTGTTGATTTAATATCCTAAACAAACAGAATTGTTTGTTGAATTATTAATTCCCAAAAACCAAAATCTATTCTAAATGACAAATATTCAAAAAAAAAGAGTTGGAAGTTTGAGCAATCAAATGAAATGAACTCCACAAAATAAATAGGATTCAAAGGAGTTTAAAATGTCGACTAGTAAATTAGATCTCGTAAGAATATGACAGATATTAAATAGTTCTATGCTGGATGCAGGAAAATAGGGGAAACGTGTAGGAACACTGATTAGGGTGTGAAGAAGCATGCATAGGGAAACAAACTAAAGAGTACACGGATATTGTAAGAGAGAATAAGGTGAGATCAGCCAGAAAGAAGGGAGAGTTTAAAAGAAAAATCAAAGAAAAATAAGCGATAAAGCGGACAGATAAATACAAAGAAACAAACATAAATTAAAAACAGAAAAATTGTTTGAGCTTTTTTTGGCTAAAAAATAGCATTGATTCAAGTTATTTTTTCTTCTCTCACACATACACAAGATATCCTAATATGTAAATGTGGCGTTTGATACTGCAGATTCTGAGCGTTGTTGCTGCTCTTATTAGCACGAAAATCATGTCCTTCGCGAAATCTCCCTTGGTGATGATTTTGAGATCAGCAGCTTTTCAATCAAAGATTGCCTGCTAGGATTAATGCGATAGCTTGGGATAGAAGCTAGACGATGATGAGGACAAAGAAGATGAGCTAGAGGATCATCTTTCATCAGGTATTTCTATGAAAATGCTGATGAATCCAAGTTCAGAGCAATCATTCTAATAATCCTATTGGAGTGATGATCACAGCTCTGTTACAAGAGATCTCATGTAGTATTAGAAAGAGCGATATCAGTAGTATTTAAAACTCAAGGCGAAATTGAAAAAGAGACAATTTACATAGAATTCTTCAATGAATTCATTCGGGAGTTAGTATGGATACGGGGAAGCTGATATGGATAGTGATAATAACAGTAGCTTTAGAGATGAAAATGATGCATTGAATATGTCTATTGAAGGGGAATAAGATGCAATTGAATAATAAATGGAAGGAGGTGTGATGAAACAAGGAAAAGAAGAGTTGTAGGGATAAAAATAGCAATATTCTCTTGATATGAATGATGTCGGTAGTGCTGTTCATACTAACGTTGATTAGTAACACTCGAGCAGTGCGCAATACAGGGCGAGTGTAGAGCAACATGATTTCAATAACAATCATAAAAATAACAAACAAAAAAAACCTTTTATCCTCTCTAGATAAGAGTGCATTGTGAATAGCCATCCTTCCAACCCAACAAGCACTTCTAGCTTAAACAAGTAAAACACTTAAACCTCATAACAATATTCCTCACAGCCTTCCTCGATCAGTTCTCTTCCGAACGTATCCTAATCAGTTACTTATTCTCTTTCTCATCCTGAAAGCACTATTCTTACTTCAGCTATTGTCAATTCTCCTAAGAATCCTGCATTCTCTTCTGCCTCCCCTTCTAACCATTCCTTCGAGGAAAACTAGCAGTTAATGAACTCAGAGATCCTGAAGAGCAACTTGCATTGCTACATAGATCCTCTGTTCATGTCGATTAAGAAACTCAAATACGATGGGAATTTCAACATTCACGCGTAGCTTGATAACTACTGCTCGGTAAAGAAATGCCCATGCCTCAAGTTCAAGAGAAAGCACTACAGACAACTGAGCAGTCTGTCGATCGTTGCTAAACCTCTCTTAACAATATTTGAGAATCTAGCATACTGAAGGAGCAAAGAATCCAAAGAAGGACAAAGACAAAATACATGCCTTATGTTAAATATAAATATAAATAGAAATATATAAATAAATAATACATATAAAATTCAATACAAACCTTCAAAGATATTCACAAGTTCATAACTATCAAAAGAGTTAACTTTTCAGGGGAAGGGGGAGGGTAAAAATAAGAAATCTTTATTGTATTAATTAATAAATTAATGTGATAGGATATTAACATTGGAATAATGGTTAAGAATATATTAGTAATTTTATTTGGTGTTCCTACACATGTTGCTGTTGTGATCTGCTTTTAACAACCAAGGAATAAAACAGCAATTCAAACTAGCGAATTACATATTTTTATGGATACAAATTGGAAAGTGAAAGTTATTTAAAATTAACTGGATAAATATATAGTAAACGAAATGGATCAGTTAGATATAAGTAGTGTTAGTTTGGAGTGTTTAACCTAAAGATACCACATAAAGGAAACAAAAAGAAGAAAATAAACAGTGTTTTCCTTCATTGCCTGTTTTGCTTTGTATTGTGTAGTGAAGATAAGGCAATAGAGAGTCAACCTTCCTGGAATCAAATATTAAGAGGTAGAAGTAGTAATAGTAGAATAATATTATTGATTTGTCTGAGGAAATGAAAATGAATAAAATAGAAAGAGAATAAAAGCAAAAAGAGTATTATTTTTAATAATGTTTTATTTTTTTGGAATTCAAAGCCTTTTTAAAAAAAAACCAGTCCATTAAGAGGATCTAAAGCAGCTCTTGTAATTATATTAATATGTACTATCACTGACTTAAAAACAATAATATAAATTTATTTCTCACTGATACTGTTGTGAAATAGCTACGCAAACATGTAAAAAGAATCAGATTTTTCAGGTAAGAAACAAAGGAATTGTATTTTCATATGTGAATTGGCGTTTTATCACTAGAGAGAGAGAATGAAAAGATATTTATTTATCACTTTTTTAGAAGAAAAAATAAATAATCCAAAGCAATAAAAAAGAAAAATTAAGTCTGCAAAAAAACAAAAAGTAATTATAGCTGGTAATCCTCAAACTCAGGAGAACTAGCTAATTAATGCCTAACGAGATATGCATTCATTAAAATTATAAAAAAAATTAATCCACCAAAACCAACCACAGAAAATACAAAAACAAACCCTTGGGGGGTTCTCTGCCAAGGAAAGACAGCTCACTCGAAATTATAATAATTTCCCCGATAAGAACAAACAACAACAAAGAGCTCGATCTAATTTTTAATTTTCTTTAATATACCTTTGTGTTTAGTTAGATACATTCGAGAGCTCTCTCTTTCTTTCATTCTTAGTTATTGTTGCGTGTGTTATTCTCTCTCTGTTTAACTCTAAAGCTGCATCACTCCATCAGCTACATATCATTAAGATAGAGTATTAGACATTAAAAGTTTTTACGCCTTGATAGCTATCTGCGCAGAAAAACAAAAAAATCTGTTAATTCTACCAAACAATTAAAGGCTTTCTTGATATCTAATACCTAAGACATCTTTCAAATTCAACAAAGAACTTATTTTTCTGCTTGAATATTAATAATACTAATACTCCTAATACATGTCCTCTAGTTCTCTCTCTAATTAGTCCTTAGGATTAGCGACTAACCCAAAGAGGAAAACCTCCGCTGGTTCCTAGAACACAGCCCACGAAGAGACTTCTACTACTGGTCACGCCCGGAAAAAATACAATGTCATCAACGAAGATGTCAGGAAGAAGATCATCACTAAGCTCACAGAAGAAGGAGCGAACATCAAAGAGGTAAATACAATAGCAAAGGTCTAATATTTAAGGAAATTTAACTGTATTTAAATAAAGAAATACCCATTTTTTTTACCAAGTCCAACGCTCTTGTTTCTACATATTAATATTCCTACCCCCACAAATTGATTAATTAACACGAAAGAATGCCTATTTAATTTCGTTATTAAACCCCTTTAATATTTTGAAAATAAATTTTTCTCCTTAAGGTTGCTATCGAATGTGGGTTGAAACTCTCCACATGCAAGGCTATTCTTTAAGTCTACTAAAAAGAAGGTAGAATTGGTAAGAAAGCAACTAGAGACAGAAAATCAAAGATCGTTAGTACAATTCTAATCGCTAGGATAGATCCAATGAACCCTACAAGTTCGACAATCACACCGTATGTCCATGTTTCTGAAGCTAAAACTGCATCAAAAAAGAGCGAAGACGAATAGTAGCTCTCAGTGAATGAACTACTTAAAGAAGCATTCAAGAATGCGTAGGATCATATGAAATCAGTTATTCAGGTCAATGCATAGGAGATTTTCTTAGGAGGAGGTCATAATAATGCTCATAATGAGGCTGATGATCATGGTGATGACAATGATGATAAAGTACCTGGATCACTGAAACGTGATTTAGAGACAGCATTTCTGGAAGCGCAACGAGATGCAATTAAACATCTTTTGAAGACAAATCCATTGTAAGATCATAAATCTTAATAATAGAAGTCTTAATAGTTAATTTAGTAGTTCCCTCCCTAAGATATTAAGGTAAATGGTGAAAGTATGTAATAGCATAGGTAGAATAGTAATCACTAGCATCATAGTAGTGCTAATAAGAATGTGATGAATATTGTACCATCTCTGCAATAATAGCAACAACAACAACCAGTGTTGAATATGATCAAAAGGAACAATAATAACTTGAGTCATAATGGTATCTCCAATGGCATTCCATTTGAGAATATCAACAACAATAATAGTAGTTTTTATAATAATAACTATTAAATGCCATAAAATGGTTTCAATGCCTGTGGATGCACTAATGCTAATACTAACTCTAACAACATTGTTGTTTCGTGTTTAAGCTGCAACAGCCATGCCAAGTAAGTATAAGGTAATACAGTAATTTAATAATAATAATAATAGCCATAATAATAATACACCCCCGTTTCATAGAATTAATCTAAAGGATCTAATAAATAACACTAGCATCTTGACAATACAATCGCTGGTATCCTTGGGATACAGTCATAATTAAACTAAACTTCTTCAAACTTTGACTCAGCAAGTATCTCCAATCCAATCATTGTAGCTAACAGTATTATCAGTAATACTAACAACAACAACAACACCCATGCGAATGTATTGCTGACATAATCAGAGGATGTTGTTGGTGATAATGATGAAGGTATGGATGACATTCAAGAAGGATTAAAGAAGAATAGTAATAAGATTAAACATAGTGTGACTCACAAAGGTAGCATAGCGAAGAATCATAACAGTAAAATCACAAGGTTTACTAAGAATCTTAATAAAGTTTAAGTGTAGTAGAGATAGCAATAATTACTGATTAGCAATAATACTAATGTTGCTGCAACTTCATATTTCTTAAATAACAATACATCCTCATAGGTAGTAGCAGTACCATAACCAGCAGGGGGTTAGTCTGCTTCGTAAGTAATGAATGTACAGCTGACAACACCAGTAATTATCTCAAATCGATAACCTTCAGCTATGAATGGATAAATGAACTCACCATTTGGTATACCTCCATAAGCGTAAACATAACTATCACAATAACAGCCTCAACAACAATAATAATAGCCATTCCCTAGTACTTCCTCCTCTTCATAAGGCTTCTCAGAGGGTATGTTCAATAGACTCGATTAGTAATAATAATAACAATAATAATCCTACAAGAATCTCTGGGGAGACACTGGGGGGAATACCAATGGAAATCTAACCAATACAACAGCTGGATTTTAAATATCAGCTACGACAATCACTAACAGTATGACTACAGCTATGGCTACATCAGCTACAGCCAGCAATAACAATACAAATAACAACAACAATAACAATAATACTACATCATAATATACATTTAACTAATTATACTCCCCTAAGCAATGTACATTTCAATAGCAATAGCAGAATCAATATTCAGACAGCCCATCGATGTCAACGATGAATGCAAGCCCAGCGATCACACCATTTCTGAACCCCTTCACATTAAACTCGCCATCGTTGTCTTCCGCATAGAACAGCAATAACAACTATTAGAGTTCGTTTTTGTCACCATTGAATATTGCATTGAATTCACCATTTTAATCAACGAAATCATCACATTTCTCGCTGAATAGCACTAATAATAATCCATCTTACTTCCAGGAAGATTCCATTAAAATGAACTTTTCGAAGGACTCCACCAACACAAGTATAAAATATATTTCAATTATCATTTAATAAATAATCTTTAATTGTTATTGAATTAGGAGATAAGTCACTGTCTTTGCAGCAATAGTAGCAGCAACAATAGCAACATTAGTTCTATTGAAGAACAACAAAAAGTGGATATCAAATTTATATTAATCAATTAACAATTAATAGAAGTCAAACACTTCTTTCTTTGAATTACTTTCACTATTTCTATTTCATATTTGCATGTCTGTCATATTGTAGACTGCATTTATTCTATTTTTCAGCATGACTTAACATATATTTCAATTTATACAACTAACTACTCCATATGTATTTATCTATCAATCAATCTAAATCTAGCATATTCACACTTACTAATCCCCGTTTGAAAATATCATATCCATGCTAATTCGATATCTTTCCACTACTACTACCTCCACAATCTCTTCTGTCTGGTACAAACACCTTCAACGAATTACTCTACTAATGATAGCTAGCAGTTGAAAGTGCTTATTACAGCAACAGTGGTTTACATTGTTCCATGAGTTCATCTGGGAAAGGACTCAATTAATTAGTTATCCCAGTGAATTACTCATCTATTCTCTGTTACGTTACCTAAACTGCTTTAGCTTACACCTTCGTGAATCTCTCCAAGGGGCTGCTTTAGCTATTCAACAAGATATTCGTGATTGTTAAGTACTTCCCGTTGATAGGACAGTTAAACTCTAGTTCTTTAATGATGCACCTTGCACCGAGAGAGTACAAGTAGCATGCGTTCTAGCATTGGATGATTAACTAGCGATGGTTGATTAGATGCACTTAGAGGATTGGCTAACGAAAAGTTTCTTTAGATGTACGACGTTGGATTAAGTATTTGTTGTTTGAAGGGTTAGAAGGTTAGTTAGAAGAGGCTGTAGGAAGGGAGCTCGAGCTGATGTTGTTGTTGTTGTTCTATTACTGTTAAAGTTCTTATTATTGCTATTGTTACTGTACTCTCTCACTTTCTAGCATTGTTTCCCATTATTAGAATGCATCGTTTGGAGGCATATTGTTCCTGGTATTTCCTGCGTTATTACTGATATTAGTTCTACCATTATTCTGATTTGCTGCTACACTCCCACTACCACTCCCACTCTACACTCCATTAATCTATCTTTACCTATGCGTTGTGTTCCTACTACCATGAATACTGTTACACTCATCATTCTTTGCATTCCCATTGATTCTATTATTTCCTTTTCTCTCTGCCGTATTCTCTTAGATAGCTTCATGAATATCTAATGAATTCTCCCCTAGATTTGGTGTGTACTGCACTTACGATATTATAACATGTATTATTAATGTATTCTAATTACTCATCACTACATAATCCTAATCGTCCAATGTGCTGTATGTTTTCAATACCGAATGCTTGTACTCTAGCTGCGGTAGCTACCCAGTGTCTTCCGACAACGCATCTGCGAAATATAAATCATCGGTACTAACAAACAGATTCGATTAGTAGATATATTTCAAATTCGTCTCGTGGAAGATAATATCATTGATGTTTGCGATCCTTCTGCATTTGAGATCTCTCAAGATTAACAAGGAGTTCGTTGTTTGTTTGATAGTGAAGAGCTTGATTGTGGAGTTCTCATCGTCAAAGAGTGCACCTAGCGATTAGTCTTGATAGTATTTTAAGATAGTCGCTTGTTTAGAAAGGATTGTTTTGTTCAGGAGCAACCCAGATGTTGTGTAGATACACGCTAAACGAGTGGATGAAGTGTCGTAAATAAGGAGATATTTGTTGATTGATAGTTAGATGAGTTACTTGGCGATAAGGAAATATTATTGTTAGAATTGCTACTGTTGAAGAGCTTCATCGATGAGTTCATCGAATAAGCGGTTAGCTATTGGAGGGTTAAGATGATTGTTATTATTGTTATTCCGATGATTGTTGTTCATACGAGAAAGATGACTATTAACTGCTTATTGATGTCTTCTTCGGAAGCTTAATAATACTCTGGAGTTATCTGTCAGGTCATTGTCTGAGTCGGAATCATTGTTAGTATTGTCATTATTGTTGTTGTTGTTATCACTGCCACTATTTGAATACACTTCTTAGTTATCGTCATTCTCATTGATGTTATCGTCATCATCACTGTTATGTATCTCTCCTTGATGATGTTCTTCCCTGTTGCTAATAAATCTCTGGAAGTTACCTGCTAAGAGATCCTGCATTCGTTAGCGGAACTAATCATACAAGTCCTGATGCTACTGTCCTTATGGGTTTTATGATGATCTCGGATTTGAAGAATGACTTGATGCAATTCGTTTTTAATATATCAGTAACGTATTCAATGCAGTGAACACTAAGGAGCATGCTAGCATACGTGGGAAGAGAATAAACACAGCAAGTAGCACTGATATTGTAGACACATATGCTAGGAAGAATTATTTGAGTAATTTGTTAGTAGGCGTAGTGATATTTGTATTAGTGGTACTTCGAGTTATGAATCTCTTATGTAGAACTAAGCGGATAAGCTAAGAAACAAGAATATCGCAGATTATACAGATCACAAATGATAATGTTAGTAGCTTAATGTTGTTGTTGTTGTTGTTACTGTTGTTGATTGATTCATGAAGATTATTGTGAATCATGGTATTGATGGTGTTAACAGTATTATTCATATTTGTGCCGTCTGATAGATCTGACTCTGAAGAGGAATAACTATTGTTGCTGTCAATGTTATTGCTAGCATTTCTCTCACCAAATGCAATAACTCTAATCATGGCAGCTGCCCCAAAGAGTCCATAAGTTAGGCATATTCTTAGGAATGTTGGTTTAGTGCGTATCTTATGACATAGTTGTCGCATCCAATTCAAAGCTTGCTTCTTCGTGTAAGTGTTGAGAATACATGAAACACAAGAGATCATATTCAGCAAGTGAATGGATGGAACTAGTAAGGATGATCTTAGGATGATAATACTGTTCTTGTTTTTGTTATTGTTGCAATATGAATGTGTTTATGTATGTATCTACAAAACTAATTGATTTTTTGCAA
>Ga0302271_10004544_pt1 | contig 11027 bp, 7 predicted proteins | sample III_Bog_N1_1_FD_198767 | JGI IMG/M metagenome (GOLD analysis project Ga0302271, IMG submission 198767) | Peat permafrost microbial communities from Stordalen Mire near Abisko, Sweden - III_Bog_N1_1 | ecosystem: Environmental > Terrestrial > Soil > Wetlands > Peat | place: Sweden: Abisko... | reverse complement strand
CAAAAGAAAAAAAAACTACCAAAAGAAATCAACTTCTGGGAGTAATAAAATAAATAATAAACACCTCAAGCATAAGTGATTTTATGTAAAACACCCCTCCATTCTAATGTTTGTTTTTTATTCTCCCAGTGAACTTTTTAACCCTAAGAATTTTTATAAAGCTGAGTTTTCTTGAACTTAATTATTTGAGTTGATTTCTCCTTTATTTTATCTTTTTGGATTGTTGTTTATTAATAAATCCCAGAAATTATTGAGCAAAAGCATAAATTATTTATGAATTAATTGTTTAGTTGAAAAGCAATATGTTCTATTAACTTTTTATTTCCAATTTATGACTACACAAATGATTATTATTCACAAACATATACTCATTTTCTCCTATTATCTTCTTTGAAACAGCTGATCAATCCCATCATGGTTTCATTAGGTTTGTAATCTTGGCTAGCTTTGGTATTTCCAGAATATTTGATTGATTTTCTCTGTCTTCAATCTTAGTGAATTCTCTTAGAGGGTGTCCTACATAGAGCTACCTAGGTCTGTAGATTTTATTGAGACCTTCACCCATCATTTCCGACCACTAGGCAATCCAACCTATCGATCTAGCTATCGCAAACATCACAGTGAACATATTCACAGGGATATCTAGCGCTTTGTAGACAATTCCTGTGTAGAAATCAACATTTGGGTAGAGTTTTCTTTCAATGAAATAAGGGTCTTTCAACGCTTTTTCCTCTAATTTTACAGCAATCTCCAGCAATGGCATTGTATCACGTCCTGTAACTTCTAAGACCTTGTAGCACATTTTTTGCATGACTCTCGATCGGGGATCAAAGTTCTTATAAACTCTATGCCCAAATCCCATGAGCCGAAAACCTGAACTTTTATTCTTTGCCATTTCGATGCATTTATCTACATTTTCTACCGAACCAATTTATTCAAGCATGTATAGGACTGCTTCATTTGCTCCACCGTGCATTGGACCCCAGAGACTTGCTATGCCAGATGCAACACAAGCGAAGGGATTAGCTGATGGGGAAAAATAATAAAAATAAATATTGTCAAATAAACAAAAATGCCATAATTTATTAGGAGAAAACAAAATTGAATTGCTAATCAATTCAATTTCATTGTGTTCTATCAAGAAAAAGAATTAATTATTGCAATTTGCATCTCCTTCAGCTAATCCCCACCAATAATTAATCAGTCTTTGAATGTCTATAACTTTTATATCTTACATAGCGATGATCCAGCAATTCTAACTGTTGAAGAAGAAGCATTCTGTTCGTGATCTGCATGAAGAAGGAAGATTGTGTCAATTGCTTTAACCACAACTGGATCAATATTAAACTCTTCCTCCATGGGATTTGCCAGCATCATATATAAAAAGTTCTAAATATAAGAATATTTCTTTTTCGGTCTCACAAGTGGTAAGCCTGAAGCTGTCCTGAATGCGAATGCGGCTAGAGTAGGGAACTTAGCAACAAGCTTAATTGCTATGTGTTCTCGATCTCTTGGATCTGTTACATCGAATCCTTCATGGAGAAAAGCCGAAAGCGCTCCAACAACTCCTACCATAATTGCCATGGGATGGGCATCTGATTGAAATCCTTTGTAGAAATCAACAATCTTCTCATGGACCATCATCTCAGAGACAACTAGCTCTTCGAAGATCTCCAATTCCGATTTACATGGAAGAACCCCGTAAATCATCAAATAGCAAACCTCCATGAAGGTAGAATGTTCAGCTAAATCTTCGATTTTGTATCCTCGATACAATAATTATCCAGCTTCTCCATCGATGTACGAAATTGTACTAGCACAGCTTCCTGTAGCTGTGAATCCTGGATCGAATGTGAACATGTTCGTTTATTGGCTTAGAGTTCTAATATCAAGCATCGCAGGACCCATTGTTCCTTTTAAAATTGGTAACTTCGCAGTGCGTCCATCCGGAAGAGTCAATGTAGCGTATTCTTCAGTCGGCTAGATCTTCGGGATGGTTGTCTCAATTTTCTGATTCTATCCCTTGACAGATACATTCCGAAGAAATTTATGAGCGGGCTTGTCCTCCATCATCCGATCTATGAATTCTTTTTCCATTTAATTTATGATTTTTTATATGAATTCGTCAATGGTTTGCTGTGGCTATTTTACTGTGAATTTGTTTGTTTATTTCTTTTATTGTTTTAAGAAATGTCTTTGAGAAGAATTGGTAATAAGTTAATGTATTTAATCAAAAAGAATATTAATATTGAACTTGAGTTAAATGCAGGGGTGATTGTTAAAAACTGTATTTTCTTTACTACTTCTAATTACTAATATCTTTCTTCTATCGACTTTTAAGAAGATATTCTACCCTCTTTTATCTGTGTCACTCATATTAAAGAATACGACGTAATCATCGTAGTTGATATAAACCTTTGGGTATCTTTTAAAAATTCTCAAATCTATCTCATTATCAAAGAAATCAATAAATTCTGGTTTTTTTCATTGTCTTTTTTTTACAAATACAGAGATTATAGAAGAACAAACAGACAAGTATTCCCTTAGTTTTATCACTTGTCCCCTGCTGAAAAACATAGTTGAAATGAATTTCTTGGAGTATTCTGGGAAATAATTCCAGTATTGCGAGAAATGGACTGGTATTTCAATAAGAAAAGAAAAATAAAACAAACAATAAAAACATTTAATAAGTAAGGATAATCTATTAGAGTTTTATTCAATACTAGATTGATTGGACTTTATTGAACAAAAAGAATGAATATGGTGCTCTACTTTGCTCTATAATATTAATAATTTTAAACCATTTTGCTTAAGTATTTCTTTGTAGAATTTGAGCTTTATTCTGTAAGAAATGATGAGATTCAATAGAAAAAACAAGGATTTAATAATCATAATGATTAATTTATGGCCTAAATTAAGATTTATTAAATACTCTCTTTTATTTCTTTTATCTTTAACATATTTTTAGTCACGTTTTTTTTGTCTAACTTTGAAATATTCGTTTCTCTTGATTATCTAGCTGATATAGCTTGGTATTTTATGTTTTCATTGGCATTACTCACAAAAAGAATAAATCCTCATTGAAAGTGTCATTCCAAATAGCAAAAATTAGATTGAAATTACTTCCCTAAATCATAGAAATCTTAAAATGTTGCACTTATTTGAAGGGTCATTAGTTTTTTATTAACATTTGACTTCTTATTATCCCCCTTCCCTTTTCCCATTAATTGGAATTCAAACTTTCCAGAAATTAATCAATTTTTTTTTTTCAAATTTCCTTAATTACAAAATCTAACATTAAGCGAGTTTTTGAATTTAAATTTCTATTTGCCTTTTTGCTTAATGCTTTTTACATTTTGTGTTTATTTATTTTTTTGAAAATTATTCTTTGATTTTTCATTAATCTTTATTTATCTTTTTATTTGATCTTTCTCTTTTAAATTTCTTTCTATTGAAAATATACAATAATACATCTTTCTTTTATAATATTCAAAATAATAACTAAAGTATAGCTTATAAAGTAAGCAGATATATTGAGAGATTGATTGCTTATTCGAAGAGTGAAGAGTGAATATATTAAAGTTATGAATGATTCATTAACTATCATCATAATCTTCAGTTTTTAGTTTACAATATTTTTGAAAGAATCTTTGGAGGATAACTAAAGCATATTATTTGTTGTTATGTTAAATCTCCTTCTTGATTTCGTTTCCTATGCATTCCATGTTTGTATTGCGCTCAAAAACTATCTGAATAATCCTAAAAAATAGGATTGGCCAAGACTTATGTCGATTGAAAAACTGATTTTCAAACATGTTAGCGCTCTTAAGGTCGTAAATCTTCTTTTTTAAAAACTTATTTCCCGGTATTTTTATTTATTTGTTTTTTTTTAAATTGTTTATGTGATTAATTTAATTATTTTGAATTTGGCGATAAAATCAAATAAAACAATGAAAATCTTTAATTTCTTAAGACTCTCATTATGTTTTGGGGATTTTTTGGAGGAAATGAGAGGGAAAGGAAAATCAAGGAATTAGTATCAATATGAAAACAAAAAAAAAGATAAAAACTTCGAAGCTAGCAATTAATTATTAAAGAAATATCTTTCTTTTTACAGCTAAATTCCTGCTAGATTGATTAACTAGGTTCTTATCAAAAATAGATTTTGTTAAGGAAAATTGATAAGAATTTCCTTCTTTTTGATTTTTGATCTTTGGCGAAGTGAAAAACAAAATTCAAAGGATCAATAATTGAAAGAGAATGATCTTTTCTATGTTATATGCTGCTCCATTATTTTTCGAAAGAAATTGAGATAGATACAAAGGAGTAAAATAAAAAGAACTCCTCAAAGAATTTTCGTAGACTAAATGATTTTATTCATCATACAAACTAAATAAGTTAGCAAATTAGAAAACCCATTTCTTCTCCTTCGCTTTCTTATCTATTAGGCATACTTTTTCTGAGAAGCCTGAAACATACAAAGGATAGATAGCTCAAACAGCATATCTAAATAAAGAAAGAAAAAGGAAATTTCCTTAAAGCTAATCTAGGGATAATTGATTGATAACAACATTATGGGTTAGCAATAAATTTCTTAATATTCTGCATAAATGAGTAATCCAATCTTAGGATCCCTTTCATATCATCAAACTAATATCTCAAGTAAGAATCTTTCCTTTAATGCAAGACAAAATCCTTATTAATTCCTCTTTCTTTTGTATTTGAATTTGAGAATCATTGCTTAATAAATGGATGAAGTGACTTGATTGAAATGTTTTTTTGGTCTTTTGTTTTAAATAAAATAGAACTGTCAAAGAAGAGTTTTTATTTCCATTCCATCATAGGGGCAGGCGGATTCGGAAAAGTAATCAAAAGAAATTAACAAATAAATAATATTGATAACTTTTGATGAATGAATATCAATTTTCCCCCCCCCCCCAATTTTTTATCCTGAATATTCAAGGTATGGAAAGTCGAGATGAAGAAGACAAGATAAGTATATGCTCTCAAGTAAATGTCCAAGTTAAAGTAACAAAAAATAGATATTCAATATTGCTCTTGCATTTTCCTAAAATAAGGATGAATTGCTGTATATATTTTTGGATTTGGAAGGATTATTTTAAGCAATGGTGTGTTTTCGGTGATGAACGAAAAATATCTCTTATCTTCCCTCAGACATCCGTAAGAGAATCAGGATATTATCGCTATCTTATTATTCATTTTCACCATCTTATTATTCATTTTCACTATCATCATCGTTTGAATATTTATATTTCTCAGTTAAAATATGATAAAAAACTATTTGTTTGATTCTTAGGTTTCTGATAAACATAGTGTGTGCATTTCAAGATAAAAAGAATCTTTATCTTGTAATGGATCTGCTCCCAGGAAGAGATCTTCGATTCCATATTAATAAAAATGGGAGTTTCAATGAAAAATAGACTTGTAAGTAACCACAAATAGGTAGCTTCTGAAACCTTGAAATTATCTATTAACATTTTAGAATTCTTTGCTGCTTGTGTGATCGTTGGGTTGGAGTTTCTGCATTAGAATGGTGTTTTTCATAGAGATATTAAACCAGAGAATCTCGTCTTTGATAGCAGTGGTAATATCCATAAAATAAAACTACGAACAAAAAAATCCACTGTAAATTTCATTTTTGCTTTTTTGGTACTTCATCAATTTAGGCTATTTAAGAATAACTGACCTTGGAATAGCTCGAAAATGGGTTCCAAACAATAAAAACGACATTGCAGGCACACCAGGATATATGGGTAAAGAATTTAATTTAAATTATTAAGCAGAAATATCACTTTCGCTTGAATTTTTGTTTAAAAAATATTTACCAAAATTGGTTTGACTTTTCATTTTGCGCATTAAGCCCCAGAAGTTGTTTTGGGCTAGAATCATGGAATGAGTGTAGATTATTATGCTTTAGGAGTTGTAATATGTGAGTGTATGATGGGATTGAGGCCATATCCAGGTAATACTCGTCATGAAATTAGGGATTAAATCTTAGCAAAGTAAGTCTAAATAACAAAAAACCAAGTACCGAGAAATTGGTCCTTCGAAGCAGCTGATTTCGTAAATAGAGTAACTTTGTTAGATACAAGTATCATTCACATATCTAAATTTCCATATTTTGTCTTTATTTACAAGCTAATTTAGAGAAAACCAAGGGATAGGCTTGGATTGAATGGTCCTAACGAAGTTAAAAACCATCCTTGGTTTCATCGATTTCCTTGGGACAGTCTCCTCAGCAAACAACTCTAATCACCTTTTATCATTGATGTAATCTTGAATTTGAATACTTGTTCTATGATTTCTGCTGTTGTAGATACCAACCCATTGCTATTTTTCTTTATTTTACTCTAGCCTTATTAAGATAGCCTTTCCTCAATCTCCAATAGAGAATTCCTTACAGAAATAAGTAATTGCGATGAATCTGTCCTTCACGAAGGTTCAGTTTAGAAAATGTTCAAGGGATACTCCCATAATCCAGAAGAACAATTAGATGATGTTAATCGCTTAAATACATTTAGAAATTATCTAATCGATTAAAACGGGCATCTCTAAATTACTAGACATGAAAGAGGGGCGTCATTCTTGTGAAGGCAGTAATAATTGAATAGTGTCTGTCTGCACTATCGTCAAGTAACAAAAATGACTAATCTATTCTACAAAAACAAAACAGTACTTTCTAATAAATTTATTAGGATTTCAATTAATTTCTTAAAGTCTCTCTCTCTAAGTTTCATAAACTGTCTGGCTACTAACTTTATGAAAAACTCTTTTTATCATTGTAATCTCTCTTTCTGTCTACGAATTTCGATAGCTTTTTAGTATTTCTCTTGAAAATTATAATCGCAAAAAAGATAAATAATAAAAAAATTGAATTGTAAGTTCTTTAATAGTATCAGTTCATTCTAATGAAAAATACGTTTTTCTGTAAAATACTAAGAATCCATCTCCCACACATTATTTTCAGAACATTATCATTGGATATTGCTTTATTTATTGCTTGTAAAACTGCTATTTTTGTTTGCCTTTTTTTTGAGTTGAGTTCTTTTTTATTATCATCCATCCATCCTCTCATAATTAGAATGGTCCTGACAATCCAATCGCCCCGCAAGCTAATCTGTTTCCAGCATGCCCAGTGATCTTGGAATCTTCATATCCTCCTCTTCCAAGATCATCAGGATCAGCATGTACAACGAATGCTCTTCCAACAACTGAATTAGGTCCAGATAATCTCACACGAGTATCGGTTAATTCAAAAATTGCCTCCTTGCCTGATTCAGCTATTACATTGCCTAAATCACCAATATGCCTCTCTTCATCATTTGGTCCGCCATGACTCTAGCCAGTTGGGTTGAAATGAGGACCTAATTCAAAAAAAGTTCAAGTTTATTATTATCTAAAATTTATTAATCCCACAATTCTTAAAACTGTTTTGACAACTAAAACCATAACCTCTTTCTGTTAATTGTTCAAGTATTTGATATGTTTCCTCAAATTACCTGCAGTTTTGCATCCTTCAATGAGATTACCAAATTGATGAATATGAAAACCATGTAATCCAGTTGATAGTCCCTTGAACACTGCTTTAATCTTCACTATTTCTCCTTGCTGGATCATTTTTACAACACCACTCACACCTCCACAGCAATCTTCACCTAAGATAGATACTGCGTATATTGGTTCGCTGCTTTAAGGAAGCTAGTTATTGATACCTCCGATTCTATCCATTTATTCTTTTGATTAATATGTTTGATTCTAGCTTATTTGTAATATTTTATGCGTTTATTATTATCTTTTTTTGATTAAGATTTGTGGTGTAATTAGCTGAAATAAGAGATTCTATCGAAAAGTAGATCAGATAATACTCACAGGATAACATCCTCTGACGCATGAGTCGTCTTCCTAAAAGATTATGTCTAAAAATTAACTAAATGACTCATTCCAAATAAAGAGATTAATAAACTTGGCCTCATAAGTTGAAACTCTTAGAAAATGGATCAGTTCTCAATTTAAGAATAGCATCATCAGTTATCAGACAAAATAAGAAATAATTACTGAATAATTGCTGAAATATTCCCAGCATAGCGGAGAGAAAAAGTAATTGAAAAATAAGAATAATAATTAAATTAAATGACTTACCTTTTAAGGGCAGTAGTATTTTCCTAGTCAATGTCGCTATTTATGGTAAAACACCTAATAAAGATCACAGAGATAACTTAAACAAAACTTAAAAATTAGTAATTTTTTAGTATTTTTTAGATTGTTCAAAAAACAAACACAATTAACTTGCTAAAACAGGAAAGTAATACATGAATCATTTAAGATTTCAAGCCAATACAGTTCCTTTCAAACGTAAAGATGCTAATTATCATGAACTCTCTTCTCAATCAATTTCAACTTTCATAATCCCTAGAGGAAATTTCAGACTCTAAAAAAACATCAGAAAACTCTAGCTTCAGTCGCTCATAGACTTCCCCTTCTAGGGATCATGGGGAGGTCATGCCTCAACGGACAGTCTTCAGCTCAAATTTCATTCAATAAAGTACATGTATTTCATTTATTATTTTTAATAAATTCTATGAAAAAAAATAATTACACAAAGGATAAAAAATTGATAGTAGAAAATAAATAATTGACTAGGATAACTGATTTCTTCTTTCTACTTAACCACCAGCTTATTCATTAATTAACTGACCTTTTAATTGAATTTTATTTATGCATGCCATTCATGAATGCAGAGCACCAGAAATCACAAGACAAAGAAAAGACAATCAAATTTAGTAATGAAAACTTTCTGAATGTCAGATCCTCCATCGATTCTTCAAAGTAAGGAAAGATGATTTAAATTTAGTTATTCGATTAAAGTGATTCTGCCTGATTGGTGTTTATATTGGCTATCCCGGAAATCTTTGGTTTGTTGTGTGATAAAATCAGAAGGGCATAATAATAGCATTAGAAAATAGCACTCCCTAAATTAAGATTAAGTTTCTTAAACAATAATGAAGGTAATTAATAATATTTGCAGTTTAATTAAAAAAATACTATTTCATAGAATATTTATATTATCATAAAGGAAACTAACACGAATCAAATCTCGATTCAACAGACAATCAGAAGGAGTTAAGCTTGGTAAGTTTCAAGCCAAACCCTTATCCTGATTCAGACAATGTCCTTGGTATTTTAGCTCCCATTAATAATTCCTTTAAAACTCTATTGTTTTCTTATTATTTTTGGTATTTATATCTTAGCAACTACAAAAGAAGCTGTGTGTACTGACAACGATCCTTTTTCACTTTAACCTTACGACATTAGTTTTTCTTGTAATAAGACTCCTCAACCCAATTAGATTAAATTTCTTTCTTTAACACCCACGGCATCTTTTACACGTCCATATGATAAAATCTAAAACCCACTCCACGATCCTACAATATTCCAAGCGTATCTTCTCTACTCTTAGCATAAACTCAGAACATTCACTCCTAAGAAAGCAACAACTCCTAGAGAATAATACTAAAAAGGATAATGCTACTATTAGAACAATTCTGATGACTATTTTACTAGTCCTTTTTCAAATACCCCAAAGCGAGGAGTAAGAAAGGGTTTTTAACAGTTATCTTTTCTTTTTCATTGATACTGACTTGTTTTTCTTTTGAAGATCTCAAGTGTATTTATCAAACAAATTGAGAAGATCAAGAAATAACTCATGAACTAGAGAAATAACTTTGTTATTTCTTTTGGCTAATAAGATGATAACAACAAGAAGTTTTAACAAAAAAAAATGAATGATACTTCTAATAAACCAAAACTCAACTTATTCTCTGAAGTAAATGAAAAAATCAATAAAGAAACGAATTCAACTGAGAAGCATAAATCTTCTTCTGCTGCAGTTGCTGGCCAAACTCAAAATTAGTAAAAACAGATAAGAAAGTTCAAACAGATGATTCATTGTTTGCAAAAATAAAAAATTTAAAATCGTTATTATTATTATGTATGATAGATTTTGTTTTTGTTGTTATTCTTCAAAATATTAAAGTGAAAATAGAGATGAGAAGCTTAAGATTTCAACTGAAACCCAAAGATTACCTAATAAGAGATCACAAAGCAATGTGAAAGTTACACCACATTTGAATTAGATTCTCAGAAAAAGTAGCTGGTTTTAGAAATCTGTATTGAAACAGAGCAGCGATCAGAAGGACTTAAGCTGTCGAGGCATTTTGTAGGAGAAGAAAATACTGGGGAAAGCATTATTTTGATGTAATTTGTGGGAGGGATGGTTAATCTAGTAATAAGATAAAGAAATAAAGTGCATTTAATGTATTATAAGTATACTTAAAATAACAAACAATTCAAAGATTATTAGGAAATACTTTAATAACTCTTTGTATGATGCAGGGAATTTGAATACCAGTTGATTAATTCAAGGTATCAATTTAAACTGATAAACAATTGCTTTGTCTGTAGGGAGGGGGAGATTATTATTATTATTTATGATCGTTTGCTAGAATGAAGGGAAGAAAAATATCTGCGTGTTTTAGGGCTTGCGTTTAAGTATGTGTGTGTGTTTGATTTTGTTTTCAAATAATACTGCGGATAAGTTAACAGTACACAAAAGAGACTAATACAACAAATAATTGATACAAATACACGCAGAGAAAGAGAATTCCCTTTGGTTAAGCTGACTACTACGGATAACTAGAGCTTTTCCCCTCCATAAACTCTGATTGAATTCGCATGAAGAAAACATCACCAGCTTCAGGAAGAGCTGTCACAGAGTATGATAATATGTTTATTAATAATATATGGGTATTTTGGAAATCATATCTAATTGTGTTTGTGCCAATTTATCTGATTTCATAGAGGTACATCCCTGAAGACTCTCAGCAAATGTTATTTGTCAAAGCCCAAGACTGCTTTGTTCTACTAAGGAACTGCGAATACATAAAGATGCTCGTCGATTCATGGAAATAGCAACACAAATAACAACAATAACAATGAGAATATGCACC
>Ga0302271_10004542_pt1 | contig 11031 bp, 11 predicted proteins | sample III_Bog_N1_1_FD_198767 | JGI IMG/M metagenome (GOLD analysis project Ga0302271, IMG submission 198767) | Peat permafrost microbial communities from Stordalen Mire near Abisko, Sweden - III_Bog_N1_1 | ecosystem: Environmental > Terrestrial > Soil > Wetlands > Peat | place: Sweden: Abisko... | reverse complement strand
GCGGAACTGGTATACGCGCACGACTTAAAATCGTGTCTCGTAAGGGATGTGGGTTCGATTCCCACCTCGGGCACAATAAAAAATCCTAGCTTTTGCTAGGATTTTTTGTGCCTGAGAGTTTTGTCCTTTCGGACAAAACGTGTGGAAATCGATAAGTATACTCGCGGTTCCACCTAAAAAACAAATAAAAACACCGACTTATAATCAGTGTTTTTATTTGACAGTCTCTCCTGTATTTACATTACTTATTGTTTTTTGAATATCACTAACATTCAACATTTTTCCTATACTTGCTGGATCTATTTTTATTATATTATTTAAAAAAATATTATTCCAAAGATATGTTGCAGATTTAGAAATATATTGATCCCAAATGTTTATTACTTTTTCTTCTATATAATTTATATTATTTTGAAAGGAAGAAGAATTTAGAACTGATTTAATATTTGTCGTAAATAAAATAAATACTATTATTATAAAAATAATTATTCCAATTGAATTTTTATTTGACTTAGGTTTATCTTCATTCATTTTTCCATTATACCATTAGACCTTTATTGTGTCATTATTTTTTTATCATACTTTTTAAAGCTTGTGGTAAATAAAGCATAGGATCAAGATATGCATTAGTTGGAGCTATAGGCATAATAAATGTTTTACCACTACAACTTAAACTAGGAACTGTTTTGACGTCTGCTCCCTGAGAAGCATAAACAGTAACATGTAAATGGGGACCAGTAGAATGTCCTGTATTACCTGAAAGTGCAACTACATCTCCTGTTGATACTTTTTGACCTGCTTGAGCAGAAATAGCAGATAAGTGACCATAAGTACTAGATAATCCATTGTTATATTTTATAAAAACCCATTTACCAAAAGATGCTCCTTTACAATACATGTCTGTATCTCCTGTTCCAATAACAACTCCATCTCCCATAGATTTAACTGCAGTACCAACTGATGCTCTAAAATCAACACCACTATGAGAACCAGAAACATATAATCTTTTAGAAGATACCGTCTTTCCAAAAAGTTGAGTAATATAAACGTAATCAAGTGGCCAAGACAATACACCATTACCTGTTGTTGGTAAAAGTTTTGGATTTAAAATAAATTTTAATTGAGCTTCGTAATTTGATAGTGATTTTTCAAAAGCATCACGTCTTTTTATTTGTTCAGCAAGTAATTTTTTATATTCAGATTCTTTATTTTTAGTTGCAGTAAGGAGTGAATCTTGTTCTTTTTTAGTTGACTCTACGGCTTGTTGCTTTAAAGTTAAACTAGTTTTTAAATTACTTAAGTTTTTTTGTTCTTCAACTTTTTTATTTTTAGTAGTATTAAGTATTATTTTTTTTGACTCCAATTCTGTTATATATGAACGAATTTTTTCATTTATAAAAATTGTATTATTGTATTCACGACTTGCGTCTGATAAATTTTCTTGAGAAAGTAGTTTTTCTATAAATAGTTGATTATCATCTTCATTTAAAGAATTTATCATACTAGATAATGATTCCTTAGATTTTTGTAATGACATTTCTTTACTTTCAATATCATTAGATATTTCTTTTATAACGAGACCTGTCGCATTTATTTTCTTTTGTGTTTGTTCTTTTTCTTTTAATAATTTAGAACGTGTCAAAGTAAGCCCTTTTATTACATTTGATAAAGTACTAGATTGAGCACTTGTTTGTGATATTTGATCTTGATATTTTTGAATTTCTCTATCTATTGCTTCTATTTGAGAGTTTGCATCACTGATTTGTTGCTTCAAACTATCTGCAGTGGCAGCAGCAAAAGAATTATAAGGTAGATCAAATACCAAAGTTATTATTAAGATAGCTACAAGTATTAATTTTCTCATCAATTCTACTATTATACTCTAAAGAGATATATTAATCGAGTCTTATTTATATTTTTTTAAGTATTTGTATTGCCCAATTTAATCTTTCAATGGTTTCTTTTTTACCAAAAATTTCTGCTAAAAGAAATGGGTCTGGAGATTTTTCAAGTCCAGAAAGTGCAAAACGCATTGGCCAAAGTATATCTCCACGTCCTATTTCTGTTGCATAATCCCATAATTTTTCTTTTACGTTTTCTTTTGTAAAATTATTTTCATCGATACTTTCTAAAATAGATATCCCTTTTATAAGATATGATGCAAGAATTTCATATTTATTATCTTCTTTTATTTTTGTAGATTTAAATAACAAAGATTCCTTAATATAAGAAGGTTTTTCAAAGAAATAAGTTAATTCACCAGCTTCAGTCATATCTATAATTTCTTTACCATTAGAAATTCTTTCCATTATTATAGGTATAATATTTAGAACCATTTTATTTGTATACCCTGCTAATTTTTTTATACTATCGGGAATAAATTTTATAACATATTCTTCTTTTTCTTTATCATTTAATAATTTTAAATGTTCACGATTTATCCAATTTAATTTTTCTTCATTAAATTTACCACCACTTATATGAATTTGTTTAATTTCAAAAAGATCTATAAATTCTGATGGTGTAATAATTTCTTTCTCATCTTTGGGGCTCCACCCAATAAAAGCCAAAAAATTCATCATGGCATTTGGTAAATAACCCTCCTTTTCATATTCTAAGAAATCTTTTGCTCCATCTCTTTTTCCTAATTTCTTTTTTCCATCTTCTCCCATTATTGGTGGTAACATTACAAATTCTGGTCTCTTTATTTCAAGAGCATCATATAAAGAAAGAAATTTAGGAGTTGAAGATATAAATTCATCACCTCTCATTACGTGAGTAACCCCCATTTCTAAATCATCAATAATATGAGCAAAATTATAGGTAGGATATCCATCACTCTTTATTAATACAAAATCATCTAGAGCTTCTGGTCCTGCTTTTAAATGCCCTCGAACTAAATCATCCCATTCATAACTTTTAATATCAGTAACTTTAAATCGGAGCGGTTGTGTTCCGTTCCATACAGGAGTATTTTCTGGTCTATGATCTCTGTATAAAAATGGTCTTTTCTCTGCATCTGCTTTTTGGCGGAAAGTTTCAACTTCTTCTTCTGTATATGGATCAGCATAAGCTAATCCTTTTTCTATTAAAATCTTTGCGTATTTTTGGTAAGATTCTAATCTTTCTGATTGTTTGTATGGAGCATTGGGTCCTCCAATATCGGGACCTTCATTCCAAGAAATACCAATCCATTTTAATGCTTTAATAATATGCTCAATAGAACCTTCTACTTCACGAGCTTTATCTGTATCTTCTATTCGAAGAATAAATGTACCATTATTTTTTTTAGCATAAGCCCATGCATATAAAGCTGTTCGAACACCACCAATATGCATAAACCCTGTTGGGCTTGGGGCAAAACGAGTAACTATTTTATTATTATTATTATTATTCATGTGATAATGCGATATCAATAGCGGCTTGTGCAATCTTAGCACCTGCATCTGGAGATGCAAAAGAAAGTGCACTGTTTTTCATTTGTAAAAGCTTATTAGGATCACTTATAAGTTTATCTATTTCAGATTTTAATAAATGAGGAGTTAAATTTTCTTCTTCAATAACTTCACAAGCCCCAGTTCTTGCATAATTGAAAGCATTTTTACGTTGATGATCACCATTTGAATTTGTTATTGGAATTATTATTGATGGTATTCCCCAAGATGCTATTTCAAATATTGCAGAACCAGCTCTTGATATAATAATATCTGCTGCTCCTGCTGCCATTTTAGTTGATAAATTATTTAAATAAGCAACAGGTACATATCTTGAAATATTAGGATTGCTTTCCATTATAAATTTTGCTCTTGATTTAGCATCTTCAATATTATTTAAACCTGTTTGATGTATTATTTGATATTTAGAAAGTAATTCTGGTAAATTCTCTAATATAATATTATTAATTTTTTCAGCTCCTTGAGATCCACCTAAAACGAGTAAAACAGGTAGATCAGGAACTAAATTAAAGAATTCATGTGAACCTTCTTTATCTCCGTGTAATATATCTTTTCTAATTGGTTGTCCTGTTAAAGCAGTTTTTTCTTTTGGTAAATATTCAACAGCTTCAGGCCAAGAAATTGCAATTTTTTCTGCAAATTTTGCAGCCCAAACATTTACTCTACCAGGATATGAATCTGATTCATGAACTATAACTGGAATACGAAGTAATTTTGCAGCAAAGACTGCTGGAAATGCAGCATATCCACCTTTTGAAATAATGACATCTGGATAAATAAAAAACATTCTAATCAATCCTAAAAACATACCCGTTGCCGTTGAAAAGATATCAAAGAAATTTTTAATAGAGGAATATGTTCTCATTTTACCTGCAGGAACTTGAACATAAGTAATATTATTTTCAAATAACATACGTTTGTCATATGGTGAATCTGACATATAATAAAGTTTCAAATCTATGATTTTTTGTTTATCGGTAATTTCTATTATTTGTTCTGCTATAGCAATAAGTGGATAGAAATGTCCTCCCGTACCACCTCCTGTAAGTAATATCTTCATATAAGTACTATTGTATCGTATTTTAAATTAATTTTCTAGTTTTATTTTTTTTGAAATTTTGAAATATTTAAAATTACACCCATTAAACCTAATGAAAGTAATAATGATGTTCCTCCATGTGAAATAAATACCAGTGGTACACCAGTCAAAGGAAAGACTCCTGTAATAGATGCCATATTCATAAAAGATTGGGCTGTAATCATTGTAATGGTACCAATAATAAATAATTTAGAAAATGGATCAGGTGCATGTATTGCGATTTTATATCCCTGAAAAGCAAAAGCTATATATAGACAAATTAATATTGTACATCCTAAAAAACCAAGCTCTTCTCCTATTACCGCAAAAATTGAATCTCCTTGTGGTTCAGGTAGGTAATTAAACTTTTGAATACTTTGTCCAAGTCCTCTTCCAAATAAACCTCCTGAACCAACAGCAATTAGTGATTGCTGAAGTTGATATGATGATCCACTTCCATTTTGACTTGGATTTATAAAAGTTTGTACACGTTCCATTAAATATGGTTTGAATGAAACTAAAATAACAAAAGCTATTATACTACCCACCAAAAGACCTAATATATATTTCCATGGTGTACCAGAAACAAACAACATACTAATAGCTGTAATTGTAATTAAAATAAGACTTTTTGTATCAGGTTGTTTAAGTAAAACAAAAGCAATAACACCCAACAATATAATAAGTGGCAAAATACTAAAACGAACATCTCTTACTCTCCCTTTTGCCCATGAAAGCCATGCAGAAAAATAAATAATAAAACCTATTTTTAAGAATTCAACAGGTTGAACCGAATTACCAAAAATATTTATCCAACGACTAGCTCCTCCATGAGAAGATCCAATACCAGGAACAAAAACAAGAGCAGTTGCTATAATAGAAGCTATAAATATTGGAAGTGAATATTCTCTCCAAAATTTATATGGAATACGTAATCCTAAAAAAAGAGCTATTAATCCCCCACAAAGCCCAAAAATAAATTGATTAAATATAACACCGTAAAATTTAGCTTCATTACGAGCTAATATTCCAAGAGACGCTGATGTAAACATTATTACTCCTATAACAACTAGGATTATAATAATAATTAAAAATATTTTATCTAGTCCTTTTGTGGTCTTCATTATTAACTAATTAATGAAATAATAACTCCTAGAACAGCAGAAATTATTCCTACAATCCAATAACGCATAGTAACTTTATATTTAGGCCATCCTTTTGCTTCAAAGTGATGATGAAGTGGTGCAAAAAGAAAAACTTTTTTTCCATGACGTAATTTTCTTGAAGCCATTTGAATAATATCAGAAAGTGATGTTATAAAAAGTGGAAATGCAATTATAGGAAGTAATAATACTGTATTTGTTAAAAATGCAATTACAGATAAAGTTACAGTAAGTCCAATCATTCCAGTTTCTCCCATATAAAAACGTGCTGGTGGAATATTGAACCACAAAAAGGCTAATGTGCCTCCTGTAATAACAGCACAGAATGCAGCTAAATCTATTTGATTGTTAAAAAAAGCAATAAGAGTATATGCCATGAAAATAGAAGCAAGGACTCCTCCTGAAAGACCATCTATGCCATCAATCACACTTGAAGACCAAACTCCCAGCATAATTATTATAAAAAATGGAATAAATAAATATCCAAGTTCAACAAACCCATACCATGGAATATATAATTGTGAAATTCCTAATTTTGTAAAAAACCACCATCCTATAATAAAACCTAAGGCTAAAATAATACTTATTTTAATATATCTTAAAATAATAGGATCGGTTGTCCATTTACCTTTACCAAAAATTTGTATGAAATCATCTCCTAGCCCTATTAAAGATGCCATAATCAAAGTAAAAAATGGAAGTACTGTTTGATTACGACTAATAAAATATAATTTAGCTGTAGCACTAGTACTAAAAATAAAATCTATTAAACCAATAATAACAATTGTCGCAAGAACTGATACCCAAATTATCATTCCACCAATACGAGGAGTAGATAGCTCAGATTTTTCATCATGAATTTTTTGAAAATTTCCTTTTAATACATTTTCATTTCTGGATGTTCTGCGCCACATTCTATATTTATAAAAATAATGAGTAGCTATTGGAGTAATAGCTATACCAATAATAAAACTTATTAAACTTGGTAGGAAAATTTTTAAAGCATTACTCATTTTCTTTATTTTGATTTATTGATTCTTGTAATTGTTTTACTATATCTTCATAATTAGGTAATTGCTCAATAGAACTAACTCCCATATATGACAATGTGTTAAAACTAGGACGATATAAAATACGTCTACTATCATTTGTGTCAACTACTTTTTCCACCAATCCTCTGACAATTAAATTTCTTAAAATGAAGCTTGAATTTACTCCTCGAATATAATCTATTTCACTTCTTGAAACTCCATTTTTATATAGAACAATAGAAAGAGTTTCAATAGAGGCTTTGGAAAGTTCTTTTGTTATTTCTTCCTTACGGATAGATTCAATCAAAGGTGAAAGTTCTCGTGTTATACCAAGAACAACAGAATCATCCTTTCTGACTAAGACTAAACCACGATTTTCAAGTGATTTTTCTAATTTAATCAAACCTTCTTCAATTTCTTCAATACTTACATTTAAAAGCTCTGCTAATTTCTTAATAGATACATCTTCCCCTTTATAAAAAAGTAATCCTTCAATTTTTGATTCTAGTTCTATTGGCATATTTTTAATTTGGTAGACTTTCTGTGTCTACTATTTCTTGTTTATTAATTTCAATATCTCCAAATGAGTTATTTTGTATAACATCAATTATACCTTCACGTACTAATTCTAACATAGCTAAGAACGAAACGATAATATGAACTTTTGCTTCTTCTTGGTTTTGAGCACCTTGGCTTTGAGTAAATTCTTTAAATGAAAAATTAATAGCATTTTGTATTCTGTCTGTTAAACTATTTATAATTTCATCTATATTTATTATTTTTTTAACTTCTACTTCTGGAAGTTTTTCTGCTTTTTTAGGAAGATGATTTAATACATCTTTTATCGAAAGTGCAATATTAGAAACAGTAATCAAAGAGTCTGGAGAAAAAAGTGGCTCACTCCAAATACGTTCAGTCGGCATAAAAATAATTTTGGTTCCAAAATTATTTTTAACTTCTATACTCGCATTTTTAATGATTTGATATAGTTTCAATCTTTGTTCAAGATCTGTAATTTTTTCATGTTCATCTTCTGTTAATTCAAGATTCGGTAAAAGTGATTTTGATTTTATTAGAATAAGAGTTGCAGCTATTAAAATAAAATAAGATACATCCGCAATATGTTTATCATTTGGAATATTTGATATTGATTTTATATATGAAATATAATCATTTGTTACTTCAGCCAATGATATTTCGTTCACAAAGAACTTCCTACTTTCAATAAGTGAAAGTAGGAGTTCAAGTGGCCCTTCAAACGAACCAGCTTTTACTTGATATGTAGTAGGAAGCTCATCGGTCATATATTATTTTTTTGTTATTTCAATTCCTAATTCTTTTAGTTGCTGATTTGAAACTTTAGAAGGAGAATCCATCATTAAATCTTTTCCTTCACCAGATTTAGGAAATGCTATAACTTCCCGAATATTAGGTTCGTTTTCAAGAAGCATCATTAGACGATCAAAACCCCAAGCTATTCCACCATGAGGAGGAGTCCCTGACTTAAAAGCACTTAACATGTGTCCAAAATTATTATTTATATCTTCATCTTTATGACCTATAATATTAAGTACTTTTTGTAATGTTTCTGCTTCGTGAGCTCTTATACTTCCTCCTCCGATTTCATAACCATTTAAGGTTATGTCATATTGTGAAGTTAATATTTCTCCAAGATTTTTACCTTCAAGTAACCATTCTTTATGTTCTGAAATTGGTTCTGAAAATGGATTGTGTGTGAAAGTCCACTCGCCTTCTGTGTTTGGATTATCTGATTTATCTGTTCTTTCAAAAAATGGAAAATCTATAACCCAACAAAAAGCTAATAAATCTGAATCATTTTTATCGGAACGAATATCAGGTCTATCGTTGCCGTATTTTTCTATTGCATCTTTATAGGATATGCGAGGAAATGGTATTTCTTGTATTTTCTTTTCAGGATAATAATTTTTAACAATTTCTATTAATAATTTTTCATTTAAATCCATGACTTCTTCCTTTTCTACAAAAGACATCTCTATGTCTACTTGAGTAAATTCAGGTTGACGATCACCACGAGTATCTTCATCTCTCATGCACTTAGCTATTTGAAAATATTTTTCCATACCAGAAGCCATTAATAATTGTTTATATTGTTGTGGTGATTGTGGGAGTGCGTAAAAATTTCCTGGATATATTCTAGAAGGAACAATATAATCACGAGCACCTTCTGGTGTAGATTTTGTTAAAATAGGAGTTTCAATTTCTATAAAATTTTCTTTATCTAAGAAGTCACGAATAAATTTAGCTATATTGTGACGATTACGAATATTTTTTTGCATTCTAGGTCTTCTTAAATCAAGATACCTATATTTTAAACGACTTTCGTCCCCTATTTCTTTTCCATCTGATGTTACATCAAAATTAGGAGTTTCTGCTTTATTTAATACTTCTATTTCAGTGATTTCTAATTCTATGTCACCATTTAAAACTCCTTCTTTTATATTACGGTCTGGTCTCTTATTTACTATACCTTTTATTTTCAAAACCCATTCTGTTCTTACTTCTTTTATAGATTCTACTGCTTCTGTATGATTAGGTAATACTACACATTGAGTCTTACCTGTCATATCACGCATATCCATAAATACAAGTTTTCCTTGATCACGACGAACATCTACCCATCCAGCGATGATAATTTCTTGTCCTATAAATTTATTTAAATCTTTTATGTATGTTCTGTTTGTCATATGTGTATTTTATCTAATAATTAATGTACAAGTTGTGCTAATTTTTCACAGGGGTAACCGATAGCGAAAGTAAGAACAACTAAAATCCAATAAAACGGAGCGAATGCAAAATAAATAACTTTATCTTTTTTCCACATTGGTAAATACCATTTTTGGGTAATTATAAAAAGTTTATTTATTGGAATATTTATAATATTAAGAAGAACTAAAATAACGGAAAAAATATATTTCATAATTAAAAGTAGTTAATTTTCATTGCTTTTCTAACTTCGGCCATCGTTTCTTTTGCTATAATTCTTGCTTTCTTTGTGCCATCTTCTAATATTTTTATAATCTCTTCAGGATTTTTAGCTAATTCTTCTCTTTTTTTTCTGATTGGACCAATAATACTTTCCAATATAGTAATTAATCTTTTCTTTATAACAACATCTCCTAGTCCACCCTTTTTGTATTGCTCTTTTAGTTTTTCTAACTCCAATTTATCTGAATCAAATATATCTAAATAAGTAAATACAACATTTCCTTTCACACTACCTGGATCATTTACATGTATATGATTTGGGTCTGTGTACATACTCATTACTTTTTTAGAAATTTCTTCAAAACTATCAGAAAGATAAATTCCATTATTTAAAGATTTACTCATTTTAACATTACCACCAACCCCAACTAATCTCGGAGTATTTCCAACGAGAGATTTAATTCGTTTAAATGTTTCTCCATAAAAACGATTAAAACTATCCACAATTTCATTTGCTTGTTCTATAACTGGTAATTGATCTTCTCCAACAGGAATTAAATTTGAATGAGCAAATAAAATATCGGCAGCTTGAGATATTGGATAAGCCAAAAATCCAGCTGGAACATTTTCTCCATAACCTTTATCTTTCATTTCACTTTTAACAGTTGGATTTCTTCTAAGTCGAGCAAGAGTTACAAGATTCAAAAATAAAACAGTAAGTTCTGCAATTTCTGGAATCTCTGATTGAATAAACATAATTGTTTTTTTAGGATCAAGACCACAAGCTATATTGTCTATAGCAACTTCAATTACATTATCTCTTATTTTTTGTGGATTATCGGCATTATCAGTTAAACCTTGAACATCTGCAATCATATAAAAAGATTTATCAGCTTCATTTTGAAGTTTTATTCTATTTTGAATAGAACCAACAAAATGGCCCAAATGAAGTTTTCCTGTTGGGCGATCCCCAGTTAACACTGTTTTTGAATCTTTTAACATATCTCTAATAATACCAAAAAACCAATAGTTTTGCACATATTACACACATACTTATACAAAAACGGAAGTTCCTCTCTATTTTAATTATGCTACAATGTGACCTATGGCAGATAAAAAAACAAATCTTAGAATTCCACCTCAAAGTGTTGATTCAGAAAAAGCTGTGCTTGGTTCTATTATGCTTCGTCCTGGAGCAATACATGAAATTAATGACATCGTAAATGGTGACTCATTTTATGCTACAAAGCACGCTCAAATTTATAAAATAATGCTTGAACTTTCAAGTAAAGGTGAACCAATAGATATACTTACTGTTTCTCATAAACTTACAGAAA
>Ga0302271_10004541_pt1 | contig 11033 bp, 11 predicted proteins | sample III_Bog_N1_1_FD_198767 | JGI IMG/M metagenome (GOLD analysis project Ga0302271, IMG submission 198767) | Peat permafrost microbial communities from Stordalen Mire near Abisko, Sweden - III_Bog_N1_1 | ecosystem: Environmental > Terrestrial > Soil > Wetlands > Peat | place: Sweden: Abisko... | reverse complement strand
ACAAAACAAGGTAAAGCAGGTAAGATGTCAATTACTTATGACGGCTATTACGGTGTTCAGAACAAGAACATTTTTTATCTTATAAAGCGCTTAAATTCAGATTATTATTAAAGTGTTTTTATCAACTGTCCCGATAAATACCCTTTTATGAACGCGATAAATAGTCTGCAACAAAATTGTAAAACCCGTTATTTTAAGTCAAAGATAATGATATTTTGAATTCAAAAACAAACTGAATTAATCTTTGTATCGTCATTTTTTGACGAGCTTAGCTAAGAATTTTGCGAATCCGGAAATGTCCTGATCGACACTCGCCTGTTCCAATGCTGACAGATATTCGTTTCGCTGTCCGACCGGAATAATTGTCCATTTATAACCCCCTGAAGCCAGCATCGCATTCATCAAAAAACGGGAAATTCGTCCGTTTCCATCCATATAAGGGTGGATATATACAAAGATAAAATGCCCAAGCACGGCACGAACACTTGCTTCTGTTTCTTCTTTTAAAAGGTCGAATAAGACTGGCATTGCATCGCGAACCGATTCTTTATTTAGAGGGGTATGTTTCGAACCTTTGATGTAAACCTGATTGGTCCGATATCCTGCCAAATCAGAGGCTTTCAAAATACCGGCGACTACACTTGGCGTAAAAAGTTCACGATACCAGATACCATGACCTATATCTGCTACTTCTCCCGGATTCTTTCCATCCAATATGTCTTTGATACTTTCTTTTACCGCCTGAAATGCCTGCCAATATCCACGGGCAGCCATAGCGTCTTTTTGATTTTTATCATTTTCATCATCTTCTGGATTCCAAAGTCCGCTTCGAACCCGTTCAATAAGTTCTGTTGTTACCAGGTACCCTTCAATTGAAAGAGAATTATAGGCATCTGTCACGTATAAATCATCCACCTGTTTAAGAAAATTGCTTTTATCCACTGGTAATCCTGGAGCGGAGGGGAAATATTCAATAACAGTTGGTCGCATTTTGTGCCACATTAACCGAATTCTGGTAGCATATGGTGATATTTCACGTCCTCCAAATACAAAACTCAATTTTTCCTGAAACGGGTCATCTTCCCTGACATCATATCCTGCAGATTTCATAGTTTTGACTATATCATCAGCAAAACGGTCACTACCGATATTTCTGAAGGCACCTGCAATCCGCCCTGCTTTGACACTATGTCCACCATCTAGCAATAGAGACAAGATATCGGAAGGGTCTTTTATCATTGACAAACATGTACGGGCATCCGTTGGATTATTCGCAAAATAATCCGGTGCGCAGGCCAAAAGTCCGGCTGCAAGTGAATAAACCTGAATACCATCCTTTTCTGATCGTTCATTTTCTGAAGGCAACGCCAATTTTAAATCAAAAAATGAGGTGCCATGTAAAAGCGCAATCACATTATTCTGAGCTTTCGGTGACCGGATCAACAATTGGCTGGGGACAGTGGAGTTGCCGCTGTGAAGGGACAATGACTGTTCCGGCGATAGGCACCAATCCTTGCCAAAGCGAGTGATCAGGTACACAGATGCAAAATACCAGAATGACATATACCATGATGTGGTGTTTCCTTCCTGTTCATCTGGCCTGGTCGAAATATACCATCCTTTTATAACCTCTTGCAGAAAACCATTTGCGACAAGACGCTCCTTATGCGTTCTTGACAGATCGTTTGCCCGGATAACGGCTATTTCTTTTTCATTCTGTAGCTTTCTGAGTTGCTCCAGGGATTGTGCCAGTTTCTCAAATGGTGTTGTCATAATATTATGCTTTGTAATTACATTATCACTTGCTTAAATTGACGTGCCAAAATTAGTAAATAAAGCTGTATGTTTTTTAGTATGATCTGTAGTACTACTATTAGTACAATATGCTGTATAGTTAATCGTATTATTTGTCGTATTGCCATATTACATCAGAAACAGGATTAAAATTTCAATCTGCCAGCCGATGAAACTTCAAATTTGGTCTGCAAAACCAAATGAAATCCATCAAATTACTTCAACTAATATATCACTATAGGATATTGACTTTAGAAAGTTTCATTCGTCATTTTTCCAAGGAACAATTTCGGAATTTCTTTTATTTAACTCAATGATCTTAGCAAAATAATTTAATATAATATCTGAATTAAATACCTTAACTTCTTTAAAATAATTAACTACCTGAAGCAAATTATCTTCTAATGGAAGTCTCATGTCAATTATCGTATATGATTGTTTGTTTTTTAGTAACATATGAAAAAATGAATGGGATGATATCGTGCCAAATTTAAAAATGCCATATTGGTTATTCTCATATTTTTCAAATGATACAATGTCATTAACAATCAGTATGTTTTTATTAAAAGAATTAATGTCGCCTACCAAATCTTTTTTATTAATAAGAAATTTGATTAAGATCACTTTCACACTATCTGTTTGTGCGAATAATCCGTTCATATATAAAATGATCGAAATAAAGAACAATATTAGTTTTTTCATATTTTTTTATTTATGGAGTAACTTTGTCAATTTTAATTGGTTCTAGGGGTTTCACATTATTCAGCCCTGTTTGGTTCAGTATTTGCATTTCGACTGCTTTGGGTTTAGCTTCAATGTCATTGCGCTCACCTTTAGTTTCATTATCAGCACTTTGTTGAACATTTTCAGGCGTTAGATGCTCTATTTCATGACCAGCGATAGCACCAATTCTTTGGTCGTTATTTTCCGTATTCTTATGATATGCTCTTACAATTGGATTTGTTGAATTTTCAGATGTCTCTTTCATCAATGAATTTATTGTCCCTTCAAATACTGTCAATTTTGCATCTGTTAAAGTAGCTTTACCGTTTTTATCAATAGTTGCATTTAATGGTTCCATTTGGCCTAACCTGAATGCTCCGTTTGATTCTTTTACACTTTCTTGGCTAATATCAAGTTGAGTTCTTACAGGCGAACGCACTAGTGTGTTCCATTGCTTTCTACCTTCACGTGTTTGCATCAAATCTGTACCTATCCTTTTTGCTTCAACAGTGGCATATTGTGTCCAACCACCATTCTGTGTGTACATAATATGATGATTGGCATCAACAACGACTCTACCATCAGGGTCAATAAATCTTAAAGGATTATTAGCAACATAAACATATGGTGATATTTGAGGATATTTTCTAGCTAAAGGGTCTATTGAAAGCCACCGGCTTGAAAACTCTGCCAAATATGAAATTTTCATAGTATCTTCTTCAACAAAAGCAACGACTTTATTTGTTTTGGTATTCAATAGAACTGTGCCGATCTGAACAACTTCGTCATTATCAAAAAACTCTTTATAACGGCCATCGCTAAGGGTTAAGGGTTCTTTCGTGAATCCGTGGTGCTTGAAAATATCCTGTGCATTGATTAGCTGAGAATACAGCATAAATGCAATACCAATGAATAAACTTAGTTTTTTCATAAAGCTAGAGATTATTGGTTAACGAATTTATGAATTATTTTCTTATCTAAATATTTTTCCGGTTCATTTTTCAACAAGCCCATCCATCGTAAATACATTTCTTCGGGCATCCGACGATATCCCAATTGGTGTAAACGAACATAGGTTTGTTCCATATCGGCATACATCACTTTTATTGAATGATCAGCAAAAAGCGCTTTGGGGTCTTTTACACCATTGGGTTTCATTTTTGCTTCAATAAAACGTTTTTGTGTTTCGGCTTTTGTAAGCATCGCATTTACATTAAACGGATGGTATTTTAATACCGTTTCGCAACAACTAAATACAAATTCCGGATTGTTTTCACCAAATTTGCGTTGATAACCTTGCGCTAAATCGAGCAGACAATAAGCAATAGATTGCTTCAAACTTAATGTGTCCATATACAGGCCATTGCGAATCGCATCCAAATTGACATAACCCGAAGCCATTATCCATGCATCGACCGGAAATGTAGCGCTTGTCAGCTCTGTATTGTACCATCCTGTTTTCGTGCAATGTAATTTGATATAAATATGATTTGGGGCAAATGCAAGATAAGCTGGAACATGAAGTTCTTCAGCAATCATTTTATAGAGGTAAGGCATTGAATGGCAGTTACCATTGCCTGTCTTTAATAGTTTAGAAACAAACATTTTAGTCCAGTCTTTTTGCGCCCACATGTCGTCAAAATCGTAGGTGTATGGTGTATGAAAAAAAACATTTGTTGAATCAAGAATAATCGGAATCGTATCCGTAAGCACTTTAAAAATGGCGGCCTGTTTCACAACTGTGTCTTTATCCGACTCATTATAAACTAACGGATTAGTATCTGATACTGCATTTATTAGTTTTACAAGAGTTTCAATTTCATCATTGATTTTATCATCATCTAATAGTCCATCGAAATAAGCATTTTCGGTTGCAAAAACAGCCTTTTTAAAATTCAAGGGAGTTTTACTTGTTAACATGCTATCAATAACAGCATAGGCATCATTGTAAAAACGAATTGAATCCTGTGCTTTTGATTGTGTACCGGTGCAGATAAAAACAATTGCTATGATATAGAATTTACCTCTCATTACTTTAGTGTTCGTGTTAATGTAAGCATCTACCTGTGAATAAACTTAGTTTTTTCATAATTTATAGATTAGTGGTGCTATCAGAATAGTTTATTTCAAGTTTTTATTCCCTAAAAAGTATTCTTTTAAGACTTCATCAATATTAGCCTTCAATTCATATTTATATCCGCCAAATACTTTACCGTCTTTGAGTGAATTTGTCATTATGATCGCGCAAATACACTAGGTTCGCAAAGAAAAAAACTACGACATTATATCTTGACAGTTACTTATTACTTGGCTTGGCTTGACTTGACTGTCTTTTGTAAATCATGGAATTAATTAAATTCTGAAATTCAAAATTATAAGCAATCGGTTTATTTCCAATTAGCATTTTTGACTCTCCGTCAGAAAAAAGCTCAATAATTTTGTTTTTTGTATTTAATTGGAGTTTTTGCCTAACATCAATAGTCGTTGATGTGTCAATATATTTAGCATTTTCAATAAACTTCACGATTTTCTCTTCTATATCTTTATTAATAATGATTATAGAATCTAGCTCCTCCTTAAAAGCGGTCTCGAAATAATCAGGAGTAATAGCAAATGGTGTCTCAATAGTATAATCTACATATTTTATTATGACCTTATTTTTTTTTATTCCTTGACTATTACAGGATAAAAAAGAAAATATGAAAACGCAAATTAGAATTACATTTTTATGAATCATTTTTTTTCATTTTCAGGTTTTACAATAATTTCATATTTTCCTTCAGTTGATGTTGGTCCCTTTGTTGGGAACGCAGTACCGCCATGATCTTTTCTTGTTACTTCACCTTCTTTTATTTCTCCTAATTTTTTTGCAGTTTCTTGCTCGGAACCAGTAATAACCCTCCTCTCTTCTTTTGAATCATATTGCGCATCAGTACCACGTACTCGGTCTTTCTTGTATTCATCAGGTTTTTTATCAAATTGATCTGCGTGATCAATCTCATGATTTAAAACGGCTGTTGGCGACATTGTTTGACCTTCGTTTGTTGTTACACCAAGATTGGGATCCCACTTTATTTCTTTTGATTGAAATTTAAATGAGGACATACCCTCAGAAGAAGTTAAAATGTAAACTACATCAGATTTCTCCAGAGATTGCAACATACCTCCTGCCCCTTTTTCATTTAAATGCTGAACAGCTTGACCAAAAGCTTTTTTAAATTCAGCTGAGACTCCCTCAGCGTAAACAACCTTTTGTCCATCAGGATCAATGAAAATAATTGGATTATTCAAGCAATAAACATATGGGGAAACCTGTGGATATTTTCTTGCAAGCGGATCAATCGAAAGCCACCTGCTTGAAAGCTCTGCCAAATAAGAAGTTTTCACAGTATCTTCCTCAACAAAAGCAACGACCTTATTTGTTTTGGTGTTCAATAAAATTGTGCCGATCTGAACAACTTCGTCGTTATTGAAAAACTCTTTATAACGACCATCGCTGAGGGTTAAAGGCTTTTTATTAAATCCATGCTGAACGAAAATATCTTGAGCGTGGGTAAACTGAAAGCTCGCAATAAGCATAAGACTAGTTAATAAGCTTTGTCTTCTCATTATATAAAGATTAATGGTTGTTAATTTGGTAAATTAGTTTTCTATTTTAAACTTTATTTGCACGTACATTAATACATCTACATTTTGGAAATTAACCTTTCCTGGAATCCATTTATGTAAAAGTTTTATAAGTCTAATTGCCTCAGCATCACATTTTATACAAAGCCCTTTTTCTATTTTAACATTAGAGATATTGCCCTTCTTCGTAACAACAAATGATGTTAATACAGTTCCTTGTCCGTCAAATTCACCAGGCCATTGAATATTGTGATCAATGAATTCTTTTAGCTTTTTATGACCACCTTCGTATTTAGGCATTTCATCAACATACAGATACAAAACTGGTTTAACAATAGTATCTGTTTTTTGAGAAAAACAAGATACATTTAAACCTATTAATATTAGCAATAGTGCAGTTTTCATTTTTTTTCGTCTTTGAAATTTTTTTCGGTTTCATTTACTCTTTCAATTATTTGCTTAGCTAATTTTTTATTGGTTTCCGTTAATTTACCATCAATATTTTTAACTTGATGTTTGTGTTCCTGTCCTTTTGAATATAAATAACCATGTCCATAACCTTCATGAGCAAAAACTCCAGCTTTTCCTTTTTCACTTAACCCACTATTTACTGTGATTTTTACATTACTATCGGTAGAGTTATATTTATTAGGAGCATCGCCCGGAGTTTGCGTAACACCTTGCCAGCCTTCTTCTCCTGTTTTAGGACTAAAAGGACTCGCATCATTTGGGTCTCCTTGCTGAATTAGCCCCATATCTTGACTGATAACATCACCCTTTTCGTTCTTGTAATCTATTTTATTATCAACGTTTACTTCAAAAACAGTTTTATCATTTGCCAATTTTAACAATGCTTGAAAATTTCCACTTGAGCTATTTGCAGAGTTTAGTACATTTCTATTTATATGACCGTTGTCATTAAATTGCACATAAGATCTATCTTCGTTTGAGAGTGTATTTAAAATCATTTGCATTGCAGCCGGACTAGTTGCAACTACTTCCTTCCCATCAGGGTCAACAAATAGTATAGGGTTATTCATACAAAACACATAGGGTGAAAACTGAGGATATTTAGCTGCTAATGGGTCTATTGAAAGCCACCGGCTTGAAAACTCTGCCAAATAAGAAGTTTTCACAGTATTTTCTTCAACAAAAGCAACGACCTTATTTGTTTTAGTATTCAATAGAACTGTGCCGATCTGAACCACTTCGTCGTTATTGAAAAACTCTTTGTACATTCCTTCGCTTAATGTAAGGGGAGCTTTGTTGAAGCCATACTTCTTAAAAATACTTTGTGCGTGTGTGAATCCTAAACTTGCAACTAAAATAAAACTGATGGCTAAAATTGTTTTTCTCATATTCGTTTGATTTTAAGGTTATTTCACTATTTGAATAATGCGATTTAGTTTTTTCTCTTCTCGTTTTTCATTCTCCTCTTCCTTGTCTACAGATTTTAGCCATTCCCGGTACGCTTGTTCAGGCATCTCCTGATAACCGCTTGCATCAATTATTTGGTAAGTTTGATTACGTTCTTTCAACAATTGGTAAACTTTTGGGTAATGTATCTTCAATGTATCGGGGTGTAGTCGACCAACCTGGTTTACTACATAATTAAACCGCAAGGTTTGATAATCTGATTTGACTTGTCGTGCAAAAATATTGGTTGGGTTATATTTTAATGTGCTGTCAATACATTGAGAAACAAAACTATCGTACCCGTATTTCTGTGCATATTCTTTCCCTAAATCTGCAAGACATTGGCCGATGGTTTGTTTATTAGATAATGGTTCCATGTAAATACGGTTTTTCAATGCCTCGGCGGTAATATAGCCGGAACCTATAATAAAGGCATCTGAAACAATGTGCCCGTTTGTTAGTTCAAGGTTATGCCAATTGCCCGATTGGTCTTTAAATTTTGCATAAGAATGCGAAGGAGAAAATGCAAGGTTGGCTTTTGTGCCTGTTTCTTCGCAAAGTATCAGGTAAAGCAAAGGCAAAGAATGGCATTGACCCGATTTTGAAGCGAGTAGCTTCGTTACAAACATATTCGACCAATCTTGTTTGCCCATGTAATCGTCAAAATCATATCGCATTGGATATGAGGTAACATAGCTCTCTCGTGAAGGTAATTTCACTTTTAGTGTATCTGCCATGACACGAAACAGCATTATATTCCTTGTCTGCGGATTCTTCCAGTTGTAACCATCCTGTACAGCTTTAAGCCTGGCAATTTCTATAAGGTTTTGTATTCCCTTATCAAACTTTTGGTAATTAAGTTTGCCTTCAAGGTATGCATTTTCAGTCTCAAATATTGCTTGTTTAAGGTTCATTTGTATTTCTCCACTCAACATTTGATTGAGTTTTTCCGATGCCTTTCTGAAATATACAGCACCTGGAATATTTGCTTGTGAAGGTAAATTATATTGAATCAAATCTTTGTATTCAGATTCTCCATATAAGGTCTTAGATAGTTCGGCGTTTTGCTTTTGTAATTCTCTCTTGTCTTGCTCGTAAACATTAAGTTGTCTATTGGGATTACTTGCCGGACTGTTTGCATTATTTATCGGGCTTTGGTTAATCTGAACAGGTTGAAATGTAGAAGACTGCGGTACATTAATTACGGTGTTTTGTCCATAAGTTGGCTTACAGATAAACCATGACAAAAGCAGACTGATAACAAGAAAAGCCAACGTAAAGCGAAATGATGAACCATTCCTCTCTTGCTTCTGCTTGTTGGATTCTGTCATTCTCTTCTCTTCTATTTTTCTGTCCGCGATCAATGTATTACCGTTTTTCAAAGGCATAGCACTAATTCCGAAATGAATATCGGTAAATGAGAATATGATTGCTTGTTATCCTTTGTCATAAGATTGTTTTTTGGTTATTGTAATTCGACCGACCTAAGTTAATTCATTTCAGGATAAAAGATTTCGAAAGTCAAAAGTTGGGTGAACGGTAGTGTTTTCTGGGTGAATGGTATGAAAAACGTGATGAACGGTATATTTTCAAATTCTTTTTCCTATGTTTTAGTCTGGAATTTGTCACTTAAAACGCGTAAAAACGAGCAAAAAAGGTATCTTTTAAAATGCTGCCGTAACTTTTATTGCATCTAAGATTTAGTTTACAAAAGACAAATCGAACCAAAACTATTTGAATAGTCTTTCTGCTCATATGTCAATTTTTCGACCCTGATTCTTTCAATCTGTCGCGTTCTATCTTTTCAGCCGTTTCTCTTATTTTTCTTTCATAGTCTTCCACCTCTTTGCGTATTTCTTTGATCTTCTCCTTATCCAGGTTGTAATTAAAGATATTTTCAAGTTTGTAGAGATCTCCCGCGGTTATTCCATTTGTTGTTTTGATATATCGATACTTGATATCATTGTCATTCATCCGGTTAATCTCCCGTATTTGATAAACGTTCCCGATGAAAGAAACGGAAAACATGAGCGAAAGAACAATAAGTGAAACTACCACTTTTGATGACTTTATATCTAAAACATGGTAATGATGTATTGAGGTGTCTTTTGAGGAATTGTCGATTTTTCGTTTAAGATCTTCTATATGAGAAAGAACATGTTTTTCGGATTCACTGTCTGTTTCAGACATCTGATTTAATCTCTTTTGTATCCCTGATAATTGAAGGGGTATTTGCAGGATGGATTTCTCCAACGGTGAGGGCTGCCGTTCTTCAACTGTATTTTGGAGTGGCGTATTAAATACACAGTTTCCCTGGTTACCAATTTTATCATCAATTTTTTTGTCTACAGATGTAATCAGGCTTTTTATCTCCTCGAACATCACACTGATCATCGAATTATTATTCATGATTATTTTGTTTTAAATTTTTACATCCTTAATCCGTTTCTCCTTTTTATTCGTGGGGCGTTGGTCATTTCCTCCTTCTTTTTATTATAGTCATCGTATTTTTCCATCTTGTACAAAAAGTCACCAAGCACATTCACTGTAGTGGGGTGTTCATTTTGTTTATGCTTGAATCGTTGCCCTTCTCTTGGAAGCTGAGCGTTATTGATATTAAGTTGATAGTTGATTTTTGAAAAACTAAATTGCCGGTCCACTTTTGAACCATTGAAGGCGTAGCCATTCTTGTTAAAAATGACACCCTGTATCTCATTTGTTTTTCCCTTGAGTTTGAAAGTCACATTAATATCCTGGTCTTTCAGTCTTTCTATGATTTGGTCCCAGCTATGGCACAAAGGGATGACCTTTTTAAGCGAATGGTAAATCTCGTATTTTGTTTTATCCGGTTCCCGCAGCCGGTGTTCCTTCACATTCTCTTTCCCTAAAGCATAGTATAGTATGTGTATCCGCGTCAGTTCCTTACAAATCTTTTCACTTCGGAAACGATCATTTCTGTCAGATATGGTATGCCCGTTATTGTCCACCCGGTTGAAGACAATGTGAAGATGCGGATGTTCCTTGTCGTAGTGACGGCCAATAATATACTGGGTATCGGAAATTCCCATTTGTTTCATGTATTCCCTGGATATCTGCACCATCAGTTCACTATTGAGTTTGTCACGGTCCTGGGCCGAAAAATCAAGTGATATATGGCCTACCGGGTTCTTTAACCCGGGATTCATCTCAGACTGGGAAACAAAGCTTTGAATAATAGTATCAAGACTTTTAAGTCTCACTCCATCGCTATCGAGTAACTCCGTTCCTTTGGATTTATCCAGGATATAATTTACCACCCCTTTGAAACCCTGCCCTTTTACTATTTTAGCCATCATTTCGGAGTTCGTCTAAAAGTTTATCAATTCTGCCGGCAAGATGAAGGTATTCAATCCGGGCATTCACATAACCCTGGGCATTGGCTTTATGTGCAATTTGATTCAGGTTGTTTGCCATGCCACACAGTTTACGGATAT
>Ga0302271_10004537_pt1 | contig 11042 bp, 10 predicted proteins | sample III_Bog_N1_1_FD_198767 | JGI IMG/M metagenome (GOLD analysis project Ga0302271, IMG submission 198767) | Peat permafrost microbial communities from Stordalen Mire near Abisko, Sweden - III_Bog_N1_1 | ecosystem: Environmental > Terrestrial > Soil > Wetlands > Peat | place: Sweden: Abisko... | reverse complement strand
TGTTTGTGGTTGTTTAAGAAATTAAAATAAAAAATGGTTTTCTTGATGATTTTGTGCTATTATTTCAAGTTTTAAAATTTTGATGCAATATTCCCCTCAATGTTAGAACTCTCTAAGAGAAGTATGAGAAGCACTTAACATGCCTTGAAAAATCAATTTCTCTCAAGAATTTGAAATTTCTACATTGGGATAATTTCAGGAATTCCTTCGGTTTAGAAGTACATTTGCTTTTCTAACTTTCATTCAAATAATAACTATTCAGAGGATAAATAATTAAATCACCTTTCTCAATAATTTCAAAAGTATTTGTTTCTCCCTGTTAAAGAAATTAAAGAAGATAGATACCTTACAATCGAAAACTAAATAAGCTTGAATCAAAGCATATCTTTTCATAAACTAAAGAGCAATACATATGCAAAATCTATGAATTTATTCTCATTTCTTAAAACAAGCAACAGAATGTTTTAGCAGCATTTTTAATATATTTTTTTATTTTGGAAATTACCAACAACAATAAATTTTTCTCTCTTCATCGCCTTGCTGTTTTTTTTCTCTCCTCTTGTAGTCCTATTTCCATAGTATTCTCTTTCACTCTTCGATCTACACATAACCATCGTCTTCTAATTACATTTCACTATCATTTGTCTTTTTTGTTGAGAACTAGCATGCGTTTTCAAGATTCTTATGGATAAACTTTTGCTCTAGCTTCTTGAGAGAGCAAAATCCTTTCCCATTTGTAGTGCTGTCTAAGAAATCCTCAAAGATTTCGAACTCCTTGAATCTTAAGCTTTCGATAATTTTCCCTTTTTTCAAGTACATGTCATCTTCAAAAATTACTTTATCAGAGTTATCAAATCCTACAGATAGCACAATAAGAATAAAATGTCAAAAATGAGTCGAAGAATATTATCATTTTTTGTATTTTTTGTTTTGTGTCCTACCGAATAGCTATTTGATATCTTGTGTGGAGTCTGTGAGACAATTGATGAACCTTTGATATTAGCTGAGAAGCGAATCTGCTTTTATTTCGGTTTGCGTGCAGAAATTTAACTCGAAGAAAATATTATTAATAACTATTCAAAAGTTGCACATCAACAAAAAAAAAGGAAAAGTCAATTAATCTTTCAAGTTATGGCTATTGGTTGTTTGTGTTGTTACAGTCAAAGACTCCTATGTCCCAGAATAAAGGAGTACTTTCATTCATTATTTAAGCTCGATCAAGATAAGGAATCTACAGGAAACGTGTCATATCGTTTGTAGAAAAATAAATTTTCAGTTTTGAAGAGTTAAAGAGTTTTTTATCTAGAATTTAAGCACAGATTCGATAGACGCCAGAGGAGAATTCTGCATTAAAAACATCAAAAAGAATCAATAAAATAATTAAATAAAACTAGATTCTTGTTGATCTTTTAATTAATTACATCCAGCTGACTTGATCCAGAGTCCAATTTTCTTTTTTTGAACTTCATTCTGCAGGATTATGTTTTCCTATGAGGAACCGATAACTTTTTAATCTGGCGTTATCACAAAAAAAGAAATCGCAGATGTTGGACTCTCACATAGCCCTGTCAATTTTATTTCTTTTGCATCTTTGGGAGGTCGAAGGTCAGCCTTGTCTTTGCTGGTTTGTTCTTAAATCTTCTTGAACGACAAATCATCTCCTGTGAATTAGTTGTTTTGCTTCTCAGAAGAGTCCGCCTACTCATATGAAAAAAGAATCAGAAATTTAAAGTTCAAACTAAATCATGCTTTACTTAGTGGTTTCCATAACTCTGCTGCTGTACATGATTTGGATTCTCAGCTTGATTGTTTTGAAAATTACCTGGAGATGCAGTAATTTAATTTTTTTATGCTGAAATTGGTCGTTGCATTCCTGATTAAGGACGTTGTTTTTATGGAGGCGCTTATTGTGACTAAGGCTGGTGCTATTATGGTGATAATTAATATGGTTATTATTACACTTACTATTGCTACTATGAAGGTGGAATCTACGGTTAATTTGAATTCTACTCTTGTTGATTCTTAAGTATCCCCTTTTTCCCTGAGCTGATAGGTCTGCTAATGAAACTAACCTTTGTATCCTGTGAACTCTTCTGATCACTTATGAACTTTGTCATTGTTGGCAATGTAAGAATCTACTATCCAGGGAGTGATGTGTATTGCAACTCGATAGTCTTGCATCCATCTTTTTCTAATTGAATTATATATTCATGTGGAATCAATGTGATACTCAATTTGCTATTGAATGACTCTGCTATCGCTAAAAAAACAAAACAACCAAAACAACATCACAAACACAGACAACTTGCCTTATGTGTTAAAAATAAAGTAAAAACTAAATGAAATAAATATTCTACGATCTTCGTCTTCCTCTGGATGACGCTCCTAGGGATTATTCACGGCAGTAATTTTGATGAGAGCATTCGTAAGTGGCTAGGATGCTTAGTCGTTATGTGTGTTCATCGATCCAATTATTGTCAAGAAAGTTAGATTGCTGCAAGCTAAGGTAAATTAGAGATCAAACCAGTTGTTCTAACCTTACAGCGCAAACATGTTCACTTTCTAGATTTCAAAAATATCAAAAAACAAGATTAAAACACAAGTAAACGATAACTTTGCCCTGAAGAGAAATGATTTAAAGCAGCTTGAATTCCCCAAAATTACCTCAATTAAACCCATATAATCGTTTGTCTCCTGGATCCTTAAGTTGTAGTGGTCTAATGGAACACCCTCAAAAATGGCTCTTCCATGTATGTCTGTCTTCGCTGTGAGAATTGACGGCTTCTGTGGCTGTTATTCCTTTGAGTTTTCAACAACCAAAAACGAAAAATAATCTCAAAAATTTAACTTCAGATAAAAGCAAATAAAACGCTGAGAAAAAGATGCTTATTACTTCCTCCTATCCTTATCTTATTTTCTACTGCGATGATGACTTTGACAATGCTTTCCTAGAGATACCCGAAGCTGGTCTGTCATTCACCGATGTATTTAGACGTTTATTATTATCAGAAGGCTAACTATTTTATCCAGTCCTTTGCGTATCAGGAACTAACTGAATTGGTATGTCATAGAGTTTATTCATGATTTTATCATTAAGATCACTTTCTAACACGTTTTACTGATCAAACCCATTTAAAGTCAGAGTCACTACCAACCTAAACGTGTCCATGTAGTCTCTGAGTTATGTCAGGATAGCTTACTCCTCAGGCCATCTACCTAATTTCATCTTCGAAAAGAGACATTAAACAACTTGTTTATCTGAATCTTTCTCTCCTTTCTTCACGAAAACTTCAAAAGCTCCGATCTTCTAGCGATTCGCTAATTTACCAAGGGAACTACCAAAAGGATCGATTCTCACAGGTTTTAGAGTTATTTTCGCGATAGGAAATTATCTGAGAATAGCTGATTTAAGAGAGTTTGCCATGTTGACATACTTTTTTTCGTCGTGTTTAGTGGTGCTCTCATGGGATTGACAGTCGCTACTAAAAGAAAAATTACCCAAACAAACAAAGAAAAGATATTTAGATAATTCTTATTTATGCAATAAAATAATAGATAAACGCTCTTCTTCTTATTCCAAACAACTATTATCTCTTTCTTATCTTTAAATTAATCTTTCAAGTCTACCAGAATTCGATGAGCACGCATAGATTTGAAGGTTTGGATTATGTGAACTCTTAGAACGTACGTTAATCTTATTTTCCTCTTAGATGCCGTATTTTATCTTGAGTCTCATTTAACTTCACTTGGTACTTGTCGTTAAGCTAGAATCCAAGTCCAGAATCATTGTACGTGTACTTGCTGTTAAAATATCATCATTTCACAGTATTTCATACAACAAAACCATCCCTTAATACCAAAAAGCAAAAATATTAATTGTACTAATGAGGAGTGATCCCGTTGGCTAACCAGGGATTAGGCTACAGATCGGAGACATAATTGTCTATGAACCTAGATAACTACCTATTTTATTCAAAGATTCTCTCATTACTAACGATCCAAACGATAAATTCATCTTACTTTCGTTGGCTTTGATGATATTTGATTTTCGGATTTATAACTTGATAGAGGGCTTCTAAACGAGCAGATGGTTTCTACTATTCATGAGAGACTCCTGCAGATTGCGATGAAGGTTAGTTATTAAAAGCGCTAGGGGAGATCATGACACTTTTGGAGCCATTACTACTCTATTGATTGTTATTATTATTCTAAGTCTGTTTCATTTGTTCTTATTGCTTTTTTTTTTAGTGAATAATAAAGATTAATTTGTGGGGGAAAGGAGGGATTAACAAAATAATCTCAAAGCAAGTTATCTATTCAAGTAAAAGAAAAGAATTAAGTGCGATTTAGTGATAGAATAAAGTCTTCAGCTTATGATTGTGTGAGGTTTTAGTTGAGTGAGTGAGAGAGAGAGAGATATTTTGAAATCAATATGGAAAAACACAAACAGATTTTAGAAATAATTATCATGATTATCATCCAAAGCTTTGCTCAAAGAAATTAATATTTGACTGCTTTTGAAGATCATCTTCTCCTAATGCTTGCTGTTCAACTTAGCTGTCTATTTCTTCCTAAAGTTCTTCTTATTTCTCTTGCTACTTGCTGTCTTAGCAAAGTTACATATTGTTGATTTTGTTTTCCCCTTCTGCTTCTTGTGTGAAACTTTCCGAACAAAAAGAAGAATTACAAAATCCAAGATTCTTATTCTTATTTGTATCTGTTTCTTCTATCTTTGGATTATCTTAATCTTCTCGATCTTATCCAAGCCAACCCCAGTGTAACTGTGACTACAGCTACTGCTATTCTTGCTAATTCTGCTATTCAAAATCACATTTCTTTTCGGAATCTAGATTTTGATTATCGTCACTCTCATTATTACTTCCACAAAAACTGCCGTGATGTTATTCATCTACTTTTATTTTATTACTCTCCTTGTCTTACTAGCATAGCTCTTGCAAATTATTACTACAATTCGAGAAGCTATCATTACAGAGCTAATTATTTGCATTGCAATTATAATTCGTATCAGAGAAACTCTCAAATTTGTTCAACTTGTCCTTATCTTCCTCTTCCTTGTTGTTGTTATTGCTTTCAAGATTCGAAAAGCTTCCATTAAAATCATTGATTTTCTTCTCTTAATTTGAGAAATTGCCATTTTGATTTGCATCCTCCTCATTATCTTCTTCTTTTCTCCCACCTAACAATGAATTTTCATTTCGTCTACAACCTGACTACTCTCCACTAACCCCATCGTTTCCATTTCCAAAGCTTTCATTCACATTGAAATTAACCATATTATCTGTTTTCCCTCGTATCTGCTGCTCATTTCCACCTACCTTGTCTTGGCTACTACTCTCACATATTTCCCTATTGATTCCACCTGCACCTGCATTGAAACTATCTTCACATAATCCAAAATGTCCTCCATCAAATTACTCATTTTCTTCATCTTTAAATTCCAAATCTCTGAATGAACCTTGCTTGTTACCAAAGAAACCACATCCATTACTTAATTCTTCTTCATTAGCATCATTACCATTTTCTTATTCTTTTGCTTAGAAATAAGGCTAACCATCATCATCTTCTTCATGATTGTGATTCAGATCTGAGAAGGAATTTACTGAAAAGAATCCTTATTCGCAGACTTATTACTCTTATTTTATCTATGATTTTGATTTTTGTTATGCCTCCGAAGTGTTCTGCAGTGATTACAACTTCTTCGATTACGATATTTACTTCAGCATTTAGAAACTATCATTGAGCGGTTGTTCTTCATATGGAATATCCTTATTATTCTCACACTCATTCATGTTGTTATCGTCGTAGTTCTAAAATGAAAACTTCTAATTATTCTCACTGTGTAAAATATTCTTGTTGTTGTTGCTCGGTTTCCCACTGCTCGTTGAAGATCCTGGCGTGAAAGTGCATTTCGTTTTATGATTTGGAATCTGATACTTCTTCTTCAAGACTTCTAAAGAACAATCAGTGTGCTTGTTATCATTTGAAGCATCCGTAGATGCTCTACCTAACATTTCCTTCGAGAACGTTGGTAGTGAATATCTTCCATTTCCATCAAGAACTTTGCTGAAATTCTTGGAAGCACTGCATCCCCAGCCACCACCTTTAGCTTTCTTGCCAACTTTAGGTGACAATATCACAGGGTTTGGTTGTCTTGTGATTCTAGGTGATTATTGCTGTTACTCCAAGCGAGTAATTCGTGATTTGTACATTTCAATTTCCTTCTGAGATATTTGATGTTATTTCTCACATCTGCTCGCTTTCTCTTCAGCAATCGCTGCTTCGTTAATTTAAGCAGATAAATTCTACTTTAGATCATCTATTTCTTTATTTTTATCTGCTATTTCCTAATAGCAATCCAATAATTTCTTCTTTTAATCGCTAATAACATCATTCTACAATCGTACTTTCTATTCATATTTATCTAACATCTAACTAACTGCCGTCTTCAATAACCTCAACTCCTCTTGATATTCAGAAAAACATTCCCTAACTGGAATGCCTAATTGTGTAAATTATTACACTGGATGATTCAATAACGAAGAATCTAAAGAATACACAACTGTACCACCTTCAGCAGATAAATCAGATTCTCGCCCTTAGATCACACCTACATCCTATTTACAAAGACTACCTCTTCCACTTGTCTTCACTGAGATTGTCTATTTGATTACCCCAGATGTATCACAATATCCATTAAAAAGTAGATCCTAACAATACCCATATGATTGTCGAGAATAGCATTCACTACTTGGAAGTTTCGAAAAAGAACCTTCCTTATGGTTTTATCCTTGTAAACCATCACAAGATAAGAATTTATCTTCGAATTGCTAATCTAGCACATCATCACGGTGACTGATAATAGCTACTTTTCGCTTCTTGCTATCAGTCGAGATTGATCTATTACGGAAGCTGTTTATAGAATGATCTTCTTCTATGCAATTCTCTTTCGTTTTCTTGATTCTTTACTCTCCTTCATTGAAGCATTTCACCTCTTAATCTTGCGATCCCACAGTTATCTTGTTGATAATCTCATGTCCTAATGAATGATCTCTATTCGCAGATTTCAAGTTAGAAGTCGTTGTTTTCTTATCACTCTCCCTCACAAACAATTAGCTAAAGAGTGTTTAGAAATATTTCGTTTTTTCGCTAGGACAATTTGATGATGAAATCGAAGAATGATCGAGTGCTACGTGTTCCTGCGATTTCTACGGTAATTCCCTTGTTACGTTGCTGTTATTATTCGTTTTAATTTGTTAATAGTGGGATATCTTTGAATGATTGGGACTGATTCTTCTCGAAATGGAATTAGAATTGACTGTATTCTTCAGTAGCAGGCTGCTCTCGGAGATATTAAGGTTATTCAGATTATTCTTCGGACTTGATAGATTCAGTGGATTATGATTATTATTCTTGGTATTCGTCGTTTTCCCTTTGGCTATCTTCCCGCCGATTTAGTAGCTGTAGAAATTATGCGATCCTAAATAACCGCCCTACGTTTTATCATCTGTTTGATGTGCAATCTCCTCGTTGTTGTCGCTTTTGCGGATCTCCTTGAAATCGCCAAAGTAGCATTCGGATTTTCTGCAAATCTACAGAGAATTTCTCTTTTCATGCGAATTGAGAGTTTAGTTTTCAACTTACAATTCTTATGGGTTATTATTATCTTCACTTTGCTAGAGTGATACCTTAAGATGATCTAAGACTTTATCCTCTTAGTTATTTTAAACAACAGCCTCAGGTTGTCTTTGAATGTATTTAGATATGATTTGATTGTTTTCACTGCTACTGCTGGGAATGTTCTAAACTACCAAGGATTTTTAAATACTCGAAGTACCTGAATTATCTTAGTTATTTTTCACCTTTTGTTGCTATCCTTAAGCTGATGATTGACTACTTACACCCACTGATTCATTCATGCAACCTTAAATCTACCCACTACAAACGGAGCTATTACTAGAATGTGGTGTTGATTTGTCTGTCTTCCTTTGCTTGCTGCTCGTCTCTCCTTTCTTCTTTTTCATGCTCAATCTCTCTTCTTTTTTGGCCACAAAAAGCATAAAACAATTAGATTATTTATTAATTCATTATTCTCATTTTTTCCTCTCCGATATGTTTCTTACTTTCTTTCATGAAATATGTCTATTATTGCCGATTCTTTTAGTAGGATAATTAGCTGTCTGCACCATTAATATATCCATTCCTCTATTGCGTATCACTATATGGTTGAGAAGGCAATTTAGTAGAAACATTTTCAGCATTGCCTTTCTTTTTCGCTCCAGAACTCGCACTGAATGCATTATTACTGTTTTACCCAACTATTTGTGCTTTCTAAATTGTCTCTACTGGAAGCATTTCTAATGAATTTATGCTCATTTTGAAATTATCTGAGAGGCTGTTTCGGGAAATGCAACTTCTAGTGTTAATCCCCAAGGAGGTATCTCTGTTTTCGGAGTCTCTGCTGGAGGTGTATTCGGTGTGCATTCTGAGGGCTGTAGTTGAATTACAAGAACCTTGTAGTGGTTAATATTGATTGTGATCTCCTAGGGAATTCAAGTTTTATTGGATTCGCTGGGATATTGCACTCAAAGCTGCAGATTTACTCAATTGAGTGCTATTTTAGAGTAACTGAGTAATCACACTTGAATGGGATGTTGCTGGGGTTACTACAGTTTATCCATTTGGATGTTTTAGCTCAGTGTTGTAAGGGCTCGCAGAATTGTTGAATTATTATGAATTTCTTGGGTTAACAGAAGATTAAGCTAATATAGTTGTTGGCATTTTTTTATTGTTTCTTCCTTTGGTGGATTAGTCGATGATCTGAGAAGTCTTCTTGGAAGTTGATTTGTAATTTCCAGGTGGATTTTTGGGATGAAGATGCTGCTAAATGTCTGATTGTTTCTGAGAGCTTGAATAATTCCAATTATTTGAAGATTCTTTGTGTTGTTGTTATTATTACAAAAATGAACCTGTCTTGAACTTCTCTAGACTTTAACTTACTCCACATCCTCTCCCTCCACCACCACCTGCACCAAAAGATTCAAATCTTCCTGGCAAGTTGCTGCTAGAAATCGAAGATGCGCACAGAGATGAGGGGATATTATTACTTGGGATTACTGTTAAAGGTGAATCTATTACAGGGATTAAAACCACTTAGTCACTATTAATAGGAAGGCCAAAAGATTGCTAGTTTGAAATGTGATAGTAACTTAAAGGGAGATTTCCATTATTTCCATGGCTGATAGTTGATAGAACTGCCTAATGTGGGTTAGATTAAGCAGAAGTAGAAACTAATCCATTTTGATTAGTTAAATTAGAGTTATTCGAAGAAAGAAAGTTATACGAGCCTTAAAGTGACATTCCAGGGGAGCAATTCGTATTGTACGAAGACGTGAACTTCATTGATTTTAAGAGATTCTTCTCACTGTAATTCCTACTGTTTATCGTAACACTAGAAGTTAGATTCGATTAATTATTCCCTGGTTCATTTTCACTTTCAATAGCTTTTAACGATTTTTATCTTTTTGGTACGATACCACCACTTACTGCAGAAGCTGTTACCAATTAGTCTTTCTTTCCATTCTAGCTGTTGATGTTGCCTGCTTAGAATTTACTTCGTATCATTTTATCTTGAATGTTAGTTGAAAATGTTCTTGGCGATGCAGAATTTTATTTTTGTTGCTGATCCTGTTGGATTGAAGATGACACTGATTCTCGAAGTTTTATAGCATTTTCTTTTTCGAAAGGTATTCTTGGATTGTTAGAGAAATGTCCTGGACTGTTTCCACTAACTTGCTGAGAATTCGTTTACTTTGGTTCTCTGGAGAGTTATCGAGTGTTAGGTGAATTTGCTACTGCTGGAGGAGGAGGAGCTTGTACTCCTCGCATGAATTTCAATGTACCAGAGGAGTAGCGAGTTGAAAGAATATCTGTGAGTTTGCAATTATTGTTATTGTTGTTGCTGCTGTTAGGAGTATTGTAGCCATTTATTACTTGGTTTTGGTGATTCATTTAACTGTTGTGATTATTAGATGGTTATTATGGATTTATTAATCCGAAGTTCTATGAGCTAACTATTTGTGATGGAGTAGTGGGTTTATGATTTTATGGCAGTTCCTATTGATTGATTGCTGTGAGATAATTGAAATTTAGAAATTACGGTTATGATTATTGCAAATTATGAGGCTGCTATGGGCTGCTAACTGCTGGATGAGCAGCTGTAGATTAGCCATGCTTGGGAAGACCATTTGAGTTTAATGCTGTGGCCTGGGTAGGTTTTTTCGGGGAAGGTAATGGATTTTCAAGGGCCTAACGCATTTGGGTAGGCTTGGCGTTGCTGGCCATGCAATCCTTTTGGTTGTTTTTTTTTGTTAATTATTTTGTGTTTTTGAGTGAAACAGAGAGGTTGAATTCCTCCAGATATTTCAGATAAATTTTTGACTTTGCAAGAAGAATCAATTTTTTTGAATGAGGTTTTAAGGAAAAAGCAAAATAATCTAGCAATTTTGTTTCCCTGAGAAAATCAATTCAATTCAAAATGTAATTTCTTTTGAGTTCATGACAATCGATGAAGAGAATTGCCAACGGGAAAAGGGGGAAAAACTGTTCTATTATAGTAAGAATGTCTTGAGGAATTGGGTTTTTATGCATTTTAAAACACATAAAAAGAAAAATAGAAAATCTATTGGATAAAAAATATTCTTAATTTATGTAAATTACATATTTTTATGCCAGAAAACATATAAAATAAAGAAAATCGAGTTATTCAGCTTGAGATGACATAAAAGCAATAAGGGGTAAATAGTTTTTTTTTATTTCCTGATAAAGTAATTCGATAGAATTACTTTTTTTTCATATCAAACTCCTCTTTTTTGACAGATTGGAGTGGTTCGACTTATATTTCGCATCATTAATGAACTAGGAAACATTAATAAATAAGTGGGGAGTTAAGATACTAAAATATCAGTCTCTTTCTTCTTTTAAATTGGGTTTAGTTAACTATTTTTAAAAGAACAAGATATAAA
>Ga0302271_10004536_pt1 | contig 11047 bp, 8 predicted proteins | sample III_Bog_N1_1_FD_198767 | JGI IMG/M metagenome (GOLD analysis project Ga0302271, IMG submission 198767) | Peat permafrost microbial communities from Stordalen Mire near Abisko, Sweden - III_Bog_N1_1 | ecosystem: Environmental > Terrestrial > Soil > Wetlands > Peat | place: Sweden: Abisko... | reverse complement strand
ATTTTGCTTTAGTTCTGAGTTGAGGATTCAGGTGTCCGGGGAGAAACTAGAGGCTTTGATGTCACTGATTTTTTAGTAAAATTCTGCTCGCTGCTACTACCCTTCTGGAGAAGAGATGGATACCTAAGATGTATCATCTTCTGTTAATTAGTGTCATTTATTATTTTTTCGATTGGATTTAGAATCTCTCTGGGGAAATGAGCACTTTGGAGGAAATCGTTCTTCAACGAATCGATTTTCTGGGAAACTGTGCTTTAATTATCTGCAAAATTATTTTGCAGCAAAAAGAGACTCACTAATTTTTCTAAAAATTAGCATTTCCTCATTTTCTTTTATGGTATTTAACTTTAAAATTATTTAGTTTTTTTTTCCACTCTTCTTTGATTGCCTCATTTTTATATTTTTTAATTCTTTCATCATCTCCACAATTAGCCATTGATGTAACCTAGTAAACTCATCTCATCTTTCATTCATTCTCTTTTAATTTTATTCTCAATAAAATAAATAAATAATCATTTTTTAGTCCTGAGTGGAGGGAGAGCTACCTTTTTCTCAATTTAAGTCTTGCTTGACAAATTTGTTACACTGATTTTAAGTTAAAGTAACAGAAATTGAGCAGAAGTTTTAAAATACAAACTTATTGAAAAAAATAAATATTAAAAGGCCCAAAGCCACAAGTTGAAAACAAACTCAGTCAATGAGATTGAAAAACCAATCCAGACACCATAGATTGAAAAATAAGATGATTCTGATCTAACATAGAAAGTTAAAGTTAAATTTTTCAATCAAAAAACGGCTTGGTACTGCTAAATATTGTCTTTGTTTGAGAATCTCCTCCAAGATTGTTCTAAAAAATAGTTTTATGTTTAATTTCAACAAATTGCTTCTTCTATTGATGATTTCGAGCAGATGATAAAGGAGATATTATTTGAATTGAGGAGGAAGAAAGAACAGGAGGAGGAGGAATATTTTTCAGGCTTTGATGCTGGGAGTTATGATTTTAGATTGTAGTAGTTTCAGCACCTTGATGATTCTTTCCTTTGTTTGAGCTGCTTGTGGAATTATTCATGTTGCTTGTGTTTTAATATTGAGAATTGTTAGTCTGAGGCATGCGAACTAAACCATTTTTCAGAGAATATTTATTCAAATTCAGACTTGATGAATTCAGGGGAAGCATTATTTATTATTTCCCTGAATTTTATTCTTATTGCTTAAAAGCAAATTGAAGAAATGAAGGTTTCTTGGGCAATGTTTCAGTCTAGGCAAAAAAAGCGCTTGGTTTGTCTTCCTCTGACAACATTTCTGGTTCTTCAACTGATTTCTGTATTTTTTTCACAGAGGATTACTGAGTAAATAGAGTTTCTTTGGTTGTTTTTTGCTGTTTAGAACTTTTTGTACTGACACAAGATGTTTAAAGAGAGGATTGCAGCTTTGTTCTTCTATCCGATTGGTCGATTTGGAATGTTTTAGAGAATATATTCAGAGGAGGATGCAAATTTATTTATGGTTGTTGTAGATCAACTGAGGGATTTTACTAAGTATTATTAGATCCTTATGGTTTCTTTTATATCAAAGAAGAAGAGGAAGGAAGCATCTGCGATTAAGAAAAAGGTTATTATTATTACTGTTGTGACCTATTAAGATATGGCTATTCTTCAGGTTACTTGTATTTAGGGGTTTATTAAGAATTTAATTATTTTTACTATTAAGGAGTTTAAGAAATCATAGAAGATATTTATTGAGATTATGTTTGGGAGAAGAGAGCAGGAGTAGCAGAGGAAGGCTAAGTTTGAAACCTTAGACTATTTTTACTTGAATTCTGAGTTAAGGATCCAGGTGTCTGTGGAGAAACAAGTGGTTTTGATGTTTTTGATTTATTATCAAAATTTTGCAGACTGTCATTACATTTATAAAGAAGAGAAGAAGACTAAAATGTATCTTCCTCTGTTAATTAGGGTTATTTAGTATTTTTCAGTTAGATTGAATTTGGGATTTCTCTGAGGAAATGAGCGCGCTAGATTATTTTGTTCTTCAGGGGATAGATTTTCTGAGAAACTGAGTGTGCCTACTTATCTACATAATTATTTTGTTGCAAAGAAGGCTAATTAGAGTTTCTCTACTCGTTTAGTTTTTCATCTAATTAGTTCTACTCAATACATGATGCTGCTTCAGCTCTTTTACACTTTTGAAGTTATTCATTTTACTATTCTTATCCGAGATCTTTATCTTTTTCAAAAAGTGTTCTTGCGAATCTTGGAATTCCTTACTTTTCTTCAAATTAGAAGTTACTTTTATTTTACGAACATTTTTCCTAATTTAGGTTTCCATCTGATTCTTTTTTTAGTTTAATCCCCGAGGAAGAGGGAAATTCATTGCCAAATTGAATTTATTAATCTTGGATATTTATTGTTTCCTCAGTTTTGTTTTGATTATTATTGAATTTGTCAAATGCCTCTGTGAAAACTAGTCTCTTCTTGGTCTTCGTCACGATTTAAGCAGACATTGGGCTCTTAGTGGTTTCCGTTTTTAGATTACTACTCAATTTCGAAAAATAAAAGTTTCTTGATGGTGCTGTTGGCTAATAAGGAGAATCTGTTTGGTATTAAATTGGAGCTCCTAAATGAAATAGAGTTTTTCTTGATAAAGTTGGAATACTTGCGCCGTTGCTACTGCTGCCACTACTCCAAATGACTGAGGATTACCCTTAGCTGTCTTACTGAGTTTCAGCTTGTGATGTTCTTGATAATTTTGGATGTTATTTCCCGTTAGATTCTTTGAAATTAAAAGTTTGTTTTCTTTTGAGAGATTCAAGTTCATTATCCTCTTTTTCAAAATAACTAGCATCCAAACCTGAAACTATTTATCTTTGCGTATCCTCCGAAATCTATTATCCCTAAAAACCTCCTTCATATCCTTCATTCTTTCCCTATTCATTTTATCTCACAAAATCTTGCTTTGGAGTCATCTCATCGCTTTATTCTGAAAATATTTATTTCGGCTTGATGAAATACTTCCTGTGAAACTCCTCTTATGCATTCGGTTGCTGGTTCTTTAAGCTCAAATTCAAGAATTGTTTTTAGAATTATTTCTCAGAAGAAATCTTTTGGATGTCTGGATGCACTGCATCTACTTAAGCTTTAGGGACTCTTTTGATCTAGTAACTTTTGTATTGAGGGATGTTGCTATTTCTAAGCTCCTCAGACTTTCTATATCTAAAATAAATAGGCATTTTTGAAGCAATTAAAGTAGCTATTAATAAGGAAAAAGATAATAGATAAAATTGGAGACTTTTAAAAATCCTAAAGAGTTATTTTTTCCCTAAATAATTATTTGAGCCACAAAAACAGCAACAAGAAAGAAATTAATCAAAATCACATTTCCCTTTTGTATTCTTTTTCTCTTCATCGTTTCATTGTATTTTTCTTTTACATGTTTAGCTTTAAAAAGCCATAAGAACAATATCAATATTTTCACCTAGAAGAAAAAACCATTTTCATAATTTACTTTGCATATTTGTGATTAGATGATAGTTTAATGGATTGATGAGAGTCGATTTTAGTGAGGCTGCTGCGAATACTAGGATTTTCTCGCTTAGAATAGAAGGCTTATGAAAGATTCGTAAAATATTCACTTTCTTCGTTAGGTATTTCATGCAAATCTGAGAGTACAGTTAAACTAGAATTGATAGGTTTTTTCATATCCACTCCATCTTCTTCTCTATCATCTTCATTCACTAGCACAAACGAGTAGAATTAGACTTCTTCATCATCATCGCTCATTTCTTTGGATAAATATCAAGGAGATTCTTTTCTTTCCCAAAATATTTTTTTTTCTTTCTTTAAAGAGCTGTTTATTTTCTGAAGAATTGGGACAATGTACAAACTCAAAGAGAAGGTCTTAGGCAATGAATACTAAAGTATCAGGAGATAGCAGTGAGTATTATTGAATTTGTCAGCAATAGAAAATGCGATAATAACTGAAAACAACAGAAAAGCACAATCAATTATTTATTTTTTAGTTTCCCTTTTTGTTCACTTATCTTATTAAGAAATCTCTTATTCGTTTTTCATCCTTTATAACCCCTTTCCCCAAAAAAAGCTGTAGTTGCCTTAAAACAAAATAATTAACTCAACGATAATAACACTAGAGACAATTAATTACATTCATACACTTCTATCAAAATATTTCTAACAACATATTCGCCTGAATTATTTTTTTTTCTTTCATCTTTTCGCTGATTAGAAATATTTTCACAAAAATTTTTGAGGATTTTTCATTTTTTTTCACTTGAATTCCATCACTCTCATTGATTGATACTTTAATCCATTCTTCTTTGATCTAAGAATTGCTCTTTATTTGTAGATTCTTTTATCAGTTGATCTTTAATCTGATCTACTACCTTGTCTTGATCTTCTTTCTATTATTTTTTTTGTAAATTCCTTAGTTTTAATCCCTGATATATCCTCTTATTTTTTATCCAGCCTGTTGATCTATTTTATGGGCTTTATTTAATTTAATTTCCCTTTTTTTGCAGTTATTCAACTTTTTACATTCATATATACTATGAATTTGTAATTTAACAAATCCTTTGAGAGGGTTAACAATTTGAACTTAATTGAACAAACAGACAAAAAAGAATACACCATTCTTACAAGCAAATATCCTTTTCAAATCTTGATAGGCTTAATTTTCTTGACCTAACCGAACCCGATAGTTTCCTCCTCATCTCTGATAGTAAATCTGCCTAATTAAGCAAGAGTCTCGAATTTCTCTAAGCACAATGCGGTCTTAATCTAATTTTCCAACATTTGATTAATAAAAATAATCACCAAATTTAAAATATTAAATTCCGTTACTCCAATTTTGACAACACCAGTCTGATTGCTCTTGAGGAAGGTATTCTTAGTAAGTTTTTTATTTTCAGGATTCATGATAGCTTCGACCTCTTCGATTTCGATCTCATTCACAGAAGTGTGCATGTGCAGCACGCAGGTATATCCTTGAGACATAATTGGCTTGTGCTCAGGTAACTTGAGGAGAGTAAGCTCAGCAATAAAGAGTTGAGTTACAGGGCAGAGATCTTCTGTGCTGCAGATCATGTAACCTCTTTCAAGATCCTTGTCGTCTAAACCCTTGGGCTTGATCTAATGGATTTAAAAAAGAGTTAAAAAATTAAGAATATTTTTTCTCTTTAAGAAAAGTATTTACTTTGACGTTTTCACCAGCACTTGCGTACAAGATTCTCTGATCTTTAGTATTGTAGATTGCTTGGATTTAGAATTATTTCTTAACTGGCATGAGAGTTACCCACATTTCATCGCGAATTGTACCAGATTCAAGCTTTCCGAATAAGAACAGACCTTAGTCTCTCAGCTTGTCAAGCACAGGCATTCTCACGGGTCCATCAGTGTTTCTAGGAGGAATCGGTACTTTATTAAATTTATCGAAGAGTGTGTCTCCAGTGTACCAGCTGCATCTCTCCGGTGAAATAGGAGTATCAATGTTTTCATTGAGATAACCATTGATAGGTACCCATTCAATTGACTGAATGTTGACAGGTCCTTTGAGGAAGGCATCAACCGAATCATGAATGAAATTAAATCTTTTTTAGTCCCAGTTCACTTCGTCCATCTTAGTGACAACACAGATCACATGTGACACACCCAAAGCCTTAGCTAAAAATGCGTGTTCTTGAGTTTGACCACCATCGAAACCAGCTTCGAATTCACCTTGTCTAGCGGAAATAATCAATGCAGCGCAGTCAGCTTAACAAGCACCCGCGATCATATTAGGAACATAGTTCTTGTGTCCGGGAGCATCCAATAGAACGAATCTGCGGTTTTTTAATTGGAAATGAGCTTTACCACATTCGACTGTGATACCTTTGGTTCTTTCTTCATCGTTAATATCCATAATATAAGCGAGCACCCAACTTTCTCTGTTCTTTTCTTTCGCTTCGAGTTCGAACTTTCTAATTTCAGTTTCGTCAACCTCACCTGTGTTCTTCAAGATTCTACCAGATAATGTAGATTTTCCAGCATCGACGTGTCCAATGAATACAATATTGGCAGATTCTCTGTCGGTATCGACCTTAACCATGTCTTGACCTTCTTTGAAGTTCTTTGCTTCGTATTCTTGAGCTTCTTTGAGCGTGATGAGCTTTTCATGCTTATAGTCAGGAATCACAGCGGTTGCTGGGGTCTTAGAGTCTTGCTCCTTTAAGAGTCTCTTAGGGATTTCTATTTTCAAAAAAGAATAAATTATCTTGCCAAATTGTTCTAAATTATATGCAGTTCAATTGAACTTGTAATATTTGGAATCTTGTTTATCCCTCAAATTGTATTTTACTTGGTGGAGGAGGTTGCTTAGGAGCAGGCTTCTTGTCTTTGATTTCTTTTTTTTCAGTCTAAACTAAATTGTTTTGCTTAACTGTGTTAGAACCATAGTTTTAGATTTAGACATCATCTTGATAGTAATTTTAGTTTTAGGGAATTGAAGGGAAATTCATCTCATTATTAGGATTGAAATATTCCAAATATTCGCCTGAAGCAGTCATAAGAATCATTGGCAAGAGGTTGCCTTGGTTGTCAGTTGGGAGGTCGGTAACGAAGTTAGAATCAGCATCAAACAAATCACCAATTGTATCACCATCAAATCTCGGGAAGATGAATAATGGATTTCCATTCAGATCATAGTACCATTCACTAAACACATAGGGAGTCTACAACCACTTTCCTTATTTATTGCCATTTTCATCAAATGGCGAGACAACAAAATCTTCGGCAACAGTTGTAGTAGGATTAAATTCTACGATTTCTGTCTTTGTTTCCTCCTTTTCTTTCTTTTTGAATCTATCCTTCAAGGATTTCTTCACAACCTGCAGGAATGAGCAAAGACATACAAATCAACAATGATCTAAGGTTAGAGTGTGTCTAAGTTACTGGTTCAGAAGCTTGCTCAGACATGTCTGTGTGTTTCTACTATATCTCTGTTTCTATTTAAATTAATTTGCTTTCAAATATTTTTAGATCTAATAATCACTTTCTATTTTTCTCTCTCTTTTTCTTGATTTAAATTGCAGTGAATGAACTCTTCTTATTGAGTTTCAATCAGGTAATCAAATTATCAGCCCATCATAATTTTATACATATAAAATATGCTTTTTCCCTTGTTTATTTCATTGAATGCTTTTAGGTTCAATATTTTTATATTTTTTTATTGATCTGAGTATTTTATGCAAGTAGTTTCATTGTAAAATCTTGTGTTGAATTGAAAATATTTGGATATTTTTTGAGATTAAATCATCAACCTTGTTTTGGAATTAATAATAACAGATTTCATAATCCTTAGAGAGAATTTTCATCGAAGTTTCTAATTAATTAAAAAGGTGTATTTCCAATCTTTCATAAAACGCGCTAGAAGTCTTTTTATCTTCGAGAGTGGACTATTTTAATCTGTCTTTTTTTCTTCATTTCAACCTTCAGAGACTTCAAAACAACAAAAAGAAGAAAAAAAAATAAAATGACATTGAAAAAAATAAATTATTATTCGTTTTTTTATTTTTGTTGTGGAGTATTGCTTTCTCTCTCTCTCCCCTCCCCAACCCTCTTGATTTGAGAGGAACAAATTATAGAAGCTATGAAAGTCTCTTTTATATAACAAATGTCTGCTACAGTGTGAAAGTCATTGTGCTAATCGAGGGCTCTGTGGAGGCTCAAGAGGGAAATGCGATAGATAATGTAAATTAAAGGTGTAAAATATATGAAAATATTTTTTTTAAATTGAAAGCTCTGAAGAAGAAAAATCAAAGCTAATTATTATTTCATTCCCTGACTGATATTACCTGGTCGGGGATTTTTAAAGCTCAGATCTTTTTTATTAAAAAAGCGATTTGCTTCTCAGTGTTTGTAAAGTAATAGCTATCAAACTTTGAATTATTTGTTTATTTTGACTGATATAAACAAAATAAATAAATATGAATACAATGTTCTTGCTGCAGACATACGCTGTGCTGCATAAGAATTTCCTGCTGCTTTTTAGAAATAAGTCAGAGATTCTAAAGGAACTAGCTGTTCCTCTCATCACAGCCTTGGTTATCTACTGCTCAGGTAAAATAAATGCTCAATAGTTGCTTGTGAAATTTATGTGATTTATTTTATTTATCTAGGATATTAAGCAATCGATGATGGCACAGACGATGCAGCTGCTAAATCTTCCTAAGCAATGTCCCAGATGCTGAGTGTTATGCTGCCTATTTACCTCCCTTCAGCGATTCAAGGATTCGCAAGGCGTCACTTGATTTCGTTTGTTCAAGAAAAATAAGAGCGATTTAAAGAAACTCAAAAGGTTTGAATTTCTTTTTTTAAATGAAAACTCTCTTTTTCTCTCTCTCTTTCTGTTTTTGATGATGCTCTTTTCGTTATTAATATTAGATAATGGGTCTGAGCTAAAGTGCTTACATCGCTGGATGGCTACTCACAAGCTACTTCAAGGCAATCTTCGCAGCGATTGTGACACTTATCCCTATCTACTACAGCAATTTTTCGAGCGAGTAATCGTTTTCGAGGATAGCGGTGTGCTTTTTCGTGTATGTATTTGCATCAGTGCATTAAACGTTTGCGATTTCGACTCTGTTCAACTAGCCTAAATTAGCTGGAGAGCTAGGCACATTCTTGCTATCGATAACTTCACTTTTATACTATTATCTCACCTACAGTTACAAGGTTTTTCATACATTTTTTTAAAAAAATTAACATAAAAAACGAATAAATAGCTTTTTAAAACTTTTACTTTTGTTTTATCATTTCGCAGGCAAATTACCTCACGTATTGCTTAATCATGCTATTTCCATAGCCAGCCCTTTCATTCGCTATTATCCCTTAAGCTCCTGCAACTTCAGGTGTGGATGTTATCAATATTTATGACCCTTAAACTGCTGGGAATATGCTTATGCTAGATGTGGTAATTTACATGCTTTTGTACTTCTATCTTGATGAAGTTGTCCCAAATGAATATGGTATCAGAGCATCTCCTTGCTTTTTCCTTTCAAGATCCTTTTGGTCTTAATTCTTCTATGGAAGACAAGCAGCTATTTAGGGGTAACTTTAAGGCAGAACTGCAAGAGAAGGAAGGTATTAAAACCTTATTGAAGACGACACAGGCTCATCTAATGGTGCTGTAATCTAAATGGCTTCAAATACTGCAAGTCAAATTGAAGGAGTGTCTATTAACATATCAGTTTAAAAATCTTAGCTTCCAGCAAATCAAGATGAAGAGGTGCAATTACCAAATTAATAATTAAAAATAGAAGATGACTCAAGTAGTGCAAAATATCATTAAAAGCTACCTCAGAATCTACAAGGCTAACTGGAGACTATTGTACAGATGAAGGACTTACATAGGAATTTTGGAAAGGTTCGAGCAGTGGATGGCGTTTCCTTGCGACTTTATTAAGACTAGATATTTTGGTATTCATGGAAATTATTGAGAAAGAAAATGGGTGGACAATTTAGATAAAATGAGGATCATTTCTTTGAGTTTTACAATTTGTTGTTGTTCAAATCCTTTAAGCTTGCTTGGTCATAACGGTGCAGGAAAGACAACAACTATTTCATTGATCACTGGAATGATTGAAAAAACCAACGGAAGCATCCTAGTCGAAGGAAAAGAATTAGAAGATGATGTTGGAGAAGCCAGACGAAAAATGGGATTGTGCACTTAGAAAGATGTTCTGTATGACGATATGACAGTCTCCGATCACCTTCATTTCATCGCTAGCATCAAAGGAATGACAGTAAGTATTCATTTAATAATTTGAATTTGACGATTTAAGTGGGAATAATTTGTATATTTAAATCAAATAAGTCATAGAGAAAAGACCACGAAGTGGAGAAGATTCTTAATGAAGTTGGAATCTAAAGTGAGAAGGATAAGCTAGCCAAAACATTAAGTGGAGGGAATAAAAGAAAGCTATCTCTAGCGATGGCACTTACAGGTGGTTCAAAGATCATCTTCCTTGATGAGCCAACTTCTGGAATGGATCCTGTGTCTAGGCAGTAAATATGGAATATTTTGAGCGGAATCAGAAAAGACAGATGTATTGTTTTGACAACACATCACTTGGATGAAGCTGAGAAGCTTGCAGATAGAATCGGTATTATGTCGCAAGGTTAGCTCTTGATTGTCGGGACTTCAGAGTTCATCAAGGATAAATTTGGAATCGGATATCACTTGCGGATAGTATGCGGAGAAACTGAAGGAGATATGGAGAAATTCACCTCTAGCAAGCAGGAGCTGATTTAAACTGTGAATACACTTATTCCGAATTGCACATTTGATGAGTAATCATCGAAAGATACTCTTAAATTCTTGCTTCCATTTGCAGCTTCCATTTCGATTGCTCCTGCTTTGAAATAACTCGAATCTGATACGTCTCTAAGAGTAAAAAGAATAAGATATTTCCTTGACAATTTCTTGTAATTTTCTCACTTTTTCCTTTTTGAAACGCTGTCAGATTATCCTCGATATGAACTCCTTAGAAGATGCTTTCATAAATATTGGGATGAACGATGAACTCAATGGAACCAGCGGTAGAGAAACCTATTCTGAGTTAGCTTCCATGCCAAAACCACTTTCACTAAGATAATCCCCAAATTATTCCTTCTGGCAATAATTTATTGCCATGTTTATGCGGCAATTCTACATGACAACTCGAAACTGGACAGCAGTCATGATGATAATCCTCCCAGTGATGTTCAATTACCTAGGAGTGTACATTGCCAAACACTTTTTAGATAATTTAAAGCAGTACATTGAAGACCTTATCAAGGAAGCAAGTAAAGGGAATGACGCTAATGGCGCCAAATTCGATGTCAATCCGCTGATATTCCCTATGCAGATGTATATCTTCACAGTCTTTGTCGTTTAGTCATATTCGCTGAACACATCGATCTATATTAACACGCCTGTTTTAGAGAGGGAGTTCCAGATAAAACATTCTCTCAAAGTCATGGGATAAAAGCCTCTTCCATACTGGTTGGGCACACTG